>Ga0222718_10004103_pt1 | contig 12244 bp, 23 predicted proteins | sample C33_27DmetaG_FD_165045 | JGI IMG/M metagenome (GOLD analysis project Ga0222718, IMG submission 165045) | Estuarine water microbial communities from San Francisco Bay, California, United States - C33_27D | ecosystem: Environmental > Aquatic > Marine > Unclassified | place: USA: California... | reverse complement strand
AGAGATGTGTCCAGTCGGAGTTCGTGGGCATCATGGACGAATACCGTGAGGGCGACTACTCGGTGCTGACCAACATACTGGAACAGGGATTCAAGGGCTTCCATAACATGGAACCGAGCGAACTGATCGAGGAATACAAACAGATAGAGGATAGATGGTATCGACTGTACGAGGAGGGTTCGTTGCCGTTCTCACCAGTGGAGGATGACCCCATACACAGTCTTGAACAGGAGGCGGTGTAATGGGAACTTTTACAATGGCGACAGGATTGGGAATGTTAGGAGTGGGCATCCTGGTCATGGCAGTGATTGGAGCGATATTTTTAAAGGTAATCAACCACAAACCAAGGGAGGACAAGTATGGCGAGTGATATCTTACACCGGGTACCCAACCCACCATTTCCTGTCGAGATAATGGACCGGGCACCCGTTGAGGTCGCGAATCCATTCTCGGGCGAGAAGGTGATGTTGGAACCCATAGCGGTCGCGGTCTATGATTGCATCAAGGGGGCGGAGATGTTGGAAGACTATGACATGATGCAGAAAGGCATGGACTGGTTCGCGGAACACTACCCGGACGAGTACATGGTGTTATTGGACTGATGCTGATATACGGAAACACACCCAGGGACATCATGAAGATGATGTGGAAGAGACGGATCAAGATGCTGTCCGTCATCGTGGTCATTGCTGTTGCGGTGATGTTGATGGGTTGCACCATTGGAAACAAGAAGGTATCGCCACCACTTCAGGCCCTGGACAAGTTCTGGGACGCCCTGGGGACGGGCAAGACAAAGGATTTGGTCGAAGAGGCCGAGTAGAAAGGACGACATGAAGAAAATAATTCTAGCAGTTGCGATCATATCACTGGCGTGGTTTGGCATCGCGAAGGCTGACAGCACGACACCACAGGAATTCGTGAACAATCTATCACAGGTTCCAGGCAAGTTGCAGAGTCACATCTCCATGGAGATAGAGAAGACGAAAGAATTTCAGGCCAAGAATTGGATCAAGATGAAATCCGATTTCGCGAAACTGAAAAACATATTCATCAAGAACTAATGATGGATCAGGTTGGGTGGGGACTTCAACTCCCTCCACCCAATCTTATATTACCAAACGGAGTAGACAGAATTGAAAGTTGTGTTATAATAAACAAGAATCATTAATCATAAAAGGGAGGAAAGATGATCAACAAATATATTAAAATAGAACAGGGGTCTTATCGTAATCAGGACATGAGCGGTAGGATATTTCCAATCCTCAAGGACTACCAGAGATTCGCGGGCAAGGAGGGTGGCTTCGTCACCGTTGATTGCAGTGAGTTAGATGGCTTCGAGGGCCTGGACAAGGCAAGGATAAATGTACCTGCCATAACAGATCTAACAATCGTCACGGAAGGTGCTTTCCAGATACAACGCGATGAGTTGAAGAAGGACACACCAGAGTCCGCGCCTGCAACGGGCCAGGAGACGGACGATGAGGCCATAGACAGGATCGCGGCCAGATTCGAGATCTTGGACGAGATGGCGGAGGCGGTGAGCACTTCCAAGGTCAGGGCCATGATAGTGTCAGGACCCCCAGGCATCGGTAAGTCATATGGTGTTGAACGGGCACTGGAGAAGAGATCCATGTTCGACGACATAGCAGGCGCCAATCGTAAGTTCGAGGTGGTCAAGGGTGCAATGAGCCCCATAGGTCTATACAAGAAATTATATGAACATAGTGCCAAAGGCCATGTGGTATGCTTCGATGACTGTGATGCGATCTTGTACGATGACCTAGCACTGAACCTCTTGAAGGCCGCACTGGACACGGGCAAGAAGCGGACATTACACTGGAACACAGAATCCAGAACACTGATGGCAGAGGGAATGCCCAATTCATTCGAGTTCAACGGCGGGGTGGTGTTCATAACAAATGTGAAGTTCGACAACGTCAAATCCAAGAAACTACAGGACCACCTGCAGGCCCTACAGAGCAGATGTCATTACCTGGATCTAACAATAGACAGCATGAGGGATCGTATGCTCCGTATCCGACAGATAGTTGCGACGGGTATGCTGGAGAAGTATGCCATGGGCAGAGAGGCGGAGCAGGACCTGGTCAACTTCATCTATGAGAACAAGCACAAGTTGAGAGAGATAAGTCTGAGGATGGTGCTGAAGATAGCAGATCTCTGGAAGATGGCTCCGGACAGATACAAGCACCTGGCAGAGCAGACCTGCATGAGACCAGGAGCATAATGGATAATAATAAACATTGGATCACGGCTTTGATTATCTTAGCCGTTATCCTGATAGGCAATCTGGGAGGCTTATGGTTGGCATCGACATTGTGGTCCTAGCCACCATATTCACCCTGATCGTGTTGCTGACGGGAGGACCCAGCAATTGGCGATAGACAAACAGAATTCTTAGGACCTCCCTCTTAAGGATGCCCCCACCGGATGCACAGTATTCAGTGGGGGTTTATCACGGGCGAGTGGTGGAATGGCAGACACGATAGTCTTAGGAACTATTGTCGCAAGACGTGAAGGTTCGAGTCCTTTCTCGCCTACCACAATAAGACAAAGGGCCGCCATAGTTAAGTGGCATAACGAATCCATGGTAAGGATTAGTCGATAGTTCGATTCTATCTGGTGGCACCATCTCCCAACAAATTAGCCACCTGTCTTCGTGGGTAAGTCTTCTCCCCGTGGCAGTTGGCACACACCAGATCACACTTCCTTATCTCCTCTATCAACATCTTCAATGGATATTTCTTCTTGTATAGCCGATAGAAACCACCCGCTGAATTGGGATTGTGTTGGTTGTTCTTGTAGCCGCTTTTGGTGATCGGGCTCTTCTCGGATCTAACCCTGTGATCAAAGTGTAGACAAGCGGAGTTTCCCCTGTATCCACATTTCACACATCCTTTGGCTAGTTTATATTTGGAGATCCTACGGTCTCTGTTCTTAAGGACATTCATCCGTCTTCCTTTCTTTTATAGTTGTTCTAGTTAAAAGTGACACACTCGAGCAGTCGCTAACAATAAGCGGAACCTTCGCTGTCATTGTTATTATAGCACAGGGCACACACAACTCAAACCTGGTAATTGGTAAGGGCAGGAACGGCCCGCGTTCGAAGAACGGATGCGTCAGCAAAAATTTTCAGGGGAATACTCGTAGTGGTAAAGCGGAGATATGCCAACAGATCTTCGCAGAAGATTTGCGTACGATTTTTTGACACCTTTCGTTTACCTTATTCTATCCTTGCTATTGATTAGGCCTAACCGTTTGTAGAGTGAGATGGGTACCCTTGACTGATATGCCCTAATGGACGGAACTTATATTATAGACAGCATTAAAAGAAAAAGAGAGTATAAGCCATATAGAGCGAGAGTACACACGATAGTCTTAATGATCACGGCAGAGCCCGTTGTAGGCACTGAGTGGTCTAGGAATCGCGGACGCCATGCTGGCTGGTGCTCGTCTTTGATTTCTGGGTTTTGTCGATCGTATTCTCTTTGGGTGGGCATTGTACGGATACTTATCGTACGGTGTCTTATGGAGATGGAGCATTTGAGCTATGCCTGCCATCCTTAGGCGTTTTGTTTACCAAACTCGTGCTTCGCCGCACGATTATAGGCCGTACGCCACAATCGGAGTGGTCGTGGGGTGAGGGCACCGTGGCCAGGATGGGGACACGAGCAGTCTGCAACATTATATCCTGCAGTCGGTGTTCTATTTCTTTGGAGTGAGGTATCTGTTCTTTATGTATTGTGCCACTCCCAATAGGATGAAGATGGCTGTCCAGAATAAGAAATGTGTTAGCATATAACCCTATTTATTCTGGCGGTGGTAACACATGGTAATTGTCTAGAGGCCGCGGCGCCGTCTGGGTTTACCATTCCCTACCAACACCCCTGACCAAACCAAACCGACCATCCTGAGGGGAGGTCCAGACGCCTACCAAACATTACCGGATCCTGTGCTCGCGGAGCGGATCCCATTGGTGGTTTTGGATTGGTCTACCAACGCTTACCAGCCTGCAGATCTGAGTTTGATCCAGCCGTCGGAGACTTTTACCAACCTTTACCACCGCGACGGGGGACAGGGGATCAAACCCGATCAACCATTCAGAGTTGGACAGTATACTCAGCATAGGGGTCGTGGTTGCCACCGGGGCAACGTGGTCGAGGGTATACATAGCATAGAATGGTGGTACACCATCAAGAGTGGCACACACCATATGGTCGGTGTCGCGAAGAAAAAAGAAAAAAATCTGACCATGGTCGGCATAGCATTTAGTGAGCATGGTGGTAAAACTGGTAGGGCAATGATAAAATACCCCCTATATAAAAAAAATAACAGCAGGAAAAACACCCTCGTATACCCAGGTTTGACAACCGTGTCGTTTGATCGTATAATAACCTACATGCAATACTATTACGTTATGTGTCAGAAGGGCTCACTCCTGCATCGTTGCTATGTGCAGTTAGACCCAGAATCAGCAGATATACTGCACGACTCATTGGAACAACGCTATGATCTAGTGCAAGTGTGTGCGGTTCCCCGTAGCAGTGTTGAGCCAGACATCGTGATCCCACCTGCACCTTAAATAACTGTATGCTTGTGCGTACTCTCATCATATCGGCTGTCATGCTCACTTGTGCCCTTGCATTCCACGACAACACATTCGCTGTGTTCGAGTTGAAAGAAGAACTGCAGATCAGATACATGAACATGTGGGAGTTGCTACAGCAGTTGGAGTACGTGGACGCACGTCAGCGTGAAGTGGTGTATGCAGAGATAGAGCACATAAGATCAGAGATACAACGCATCATAGACGAGTTGATACAGCACGACAGATCACAACATCCGTAGCATATATACTTTATATGAAGATCGCACTATATGTGTTAGCACTGTTGATCATGCCCGGCATCATCATGGGCATAGTGAGTAGTTACAGGGCGGGTCAAAGACCCCACAGGCTCCTGTACCGGCAGTTGCAAAAATTTACGCACAGGAAAAAATAAAGGTAGCACTGGCCTTTCGGGGCATGTTATAATAGCACAGTATCGATACATGGCAACTATGGGTGATTGGAAGCGAGAGTGGAGGTCACCCAACGCCATTGCATATCACCTATGTCATTATAATACCACATTTCCGGTATTGACCTCTCAACGGTTATAATATATTATATCATCATGAGTTTGCCTACGACAATATCACTGACAGCACGTGTGGACATGCAGGACCAATTGGCCGGGTTCGTGACCAACAAGCAATGGCCCGCGGCACGGGTGCGATGGGGAGATCAACAACAGGAGCACCGGTTCAGCCATGATGGCGAACAGCATCGTTTCACCATGACCGCACAACTGCCACGCGGTGAACACGAGGTCATCCTGGAGTTCATGGAACAGGAAGGCGTGCAGGGCGCCATGGAGGTGCTGGGCATGGAGGTCAACGGTGCCCCCATGGGCATGGCGATCTACCAGTGCGAGTACAGGCCGTTCCACCGTGAGGCGATGCAGTCACACATGTACATGGGCTGGCCCGGCCAGTGGGTCATCAAGATCCAGGAACCGGTGAACGAGAATTATGGAGCAGTGGGTTTTGGGTAACGAGCACACAAGATCGATGTGGGACCAGCACGTGGAGATCACGCACCTGCGTGGCATGGCGGAGAACATCTGGGGCGCGGACGCACAGGCCATGATGGCGGAGTTCCAGCCGTCGGAGAGCCTGCTGATGAAGTACCAACACAACATCGTGAACTCGGATCGGGCACTGCGAGGCAAACGTGTGTTGGACATGGGTTGCAATCACGGACTTTACAGTTACCTGGCCATGAGGCACGGCGCCGCACACGTGGTGGGCATAGAGCCCCGGGGCATGTTCGTCAACGGGCTGAACAGGTTCGCGGAGCAGAACGACCTGCCCATGCAGTTCCACAGAGGTTATGACACCGACATGGCAAGACTGTTGCGAGAGCACGACATCGACACAGTGATAATGATGAGTTTGAACGACACAACCAACTGGGAGAACATGATGTACGATGTGCGGAAGAGTGATGCCGAGTGGTTGATAATGCAGGTGACCACACTGCCGGACACCTGGGTGGAGTTCAGCAAGGAGATATACGATCACGCCAAAACGGGCTCGGGCATGCCAGTGGGATTCACACTGCACTATGAAACATTCAACAGCGACACCAGGGCGGGAATCAACCCCATGCACAAGGACACAGCAGATCCAGAAACCGGTTTCCAGCACGTGCGCCATGATGGTAAGTACGACCTCAAGAGCAGTCATGTCATACAGTCCCTGCAGAGCCGACAATACATACGCAAATTCATAGATCACGTGGGTTTCAAGGTAGAGAGCTCGGTGGTACAGCCGTCGCCACTCACCAAGTCACCCAGCAGATTGGCGGCCAGTGGACTGTACCAATGGTACCTGTTACGCAACGAGAAGTAAGGTTGACCTATCCCGTCCGATGTTGTATAATTAGAACATGCCACTTACACCAATAGTAATCGAACAGACATCCAAAGGCGAGAGAAGTTACGATATTTTCAGTAGACTTCTAAAGGATAGAATCATTATGTTGGAAGGACCGATAGATGAACACACAGCAAGTGTTTTGTGTGCTCAACTGTTATTCTTGGAATCACAAGATGCCTCGAAGGATATCACATTGTATATCAATTCGCCGGGCGGACTGGTAACGGCAGGCATGGCAATATACGACACCATGCAGTATGTGAAGTCGGACATACAAACAATAGTGGTGGGCCAAGCATGTAGCATGGGCTCACTCCTAGCGTCAGCGGGCACCAAAGGCAAACGTTTCATGTTGCCACACGCAAGGCACATGATACACCAACCGTTGGGCGGTGCAAGTGGACAAGCCACAGACGTTGAGATCAGAGCCAACGAACTGTTGCGTTGGAAGAAAGAACTCACAGAGATATATGAGAAGACCACAGGCCAACCTCTACAGAAGTTGAAAGACGACATGGAAAGGGACAAGTTCATGACACCAGCAGAAGCAGTCGAGTATGGCCTAGCCGACAAAGTCATTTCTAGTAGAGCGGACGACGACGCAGATAATTAATAGTATATGTTTTACATCTGGCACACACTAATCATAGCCACATTCATAGCCGTGGCATTCCACATGGGTTACCAATATGGCAAAAGACAAAGCAAAGTCAAAAAAACCGTACGTAAAAGTTAGACTGGTACCCGAAGATTCCAAGATGAAGGATCACGCATTCTATTACTATGCGATGAAGCCAACCAAAGGTGAGAAGAAGAACAACAAACTGAGGTTACGCAAGTTCGATCCTGTCACACAGAAGCACATATGGTGGGTTGAGAAGAAACTGCCACCACATTCTAAATAGGGAAAGATAAGCACATATAAGTACTTGCGAATAATAACTATTCGCAACTAGGAGAAACATATGAGTTTTTTACTACACGAACTAATGGAACTAGGATTGCTGATCAGTGCTATTGCAGTGACGTGGGCAGTGCCTAGACCGGAATGGGTGTCTAAATTGTATACGAGGATCGCTAGATTCTTTGGATCACAAAAGACATTCAATTAACCAATAATGGTCAGCGGCCTAGGCCGCTGGCTTCCTACCGGATACCCAATCTTGTTCTTCGTCTGTCACAGGCCACATGGTTACTGAACCTTCTGCCAGTGTTCCGGCCATTCTGCATGTTCTGATTTTAAATCCACAGTAACGACTTTCAACGCTTCCGGTGTTTCATCCCAACAGCAGTCGTCACGAGAAACACATCTGCTTTCAACATAGACCTTTTTGGTCTTATTCTTGTCTTCGTACATTGTATTGTTTCCTTTTGTAAATTAATGTTTGTAAATTTACTTATAGTAAACATATACACAAAAACCGTAAAATCCTAGTCATACGTTGTAAACGGAGTAAATCTTTTGTAAATTTAAATTTACAAAATTTACAAATAACAAACTATAATTCACACGCCAGTGTTGTAAGTACTTTTATGTACACCATGGAGAAACGCAAGATGATCTACATCATCAGCAGGAAGCCAACCTGGTTCCACACGCACTGCCTAACACCAACGCCTGGCACACCACTATGGTTTGATCCCACGTGGGTGGTCGGTGACTGTGAACTGTGCAGGATGGACATCGACAACCAGGACTGGTGGAACAACTGCTCCTACAATCAGTCGCAGAGGAAGTTCTATGACGTCATAGAAAAGGAACTAAAAGTTTGGATTTGATTACTTGATGTAAGGACCTTTTGCTTTCGAGTCAGTCCTCAGACGTTTTACCTTGACGTACTTGTTCTTGCCAAGTTTGTAGACAGTGGGTTTAGGTGGATCATATGCATCGAACAAATTTTTCTTCCATGTCTCGAACCATCCTCTGAGTCTTGTGAACATCCTAAACCCTCCATCGCTGTCATTATTTCTTGAACCACTTGATGGGGTTGATCTTCTCCCCTAGGTTCTCTACTTTCTCATTGACCCACCATCCTGCGATGAAGCCAACTATGAATCCAATTGTCAAAAACATTTGTTCCTCCTTATTGACCTTCTACAACTGGTGTAGGGTCATTAGTGATCATGAACCAAACGCCTATTACTATGACGATTGCAACACCGATCATTATCTTCTTGTGTTTTTTCATTTCTTCGATTACTTTTTTCATTGTACGCTCTCCTTATAAGGTTATCCATATTTATCGGATCTAGCGATCCATTTTCTGCTCTTCTTTTCTCTTCTTTAACGGACAGTCGTCTGGTGCGAACATGCAACCCAGTGCGTCCGCGATGCCCGTGAAGTTGGTAGGTCCGTCATTGTCCTTCATGGCCTGTTCCTTGTCCATGGCTTCCATTTCCTTGGTGATCTTATCGTTCATCTCTTGTTCAGTTTCGTGTGGTGGTTGCTTGTCAGGATAGTCGTTAGGTGTACATCCTGATAGTCCGGCCCACACCAATACTATCAACATGATTATTATAAATTTTCTGCTGTTTAAAAATTCCATCAGCCATATTTAACCTATGGTTGTGTTTGGTAATGCTTATTGAAATTTGTCTTTGTGTGCTACAGTGCCAGCGTTAGAACCATTCTTGATCACATAACTCTGTGTGCCGTTCGCACCAACGTTCACTTCCTTACGCATAGACTTCAAAAGCAAAGACTCTTTGGCTTTCTTCTGCATCCTTTTTGCATAAGCAATTAATAAATTTACATCTCTCATATGTGTCCTCCTAACCTTAGTATAAAGTATTATTTATGCAATGTCAACATACCACCTATGTTTAATTAACATAGCACATAAAATATTGTGCCCTAACGGACCCATACTTAAATATTGGCAATGATAGAAGTGCTTACTACATTCCACAAAGCAGGTTGGGAACAGTATGGTAAAAGGATGGTTGAGACTTTCCTACAACACTGGCCGGAAGACATCGTGATACATCTCTACTGCGAGAACGTAGAAACAGGAATCAAACACAATCGTGTGGTTGAACACGACATATTCGAAACGTGTCCTTCACTCAAAAATTTTTTAGCACAACACAACAACGATCACAACAAAGGCATCAGGAACGGACAACGTGATTTCAAGTTTGACGCCATCAAGTTTTGTTATAAAGTTTTTGCACAGTGTCATAGAATAAGGAACAGCAAAGCAGACACGTTGCTTTTCGTGGACGCAGACACAGTGACGTTCGCAAAACCGCCGATATTGGAATTGCAAAAACTATTGCCTGATGATAACTTCACTGCATACATAGGTAGACCCAACAACAAGAAACTACCGTTCACGGAAACTGGATTCATAATGTACAATCTGAAACATCCAAACACAGTGAACTTTGCTGATGCGTTCGAGGATCTATACACGACAGGTAAAATATTCGATCTTGAATATCAAGTCGACTGTTTCACTTACGACACAGCACGTAGAATCACAGAACAAACACACGGTGCAAAGAGTAACGACATCACAGGTCCCGAAGGATTAGGAAAGCGTCATCCATTTGTAAACACAATACTAGGAACGTTCATGGATCATTTAAAAGGTGATGCCAGGAAGGCACAAGGCAGAAGCAACATAGAAGATTTCAAAGACAAAGTCAAGGCAGAGAGAACCGAACAGGAGTATTGGAAATGAGGATTGTCTTAACTGGTCATAAAGGATTCATAGGTAAGCATTACTTCGATCATATCAAAAATGAGCATGAGGTAACCACTTACGACCTCGCAGACGGACAAGACCTGAAAGACAAGTCTGTTACAGACAACATGCCAGACTGTGACATTGTTGTACACATGGCGGCAACTAACGGCACAAGACTTTTCTATGAGACACCGACCGAAGTGACAATGAACAACACACTACCTACCATGCACATAGTTGACAGGTACAAGCATACACCCACAAAAATAGTTTTCACCAGCACTTGTGAAATATTCAATGGTGCAGTGGACAAAGGTTTTTATGATGTGCCAACCGACGAACAAGTTCCTATTATGTTTGACGACATAACGAATGCGAGATGGAGTTACAGCATTCCGAAAGCATTGGGTGAAAACTTGATATCAAATCTCTCTACACATTGGTTGATCATAAGATATTTCAATGTATACGGTCCAGGACAACGGGATCACTTCATTAGCGAATTTGTTGAGAGAGCGAAGCAAGGCGAGTACTACATCAAGGGCAACGACACACGGAGTTTCTGTTATGTGGACGATGCAATAGCCATGACTCATGATCTAGTTTTAAAAGCCAATGACAAGATAGTGAATGTTGGTAAACAGGAAGAGATAAAGATAGAGGACGTTGCCAAATGTATAATGGACATCATGGGAGTTGATCCAACACTATTAGAAATACGAGACGGACCTAGGGGATCTGTTACAAGGAGATGTCCCGACACAAAACAGGTTAGGGAACTGACAGGGTTTAAAAATTACACCAGCCTTCGTGCCGGGATAGAGAAAACAGTGGAGGCGTACTGGTAATGGAAATAGGAATAATTGGATTAGGGGTTGTTGGTTCTGCAATCAACACAGGATTCGAGAAACTAGGACATGAAGTTTTGTGTCATGATTTAAAATTAAACAGCACAATAAAAGACATACTCCCAAGCGAGATTGTATTTCTATGTGTACCTACTCCTCAAGGCGAAGATGGCAGTTGTGACACAACCATCATCACAAGCGTACTCGAAGAATTATCTGCTAATGAATACAAAGGCATTGTGGCGATCAAGAGCACAGTAGAGTGTGGTTTCACCCAACAGGCAATCGACCAATTCAATGACCTTACGTTGTGTTTCGTGCCAGAGTTTTTGAGAGAACGTTGTGCAGTGGACGACTTTATAAACAATCACAATCTACTTGCTGTGGGCACTCATGACAAGTTCGTGTTTGAAAAACTTGTAGAAGCACACGGTCACTACCCAAAGGAAGTGGTCAGGCTTAAACCCACAGAGGCAGAGATACTGAAATATTACAATAATGTTTTTGCCGCTTATAAAATTATATTTGCAAACATCATGGCGGAGGTATGTGACAGATTAGATTGTGATTACACAACAGTCAAAGACGCTTTTGTTAAATTTGGTAGATGCAAAGATACCTACCTAGATGTGAATGAGAATCTAAAAGGCTACGGGGGAATGTGTTTACCAAAAGATGTCAAAGCAATGACCCGGTTATTGGACAAACTAAACATAGATTTTGACACATTTGAATCAATAGATAAAGACAACAGTAAGTTGAAAACCACCGTGTTTAACGGCATGAGAAAGCAATAATACACACACATTCCAGGTTTCTTTTTACCATGCGTGTACGTGCATCTGTGTGCGTTTAACAGGTAGACTTACGGTGGTTTATAGTGTAGTATAATAACTGTGATGCCGCTTTAGCTCAGTTGGTAGAGCAACTGATTTGTAATCAGTAGGTCCGCGGTTCGAATCCGTGAAGCGGCACCAGATAAACCAAACATGCCAATATTACCATTAATACCAAAAAACTCAATGGTCTTGCATGTGATGGTGTATTTGGGGGATTGGTGAAGTGGGATCACGCATCCATGGCATGGATGAGTCAGGAGTTCGACTCTCCTATCCTCCACCAACAAAAATGTGCCCGTAGTTCAGTTGGATAGAATACGAGTTTCCTAAACTTGGGGTCGGAGGTTCGAATCCTTCCGGGCAC
>Ga0222718_10004097_pt1 | contig 12249 bp, 13 predicted proteins | sample C33_27DmetaG_FD_165045 | JGI IMG/M metagenome (GOLD analysis project Ga0222718, IMG submission 165045) | Estuarine water microbial communities from San Francisco Bay, California, United States - C33_27D | ecosystem: Environmental > Aquatic > Marine > Unclassified | place: USA: California... | reverse complement strand
GGGTGCGGTATTGGGATCATGCGTTCAAGGGTCCAACAGGACAGTGGTACATTGAGAACTCTCTGACTTCTATCGGTCAGACAGATCCAGTCGGTGAGTTAAACTCACGTCTCTGGAACTCAGGTATCGAAGCAGACAAGGATACTGCTCGTACACAGAAACGTAGACTTCACTACGTGACCAACATCTATGTTGTGTCTGATTCTGCAAATCCAGAGAACGAAGGTAAAGTCTTCCTCTACAAGTTTGGTAAGAAGATCTTTGATAAACTCATGGATGTTATGCAACCATCTTTCGCAGATGAAGAGCCTATCAATCCATTTGACTTCTGGTCTGGTGCGAACTTCAAGTTGAAGATTCGTAATGTAGAAGGTTACCGTAACTACGATAAGTCTGAGTTTGAATCAACGTCTGCACTTACAGATGATGAGAAGTTGGAGACCATCTATGGTCAGGTGAACTCACTCACAGAGTTTACAGATCCAAAGAACTACAAGACTTACGATGAGTTGAAGGCGAAGTTGATGCGAGTTCTTGGTGAACAAGCAGAGGCGGGTGCTCCTACTCTAAAACAAGAATCTCAACTTAACGAACCGGCTCCACCTAAGTTGGAACCAGTTACCGCTGATGAGATTCCGTTTGATACCGATGACGGTGATGATACTATGTCGTACTTTGCAAAGTTGGCAAACGACGACTAAACCATCCTCATACCTCTGATAAATGGATCATTGAAATCAAATGGTTGAGATTGGACTGGCATCGCAGTGTTTGAGGTGCCACCTGATCTCACACTATTATCGGAGTTTACAATAATAGGGGCAGGCTGTTTCGCAGCCTGTTCTCTCTTTGATGCTTCCGATTCATTTACCATTGCACCAAATGCATTACCAATATTCTGTGGTTTAAACATTTCTTTAACTCCACTCATATCCATTTTTGGCATTTTCAATTTATCTAAACCACCAGCCCCAATCGCACCTTTGAGTCCACCCATTATTCCACCCATGTCACCCATCATTGACTGAGCAATTTCCATATCAGATGCACCGGCAGCTCTCATTGCATCTTCCTTTGCTTTCATCTTTTTCCCTTGAGCATGGCCAAACTGTGCCATTGGTGCAGATGCATCCATTATTTTACCCAACGTAGATCCTATCTGATTGTTTGGTACGACATTTCCCATCATACCTTGTTTCATTTTAAGTAGTTCTGGACCTTTTTCACCAACAAGATATGTCTTACCTCCCAATACAGATCCACCAAGTGCCCTTTGTCCATCAACTGGTACGGCGACGTATCCACCAGCATCAGCAGTTTCATCCATAGACATTTCGGACAGTTCGGGAGAAACTTTCCTATTAAGAAGTTTTAATTCTGCAAGAATTGCTCCACCATTAGATAGACGACTCTCGTCAAATAAACCATGCTTATCGCTATAATCAATGTCTTCCATTGCAGCTGTATTTGCAACTGTCTCTTTTGAAGTTTTCGCCTTTTCTTTAATACCAACGTATTCGGCGAGTTTTACTATCCAATCTGGAGTTATAAAATCAAGAAGTGCCTCAAAGTGTTTTGGTAAATCTCTCAACCAATCACCTATTGCCCTTCCGGCATCCATAATTATTTTTTCAAAATCAAATTCTTTACTGAGTTTGTCCCTATCTTCTTTAGATAAGAATCCCATTTTTTCACCAACCCAAAGACCGATTTCTTTAATGAGATTTAGAGGTGCTCCAACAAGAGAAGATAGCAAACCGGCTATACCTTCAGTAATCATATTAACCCAACCACCATGTTCATAACCTTTAATTGCGCCTTGGATAGTTGAAATGAGTGTTAATATAAGACCAATAGGTTTGAATAAAACTTTAAAGACTGTGCCAAGCATTCCTAAAGATTTACCAATCATATTAAATGTTGTACCACCGACAAATTTACCAATTGTTCCAAAAATTTTAGTAAGGAATCTAAAGAACTTAGTCATTACTCCGGCACCTTTGGCACCCTGTACTCCTTTTACAACACTTGCTATTGGTTTTCCATCAGCACCAAGCATCAAAAACCTATACAGACCACTTTTTAAGAAATTTACAAGTCTTGTATAACCCTTTACCACAATTCCCGTTAATGGGGAAAATAATCGTTTTATGGCTTTCGTTACACCTAATGAAACTGCAGCTACTGTCCTTGCAATGTCGTTAAATGTTTCATCCGCAAATGCAAGTACAGTTCCTATAAGTCCTGCAATTATAAGACCAAATTTCTTTACAAAACCAAGTATAGCAGTGATTATAGGTGCATCAGATACTTTACCTAAAAGTCCACCAGACTTACTACTCTGTCGCTTTGGTTTTTCTATTTCATCTTCTCGACGTTTTAGTTTTTCTGCTCCCAATATTTTAAGGAACGCATCCATATTTTTGGCCAGTTTTTCAGTATTTTTTGCAGTTTGTTTTTGGACTTTATTGTCTTCTTTCAACTGCTTACTGATATCGTCAAGAGTCTTTGTCTTAGCCATTAGTTATTACCTTGTTGTCTCATTCTTTCATTTTCTTCTTCTATGTGATTCATGAGCATTGTTAAGTAAATTTCTCTCTCCCAAGGAATCATTTCATCTAGTTCAGTTAATGCGTAATTAAAATTTTGCATCATTTGAAAATTAATTTTGAAATAATTCTCCAAGTTATCATGAGAGAGACATATTAAAAAAAATCATCAAGTCCTTTTAGTTCTAGTTTATTTTGATGCCCACAACTAACACAATTAAATTTAACTGTGTGTTCTAGTTGGGGCATGTCTTGAACAAACTTAGATACTTCCTCAAATTGTTTTCCACTCATTGAATCCACAAATTTATTGATTTCATCTTTTGTTTCATGTTTCAACGAAATATTTTCTTCATCAGTCAATACAGAATCCATACATGCAATAATCACATCCATTGCCATTTCGGTTTCTGATTTGACTTTGTCTGTCATCGATCTTAAAATGTTGCTGTATGATGGATATTTTAATTTAACGGAGACTTTATCATTAAGTTCAACAATTTTTTCTCCTTTCACTTCACCCATTTTAAGTTCTTCAAGGTTTACCATTGTTTCATTTGGGCTTTCACATTGTTTGCATGGAAACTTAAATTCTATTTTTTCTCCAACAGACTTTGCTCGAATCTGTGTAAAAATATAATCAACATCGAATGTTGTTAAATTGTTTGTGTCTGCACCATCAACACAAGATGTGATTGTATTCAACATCGCATTGATAATTTGTTTCTTATCCTGACTCTCATTAGCCAACATAAGGATCTTTTGTTCTTTGACCAAAAATGGTCTAAATTTTAATTGTTCCCCTGTAGAGGGTACAGTCAACTCATACGCCGGTGACGCATTTAACGAAGGCAATGCCATGATTTATCTCCAAATATTAAAAACCAATTCCAACATTGATAAAGTTTTGCGAAGGTTTAATTCGCTTCCAGTTTGTAAAGGCGAATGACACTGTCAATTCAACCAACCCATCCATATCATTAGTAAAAGTAATTTCATTAAATGTAATAGGAAATGCTTCATGTAACTCCACACTATACACACTTCCTCCCCCAAGTCCTACATTCGCAGATATAGGTCCAAGACTTCCAGAAAAACCCAACTGAGCCTTTCTTAATTGATGAATTTTAATCGACTTGGCATATTCACTTTTGTATTTAACAACTTGTGCAGTCTTCTGTCCGTCAGCAGACATACCATCATCAATCATAAGTTTATACCACTCATCAAAATAATTTTTTACACCATAATCATTTAACATCATAAATGTCATTGCGACTTCAGTTACACCATACCCGTATACAACTTTCTCATTTTGCATACCAACTTTGCGCTCAACAGTCAATACTTGTTTTCCAGGCAAAGATGCCCCTCGACATAATGTATTTAACTCTCGACTGTTAGGCATTGCGTCTGGTGTTAATCCTGGAATTGAAGGAATGAATGATGATACTTGATCTGCCACTCCTTGGGCCAATGATCCAGCGACACCACCTAAACCGAATGGAGGTTTTGCAGATGAGTTTTGCAATGGAGGCAACTCAATCATAAAGTTGTTGGATCTGGCAAAACCAAGTTTTGACGATGCCATTCCTTTTAGTTCCATTATTGATGCCATTAAATCATCCTTTTCGAATCTGTGTATACTCTTGATGACGAGACTTTAGCTTTTGATGCTGTAAATCTTGCCGTTGGTAAAAATGTTGCAATTTCCCATTCTGGTGGCTGCACTTCTGCAAATTGACTTTTTACGTGTGCTGTTAAATAATGTTTAAAACAAGGTTTAAAGTATCTTAACTTTGACGCACCTTTTAGGTATTTGTAAGTGATGTCAAACCTTGACGACTCACTAAAACTTTTAGTAGTAAGTCTATCCATCAATCCATCTAAAAACTTTGCACGTAATGTTGCTGGCAAATAGTGTAGATTCAATCCATAGAATCCACCTTCAGCAGGCCCGACAACAATCACCAATGGGAATGTATCGTAATAGGGTAATGTTTTTTTATGTTTTGGATCATAGAAAAACATATACATTCCGCCTTCAGGATTTTTCATATTCGATTGTAACTTGAGTGATTCGTCTCGCAATAAAGATTTACCCGGTCTTCCAAGTTCTGTTGCCTTTTGACGAAACCAAGCCATCGACTCCTTTGTTCTAGGAGTGATTCCGGCACGAAATGCTTCGATTTCTAGTTTTTGAAATAAATTACTCATGTCAATATTTATATCTATTTTTTAGATTTTTTCTTACGGTAGGGTGTCATTCTTTTGAGGGGTTTCTTTAGTTTACCTGGCATCTTCTTTGGTAATAATCCCATCTCACTCAGAGTATCTTCTGTCCAGATCTGAAACTCCCACTTACGATCCTTACAGAAGGATTCAGCGGCTTCCCACTTATTCATATTCTTGATGTAGGTCAATCCTTCATTGATGTATTTTTTGGTACGTCTTTCACCTGTTGGTGGTTTGGTTTCTTTGTCTGGTTTGATCTCAACGAGGATTGTTTTGTTCTCCATGACAATCTTGAGATCGGGAAAATAGCGGTGATACTTCTTATCAGCTTCATAGTAGTAGGGTATGATGATTTCTTCTGATGACCATGACTTTACCTTTGGATTTGTGTCACACCAAATAAAACAATACTTCTCCCATAATGATCGATAGACCACATTGGTAGGATCTCCTTTGTACTTCTTGATGTTGATTACTTGGTATCGTCCAGAATATGCCATAGAACCATATAAATAAAAGTAAATAATTTGTATATAGGTCTACTTATGGCTCTTTCTTACCCATTAGAAATTGATACGAATCCAGACTACTATCGTGCAATGATAGAGATTAAGGCATTTAAAACTGAACCAGCCGAAATTACAAAGGTTGAGGCAGTGGAATCGGTCAAGTCTGCAAAAAAGCGGGAATTTTTCGCAGAGAATCCAGAACTCAAAGGAGTTGCAGGAATAACTATTCCTGATGCGAGTATTACCGACCAGCTTCGATATGGGCTTGGGGGTGCGTATGATGGTGCAAAAAATACTCTACTAAATTCCCAAGTAGACGATGCACTTCATGGAAAAAGTGATGGATTACTTAAGTCGTTCAAAGGTAAGCCTGTAACTGGTGCAGAGAAGATGATTCCTGACGAATCCATACAAGACATTAAATTATACATGCCAGTTTCTTTTCAAATGACTGACACCTTTGCATATAATCAAAGCACATCGTTAGGTACAGAAGGAGCGGCTGCACTTGGTGTAGCAAGAGCCGGTGGTGGGGTTGGTGAGGCCGCAATGGCAGCGATTGCAGAGGCATCTGCCGGTATCAGTGATACAATGGGTGCATTAGTTGGAAATCAAGGAATGGGTAGACTTGCATTGGCTAGACTTGGTAAGATGGCATCAGGTGGCATTAAAGGTGCGTCAGAACTTGCAGCACAAGCAGTTATGAATCCTAACTTAAGAGCAACTTTTCAACAAGTGAATCCAAGGGCATTTGCCTTTCAATTTAATTTTATACCTAAAAATCCGGCAGAAGCTACAACAGTCGAAGAAATTATATACAATTTGCGAAAGGCTGCATATCCTTTAGAACAACCAGAAAAAACGAATGTACCTCTTTTGTTCGAATATCCTGACTTGTTTAGAATTACACAAAAAGTAAAAACTGCAAATGGATATGAAGTTCTTGTTGGGTCACCGATTACATATTGTTATTTACAGAGTATTAGTGTAAATATTAACCCAATTGCAAACAATACATTCCATGCGGATGGATATCCTATCCAAACCGATTTGTCCTTAAACTTCATTGAATACAGAACATTCTCTAAGAAAGATATTAAACGAGGTTATGGTCAAGTACCAGCAAATGCGGATGCACCCGATTATGATGATGAAGATATTGAGTTTAGTGGTAGTAGTAGTACGGAATCCCATCAATCGTTTCCGGCTAGGATGCCTCGAACAATTCAAAGTGCGCCAGATATAGAAGGTGGGTTTACACTATAATGAATTATTTTAAACATCTTCCAGCAACACTTTATCTTTTTGGTGAAGAAACATTACCAGTGACATTTAGAAATATTTCAGTGTATGCTAGTATTCTAGATGAAGTCAAAGATAATCTTTCTTTTTATAACGATTATCATATTCAAGAATTTGAGCGTCCAGATCAAGTGTCGTATAAATTATATAATACTCCAAACTTTCATTGGACATTTTATCTTCTTAATGATAAGTTAAAAGATTCTGGATGGCCTCTATCAAATAGAGAAGTAATGGAAAAAATATACACTGACTATTCAGATAAAGTTATTACAACAAGAGCAAATATATCAAATAAAATGAAGGTGGGACAGACTATTACTGGTCAAACATCTGGTGCAACCGCAACAATTGATCATCGGCATATTAATTTGGGTCAACTTGTTTTGAAGAATGTCAGTAAAGATTTTGTGGTGAATGAAACTATTCGTTCTACAAATAGTGATGGTGTAGTTGAGTCGGTAGTTATAAAGAGTTTTGAAAATGAATATAATTCTGCTCACCACTATGAAGATGTTAATGGTAATTGGAAAGATTTGACAATTAATTCAAGTACAGGAAATCTTGAAGATCCTGATATAACTTGGACAGAGGTTACAAACATGGATAGATTATATAATCAAAACGAAGAAATGAAACAAATTCGTGTAATCAAGCCATCTCAGATTGTCGATCTTGTAAACGCATTTAAAGAGGCTGTTAGGTAATGCCTAATGCAAATGTAAGTGACGGTTATGCATGGGACTTTACCTTTGAAAAAGTTCTGATCGAATCTGATCGAATGAATAAATCTGTTGATGTGGCTCGTGCTACAACCGACTTAGATATCTATGAACATTTGGATAAACCCTATCTAACAGCCGTACTGACATTTGTTGACTCTAAAAGTATTTACAACTCAATGGATATACTTGGTGCGGAAAAAGTCAGTATTGAAATTCTGAGTACTCGCAAGGATGCGGTTCCTATTAAGAAAACTTTTATTGTTTCAAAAGTTATTTCACAACAAAAAGGACAAGAAAACTCAGACACGATTATGCTTCATTTAATTGAAGATATTGGATACTATTCAAATCTTCAAAATGTCAATAAAAGTTATCGTGGTAATGGATTAACAATCAATAAAAAAATTGCATATAATTTTTTAGACAAATATCTTGTTGAAGGTAATCGATCCCCAAAACAAAACATGAAATTGATTGTTCCAAATTTGAGTCCATTAGAGGCAATGATTTGGATTAAAAATCAATGCAAAACGAGTGAAGGTTTACCATTCTATTTGTTTACATCTTTAACATCAGACAATATGTTTATGGTCGATTTGGGATCGATGATTGAAGAAGGTGTTATTAATCCAAAGTATCCATACAAGATGGGAGCGATGGTTGCCAAATCTAATGATCCAAATGTAAAACGTAGAATCATTTATGACTACGAACAGAAGGACATTGATGACCTATACTCAATGATTGCAAAAGGTTTAATTGGTTCTAAATATGAGTATATTGATGTGTTGACAAATCGGAAACGATCTTTTCATTTCGACATTAATAAAGATTTGCTTGAACCATTGTTGGGTAAAGGTATTGCACAGGCCAATCAACCAAACTTTTTGTATACATCTGATTACAAATATAAAGAAAAACCATTCAATGTATATAATAGTCGAACTATTTCTCGTATTGGTGGGATCGATGCGTATCGAGATAAAGAAGAACAACCGTATCCACTTGCATTCGGAGAAGGTCGAACTACAGCCGATTATAAATTAAATGTAATTGCAGAATCAATGGATCAATTGATGATGAAGGCTCCATTAAAACTTGATATCCCCGGCGCTGACTTTATTGATGGGGACAAACACTCGACTGTGGGTTGTCAGATTCGTGTTGAGTTTCCCATCAGTCTACCAGCTGGTGCAGTCGATCAACCAAAGATCGATACGAAAAAGTCAGGAGATTACTTAATATTTGCGGCAAGACACAAATTCAAATTAGAAAAATATGATTTGTCATTGTCTTGTCTAAAACTTGCGAACTATAGAGCTCAGTCATGATACCAGATAGATTACAAGATTTTTACGGAGATCAGGTCAGATGGTTTACTGGATTGGTTGTTGATATCAACGATCCACTTAAACTTGGACGAATCAAAGTTAGAATCTATGGTGTTCATTCTGATGACAAGCAAGCAATACCAGATGATGATTTGCCTTGGGCTCAAACTGTCACACCAATCACCGAAGGTGGTACAACAGAATGGGGTAATCCATTAGGTGTACAACCAAATGCAATGGTGTTTGGTTTCTTCATGGATGGACAAAGTTCTCAGTTACCTTTAATCCTTGGGTCAATGCCAAAGTATGAAGGTCCAGACAGAGACATTAAGTCAGTCAATCGTCTTGCTCGTGGTGAGAACACCATTACAAGAACACCAAACACAGTCATTGGTGAACCTGACACTGCATACGATGCAAAGTATCCACACAACAAAGTAACACAAACTACTTCTGGCCATGTGATTGAGATTGATGATACTCCAGATGCAGAACGTATTCATGTGTTTCATAAGTCTGGGACATTCATTGAAATGCGTCCAAACGGTGATGTGGTAACACAACATAAGAATGGCTGGAGAAGTGTTACTGGTAATGATAAATTATATGTATCGAATAATCTAGATATCCAAGTTGCAGGAAATCTAAATATTGCAGCAAACACAGGAACAATTCAAATTGGATCTGGAGATGTTATTGCATCAGAGGTTTCATTGGTAACACATTTTCATGACAACCAAGATGAAGCGTTAAGTAACAATGGACCAACTTCACCTCCATTCAAAATTGGTCAAGAATTTGGTGAAGTTTCTGGTGTGTCTGGTTCTGGTTCTGGATCAGCTTCTGTCACTGATCCATTATTGGTAGCAATTACGTTTGATACTTGATATAAATAGTAACAAGAATTTGGAGTTATTTGAATGTCATTAGATATTACAAGTGCGGAAAACGCATTACAACTTAAACTAGACGCACTTACAAATGATAATAATGTGTCTGAGTTCGTGTATGCGATGAAGGCTGTCGAACAATTAAAGTCGATTCAGATAACCGCATTTGACACACTCAATGATTTACCAAATGCGGGAACATATGTTGGTCGTATTGCATATGTCACTGGTGAAACTGGTGTTTATTTTTCAAACGGAACTCGTTGGGTTGCGGTTGCAACATCACAGACACCAGACTTTACAAGAGCTTTATTAGATCCAGTTACTCAGTCTGAGGTCGATTATAACGGTGTTGCATCTGCTGCAACTGCCGATGTCGACTATGGTGCGGTAACTGATCCGTCAGTTGACACAAGTCTAGACTATGGGTTTGACTATTCAAATGACAATGCGGGTGGTGCAGGAGATATTTACGTAGATCCTAATGACTGGTCGTTTACGATCTATGATGGATCAACAAGACGTGGTATCAAACATCTACGTGCTGATTTAAACAACAGAAACTTCAGCACGATGTCTGCGAACAATCAGGGATTTGCACAGTTATACAAAAGCAATAATACTACGGCAACTGATGGACTAGTCGCTGTTCCGATGTCTGGAACAAGAGTCAATGATACTCGTATGGGTTCATTAAATGTTGAAGGATACTATCAAGTTAATTATGAAGGATGGTATGAAGTCAGACTTGATGGGCATTTGAGTACGACTGGCTGGATAGGATTCGGTACAGTTGGTAGTTATGCTACTGTTGAAGGTGATGTTTCTCAAGGTCCGGATGAATACACAATGCAGTATGTAGATGAAACAGGTGGATTTCAATTAGTAAGAGTTGTTTATATCCCTTACGGCACGGCATTGACTCCGTATCTGATTCCTGTAAATACAGATACACCGGTTACAATCTATGGTAACTCAAGTTGGATTGCTGGTAACGTAAACACGGCTTATACATATTTAACGCAAATGAATATTAGGTTCTTAGGATCTAATACTGCAACTAATTCCTATCAGGTGAGTGAATAATGGCAACACGAGTAAGATTGAGACGTGGGACGACTGCACAAACAACATCATTTACTGGTGTTGAAGGTGAAGTTACAATTGATACGGATAAGAAAACATTAATTGTTCATGATGGATCTACAGCTGGTGGCCATGATTTATTAAGAGCTGATGCACGACGTGGTTGGATTCGATCTGAACATTTTGTTAATAATGGGACATGGACAAAAAATAATAAACCAGATTTAAAGAGAATTGAAGTCCATGGCTGGGGCGGAGGTGGTGGTGGAGCTACTGGCGCCGGTGGAGGTGGTGGTGCTTCAGGTGGTCACGGGTATATAGTATTAGAAGCTAGTGCTGTAACAGAAAACGTTACCATTACTATTGGAACAGGTGGAGCGGCAGGAGCCGCCGGAACAGCATCTACTTTTGGTTCCTATTTGACTGTGAACGGTGGTAACTTCGGCAACAATGACGGAACTGGTGGATCATCTGGAACTACCACTGGAACAAACACGATAGATATGGGTGGACATCCTGGTGGAAATGGTGATGGAACGTCCATTGGTGGAAACGGTGGTGGGCCCGGCGGTGGTGGTCAGGCTGCAGCTTACGGAAAGAGTGGCGGTGGTGGTGCCAGAAACACCGCAGGAGCTCAAGGATCAGTCATGATTTATGAAATTTACGGAGAAGTATAAATGGCAACTCAATTACAAGTAAGAAGGGGCACAACTGCCGAACTTCAAAGTTTTACTGGAGCAGAGGGTGAGATCACTGTCGATACAGACAAGGATACTCTCGTTGTTCATGATGGTTCTACTGCTGGAGGTCACCCATTACTAAGAGCTGATCAAGCAAGAGGTTGGACGCTTACCGAGCATTTTACTGCTGATGGCACGTGGACTAAGACTGGTAAAGATGGTCTTAAAAGGATTAAAGTTACATGTTGGGGTGGCGGGTCTGGTGGTGGTGCAGGACAAAACGGTTATGGTGCAGGCGGTGGATCACAAGGTGGATACGGATACGTAATACTTGATGTGGCAAGTGTGACAGATAATGTTACCGTTACCATTGGACAAGGCGGTGCCGGCGCAGTGAGTTCTGGAGCAGTAGCCGGTTCCGGAACTTCTACTACGTTTGGAAGTTATATCACTGCTAGTGGTGCAACAGGGACGAATAGTAGGGTGGACGTAGGATATCAAGGCCCTATGCCTCCGGGACGAATCACTGGTACAAATACAGTTGAACTTGGTGCTATTTGTGGTGATACTGGGCATGGTGAACCATCGAATCAAGTCTATGAAGGTTACGGTGCAGGCGGTGGACCTGGCGGTGGTTTCGAAACTAGCGGTGGTAGCGGTACACAAAAAGATGGATACGGTGTCTGTGGTGCTGGCGGTGGGGCAGGACTTACTACCGGCGGTGATGGTGCTCCTGGTTCAGTATTAGTTGAAGAGATTTATGGAGAAGTATAATGGCAACAGCTAAACCTTATTTTAAATTGCAAAATAATGTTATTATTGGGGGTTCATTAAAATATGAACAGCCAGAAGATGAAGGTGATATCACGTGGGTAGAAAATACAAAACTTAAATCAGTCGGTATAGGTAGTGTTTTACATGAAGATCATTGGCACACTGCAT
>Ga0222718_10004093_pt1 | contig 12255 bp, 11 predicted proteins | sample C33_27DmetaG_FD_165045 | JGI IMG/M metagenome (GOLD analysis project Ga0222718, IMG submission 165045) | Estuarine water microbial communities from San Francisco Bay, California, United States - C33_27D | ecosystem: Environmental > Aquatic > Marine > Unclassified | place: USA: California... | reverse complement strand
TGTTTTTCCAACGATTACAGAACTAGGTGAGGGGATTACAGGTAAATCAAACAATGAAAATTTAGAAAACATGTTCAAGATGCTTTATCTTAATTTTACTGATCTAAGAATAAAACAAAATCATGTTGATCGATTTAAAGAGATAGAAATTAATCAATACAATATTGATAAAGAAAATCCTAAGCACGCATCAAATGTAAATTATCGAAAATTACTGCTTCAAGATCACCCAAGATCTCAGTATCCAACCGATGAATTTTTTAAACAAATTAATTTAGAGGATGTCCAAAATTTTTATAAAGACCGATTTATTGATGGAGGAAGTTTTGATTTTATTATTGTGGGTGACTTTGAATATGAGAAAATTGAACCTTTAATTGAAAAATATATTGGAAGTTTATCTAATTTAAAAAGGGACGACCCACACATCGATCATGGCATAAGGTTTACAAGAAACAGAGAATATAATGAATATAAAGAAGACGATCCTAAAAAAGCAGATATCATAAGATTTTATTTTAAAGACTATGATTATACTTATCGAAATAAAGCTAAAGTTTACTTGCTACTAGCAATACTCGATAAACTGATGTTTGATCAAATACGTGAGGAGGACAATCTTGTTTATTCAATTACAGCAGGGAAGAATTTTGATCAGAAAAAACCTACAGAAATGAGTAGCTTTTATATTTATTACAGCTCAGATCCAGACAATGTTGAACTGATTAATGGTAAAATTGAAGAGTTAATGGATAAAATTAAAGATAAAGATTTTGATCTTCAAATCTTTAAAGACCAAAAAGTATCATTAAAAAAAGATTTTCAATCTAGTCTAAAATCCAATGGCTTTTGGTTATCGACCATTTTAAATGCTGTAAAATATGATCAAAATATTGAAAGGGTAAGTTATTTAAACACGATCGTAGATAGTATCACTCTTAATGAAATCGCTAAATTAGCTGAGAAATTCTTTGATGATAAATACTTAGAAGATGTTAGTTTTATCTCTGAGTAATATGAAAAAAATCTTACTTACGACTCTATTCACATTAGTTCTAGGTGGGGTGCTAATTCAAAATGCATTGAAGTTAATTGTGAAATAAGAAAAAAATCATTAAAAGTTTAGTTTCAATTGGTTACTAGTTTTTATAAAGTCTGTTGAAAATCAGTTTTTTTTCTTATACGATTTTAATTAATATGGCTTTAGCAAAATGTTTAGAATGTGGAAAAGAAGTTTCAAGATCTGCACAAGCATGCCCTCATTGTGGAAAACCTGAGCCCACCATGACCGAATTTGCTAAAAAAAAGATACAAGAAAAAAAAGATGATAGTTTTTATGGAGCAATTTGGGGAGCAGTTATAATTGGAGTCATTGTATTGAAGTCTTGTGATATAATTTAAAAGTTCAAAAATTGAATAGAAATATTTTCTTGATGAAGTCTGTTTTCTTAAATTAGAGTACTTAATGAGAAGTTTTATTATAATTTTATTGTTAACATTATTTTTTAGTAAGAACGTTTATACAGATGAGATTTCAGACTATGAAATTGCAGGGGCTAAATTGAATATAAGTATTGTAGAAATAATGACTGTAGATGAAATATCAGAAAATATTATAGCTAAAGACAATAGAGATCCTAGATATACACATATCAAATATACTCCAGATATTTCTAAATATTCTGATCTAGAATTTGATGAATATGTTTTGACAGTGGATACAGAAGATGACATTTTTCCAATAGTTTCTGTTTCAGCTATTATTTATTTTAATGATTTTAATGAATGTTTAAAAAAACAAAATTCTTATGCAAATAGATTTGAAAGATTATTTAAAATTAAGAAGAGCGCTTATCCTGTGCAAGATTTTTCTAAAATATATGGACCTGGTAGTAAATGGCGAGCTATAGTGTTTGAAAAACCAAACTATAAAGTTGTTAAATCTGATACTGCATCAGTTTTGTGTTATCATTATGGAGATAAATCTTATCAAGATAATCTGAAATTAAATATTTTAGCAAGAGATTATGCAAATGCTATAACCGTGAATTAGCAAATTTAATCTTTTTCGTTTTTATCAGCATCACTATTATTACCCATATTTAATATGAGTGCACCAATACCGCCGAAAATAAATGGACTAAAAGAAGATAAACCACCAAGAAAATAAGTCAAATTTACTTGGGCAAAATTTCCTAATAAAAAATCTGCTACTCCAATAATTATAAATAAATACCCTATGCCTTGAGCCATATTTAAACCTAACATTTTCAAAAGTATTAGCAATTAAAATTTAAATTTTTTTTAAATATTATATTTAAGGGGTTTTTTTTTCATTAATTTATCAATATATCTTTAGCTATATGATAAAATTAGTTTTTTTAATTATCATACAATTCTTTTTCCTCATAAGTGTGAATGCAAGTGAAATTAATCAAAATGATCCTTTTTATAAATTAAGTTGGAAAAATTTACAGGATCAAAGCGCTATTAGAATACAAATTCCTGATGCAAATGCCTCTCTAGAGATTGTTGAGACAGAAATTTATCTAGATACAAAAGAAGATATTAAAAATTACGAAGAATTTATATTTAGCGAGGAAACCAATGTAGAGGAAATTCAGGAAAATTTATTAATTTCTGATCGAGATCAGTTTTATACTATTAAAGTTCAATATTTTGATGATGGTTATATTACAACAGACCGATTTAAAAATTTCAAATCTTCAGAGATAATGAATACATACAGAAGAGCTTATGAGAGCAACGGTTCAGATGGTAAAATAAAATGGATTTTAGAACCAAATTTAAGTGAAAATAAAGTTTCAAATTATGCGTATCAAGTTGAATGGCCTACTGAGGATTACGTTTCATATTATTATTATAGTAACATTTTAGGTAGAGAGGGTTATTTAGAATTAAAAATGACTATAATAGGTGATGGATCAGAAAATCAAGAAATCTTAGAATATTATAGTGATTTAATTAAAGAGATATCTTCTACTGTTGAATTTAATGATGAATATAAATATTCAGATTTTGTCGAGGGCGATTATATCTCTCCTTACACTTTAACGAATATCATTGATGGAAGTTGGGGCGAAGGTATAACAACAGATCTAACTAACATCGGAGCTTATTGTTTAGTGACAAAGAGCGCATTAACTAAAGCAGGTATATTATCTGATGAAGATCATGCTAGATTTGCTGGTAAAGTATTATTTCTTTATATGACAGATGTTAGAAAAGAAATCATAGATTTATCTGAAGATGACGAAATTAGTGTCCTTTCAGGCATGTATGGTATTAGTGATACACAGAATTATCAAAAGCTAAATATTTCATCTGACAATATAAATACCTACGACATTAAATACACAAATATCATTGAGCTTGTTGGTGATAAACCAGAAGATAAAGTTAAGTATGAATATAACAATAAATTAGTAATCAAAGACGGTAAGCCAACAATTTTATTTGCTAAAATTGATCAAACAGGCTTATCATTTAATAAATGGGATTTAGTGTTAGCATGCCAAGATGAAGATTATACAGAAGTAGAAAAGTCAAAAGCAAAAGTGGTGGTAAAAAACAAAAAACCCAAATGGTTTGATGAGGTGGTTGATAAAGTTATAAAAGAAAATGAAAAAATAAAAAATAAAGAAGTCAATAAAGAAAAAACCAATTAGTAATTTTATAGCCTATAAAAATTAAATTAAATTAAACTAATTTAGTTGAATTAAATAAAAAAATAATTTAAGATAATTTATTGATTGATAATGTTATCTTTTAACATTGGGGAAGAGTAAATATGATTGTATCCCTTCATATATCATAAACAATATATTTACTCTTCCCTTTGAATGTTATTGATTAGCAATAACATTATTCAATCATTGAAAAATAAACGTAAAAATACAAAGCCATTAGGTTTGGTGTGGAATATTTATATTCTATTTAAACTTTTGGTTAGAAGGGATATATGAAAAAAAAAAATAAGTTCAAATTAGTTCGGATCTACCTGTTAATAGGAATATTGAAATTATTTAGAACATTTCTTAATTGCTTTAAGAAAATTGTTCATAAGATTTATCATAAAATAGATTGGAAAACTTATCGAGGTAATACCTCTAAATATGATAAAAAGGCTGAAAAATGGGCCAAATATAACAAATGGTTTGGTGATGATGAGACCATGACTTATGCTGCTTTTAGAATTCACCGTCAATTAGTAGAATTTGAAGGTATAGATCCAAAGTCTAATCGATACTACAATGAAATTGATAAAAGAATCTATGATCAATTCAAAGATAAAATAAAAAATTATTATTCAATGGATAATTAGATTTTATGAAAATTGAAAATGACAGAATACTGATATCTCCAAGCGATATTAATAATTTTGTTTCATGTAAATATATATTCAAAAATCAATTAAAATTTTTGAATAATGAAATAAGAAAAAAGGAAGAATCAATAACAAGCAAACTATGGAAAAAGTTTGGATTGGAACATGAGGCTCAATTATTCAATGATCTTAAAAAGAAATTTAAAAATCATATTGAAATTAAAGAAAATCGAGATGAAAAAAATAGATTTGAGCAAACAGTTAGTGCTATGCGATCTGGATATGATCTCATTTATCATGCATATTTGATTGATGATAATTTAAGAGGAGAGGTTGATTTTTTAATTAAAGTAAAAAAAAAATCCGAGTTAGGTGAATACTCCTATGAAGTATGGGACTCAAAAATTAGCAGATCGCCTAAGGCTAATCATTTAAGACAAATTACAGCTTATTCTTATATACTGTCTTCAGTTCAAAAAGTTATCCCTGATAAAATGTATTTAATAGATGGTAATAAAAAAAATCATCAGTTTAAACCTAAAGAATACAAAGATCTTTTTTTATATATTAAAGATCAATTCAATAAATTTTTAAAAAATATTGATTCAGAAGAAATATATCCAGAAAAATGTAGTTATTGCTCTTTATGTGATTGGAATGATATTTGTGAAAAAAGATGGGAAGATGATAACTATATAAATCAAATAGCTAATACTAATAAGGTTCAAATTGAAAAAATTAAAAAATTAGGAATAAAAACAATTGATCAATTACTTAAATCTAAAAAAAAATATTCAGATTTTAAGATTAATAAAAAAATTTTTGAGAAAATAATTGAACAAGCTAAACTGCAAGAGCAAAAACGTTTAACTGGAAAAACAGAAATTAAATGTATTGATAACAATGATGAAAAAGGTTTTTACTTATTACCAGAACCCCAACTAGGTGATATCTTTTTTGACATCGAGGGTTTTCCTACTTCAAAAAGACCTCATGAGTATCTTCATGGATTATATTATCAAGAGGATGGTAATTTTAAATTTAAATATTTTTGGGCTGATGAAAACAATAGATCTTCAGAAAAAAAAATATTTATTGATTTAATAAATTTTTTAGATGAACATTTTAAGAAATATCCAGATGCTCATATCTATCATTATAATAACTATGAAAAACGTGCCCTAAGAGAATTAGCAAGTGATTATTTTTCTGAATTTCAAAAAGGTGATGAATTTAATGACCAATTATTGAGAGATGAAAAATATGTTGATCTTTACATGATTGTTAATCAAGGTGTAAGAACTTCTGAAAAAGATCTTAAGTTAAAAACTCTTGAAAAATTATGCAATATCAATCGAAAAGGTGATGTCGAAGTTGCTGAAGAGAGTGTTATTTTTTATGAAAATTGGCTTTCAAGCGGGGATACAAAATTTAAACAAAGTATCATTGATTATAATAAGCAAGATACAGTCTCGACTTTTGCTTTGAGGGAAAAGTTATTAGAGATTAAGCCAAAGAATATTCCTTTTTATGTCAAAAAAATAAAAGAAACTAAAAAACGTAAATATTCAGTTAGCAAACAGGTTAAAGAAAGTATTCCAGACAGGGAAACTAGATTAATGAATGAGCTTAATGACCTATCAAAGGATCAAACAACTAATAAGAAACTTATTCAAGAATTAAAATATCTTATAGGCTTTCATTGGCGATCGAATAAACCAGATATGTGGCGCATATATGAAAGAAGGAAACTTAGTAATTTAGATTTAGAAAATGATAATGAATGTATTGGTAATTGCACTCTAATAAGCAATAAACCTGAAAAAGTAGATGATGGCTTTATTTATAAGTTTAGATTTAATGATCAAGATTATAAATTAAAAAATGGAAGTGTGGCCCATAGTATTTTTCAAGAAAAAGATATTGGATTTATCAATAATATTGAAGAGATTTCACAAGATAATAATATTTTAGAAATTATAAGTAAAAAAGTTTTAGAAAATATTCCAGATATAATATCCTTAGGACCTAAATTTCCACCCCCTGCACCACAACTTGCATCAGCACTTAATGATTTTATTGATAACTATATTTCAAATGGGGGTAAAGATTTTAAACATATTTTGGATATTCTTGAGCGAAAATTCCCAGATATCAAAAGTTTAAAGCCAGGATCAGATCTGATTGATTATAAAAAAGATGTTACCTCTCAAGCAATTGAAATTACAAGCAAGTTAAATAATTCATATCTAACAATACAAGGTCCACCTGGCACAGGTAAAACTTATACCTCTACGAAAATTATAATTGATTTAATTAAACAAGGTAAGAAAGTTGGTGTTACCGCTCATTCGCATTCAGTTGTTAAAAATCTGCTGTTAAGAATTGATAAAGAGGCTTCAGATCAAGGGTTAAATTTTAAAGGTTTGAGAAAAGCAAAATCTACAGATTTACATGATTGGGAATTTATTGATGATAAAACAGACAGCAAGCCTATTGAGTTTGAAAAATATTCACTTTATGCAGGCACTGCCTGGTTTTTTTGTGATCCTAGGATGCGAAATAAAATGGACTACATGTTTATTGATGAAGCGGGCCAATTATCTTTAGCAACAACTATAGCAGTAGCTACTGCAACTAAAAATATTATTTTAGTAGGTGATCAAATGCAATTATCACAACCTATACAAGGAATACACAATGGATATTCAGGAAGTAGTTCATTAGATTTTATCCTAGAGGATAATGATACAATTCCATCAAACAAAGGAGTATTTTTAAATATTTCTAGAAGATTAAATGAGACAAACAAAGAATTTATTTCAGATTGTTTTTACGACTCTAGGTTAAAGTCTCATGAAGTTACTAAAAAAAGATCTATTGATTTACAATCTGATGTATTTGAAAATGAAGGAATATATTATTACCCTGTAAATCATGAGGGTTGTTCCCAAAGATCTGATGAAGAAGCAGAAGAAGTTGAAAAATTATATTCACAAATAATAAATAAACCCTTCAAAAATATTGATGAAAACAATAATGAAATTAATGGAAAAATTTCGATTGAAGACATCATGGTAGTTGCGCCTTTCAATGCTCAAGTAAATAACATTAAAGATAGATTAAAGGAAAAATTTGGAAAAGATACACGTGTTGGCACCATAGATTTATTTCAAGGACAAGAAGCAAAAGTAGTAATAATTTCCATGACAAGTTCTGATGCTGAATCGTTACCTAGACATATAGATTTTTTCTTTAGCAGAAATAGATTAAATGTTGCACTTTCTAGAGCTGAAAGTGTAGCAATCATTTTATTTAATGAAAAACTATTACTTACCTCTTCTAATAAAATTGAAGATATGAAATTAATAAATAATTTTTGTAAACTTTTAAAATATAAAATTAAGATTAACTGATAAATTTGATTGTACTAGTCAGAATAAATAAAAATTTATCCAGTGATTTTTTTTCTTTTTTTTAATTTTTTTGAAGGTTTTGATTTAAAGTATTTTAAGGCATAGAAACACATTCTGATTAGGAAACCACTGCCAACTATTACTGCAAAGGGAATTACAATTAACATTATATTTCCTCTTGCGCTTCTTATAACACTATCCGTATTATATTGACCCCATTCGGGAACTAATTGAAATAACAAAATTATTCCCCATATAAAACTTATAATAGAAAGAAAAAAAACTATATGTGTATATTTTTCAGTAGTTGAGTTCAGGTTTAAATTTTCTATACGTGGAGCAAGAACATAAATTCCAAAATATAGATTTATAATCAAAATAATTATAATTAACCAAGAATATGATGATATGAAATTAATCATTATTGATCATATCAATTAAAAATTTGAAAATAAACTTAATTTACTCATCATTCCTTCATCACTAATAATTTTCTTATAAATAAAAAAAAAGCCAGTAAAAACTATCCTTTTTGAATTTTTGTTTGCTAAAATCTATAACATATAATCTTGCAAAACATGTTTGTGATGTGTCAAAATAAAAATATTTAAATGAAAAAAAATAGTAAAAGAAGAAAATTTTTAAAATATTCTTTAGCAGGTTTAACACTAACAGGCTTTCCAAATGTTTTATTATCAAATGATAATAATGATTATGATGTAGTTGTAATTGGTGCGGGAGCCGCAGGACTGTCAGCAACGAAAACATTAATTGAAAATGGAAAAAAAGTTTTGTGTATAGAGTCCTCTAGTGTGATAGGTGGTCGTGCTATTACAGATAACAGTCTATTCAATGAGCCCTATGATCTTGGAGCTTTATGGATTGAAAATGGAGAATTTAATCCCTTTAAGAAATATGGTGAGGATAATGGTTATAATTTATACAAAGAAAGAGCTGAGGAATATTATGAAGTTTATAACAAAAATAAAATTGCAAAAGATGAAGATGACCTATGGAAAATATATGATGGTGCAGAAGCAGAAATAGCAATCAATGTTGAAAAAGATATAGCCCCATTTGATATAGTTCCTGATAAAAAAGATAGCTGGTTTAATACATCTCACATGATCATTGGTCCTTGGGAGATGGGTAAAAATTTCACCAATTATTCATGTAAGGATTACATGTATGATTACGGTGCAGAAGAGGGATCTACTTGGCATTGCAAAGAGGGTTTTGGTACTCTGGTTAATCAATACTTTAAAGGAGTTCCTGTTTCATTAAACACAAAAGTTTTAGAGATAGATTGGAGTGGCAAAAAAGTTTTAATAAAAACAAATAAAGGATCTATTAAATCAAATAAATGTATTATTACTGTTTCTAATGGGGTTCTTAGTTCTGGCGGGTTAAAATTTTCACCATCTTTAGGTGTTGATAAAGAAACTTCTTTTTCTCAAATCTCTATGGGACATTATAATAGAATAGCTTTTAAATTTAAAAAATTATTCAAAGATTACGAAGAAGATAACTATGTCTATTATAAAATTAATAATGATGATCCAAAAGAACCTAAAGGTGTTGGCATTACAATTAATCCATCAAAGTCTAATTTATGCATCTGTGATGTGGGTGGAAATTTTGGAAAAGAATTAGCTAATTCTGGTAAAGAGGCAGCAATAGATTTTGCTTTTAATGAGTTAAAAAAAATATTTGGTAATAGAATAGAAAAAGATTTAATAGGATCACATTTTGCTGATTGGACAAACAATTCAAATATTTTAGGAGGATGGGCATCAGCTGAACCTGGATATTTTAAATATCGGGAAATTTTAAGACAACCAGTAGCTGACAAAATTTATTTTGCAGGTGAAGCATGTGCAAAAGAATGGGGAACAGTGGCCGGCGCATACAAAAATGGAGCAGAAATTGCAAAAATTCTATCTTAAACTGGCTATTAGATATTTAAAATTTTTATTAATAATTCTTTTTTTTAATTCAAACTCATTTGCAATTAATAATTATGATTATCCTTCAAAAAATTTAGACCCAGGTTTATGTAAATCAATTTATGATGAACTTAATTTCCCTTCACCAAATTATGAAATTGAAGGACCTACTATACTAAAAACTGATCTCTATGTTGATGAAATATTTGATGTAAATCCTAAAGATGGAACTTTTGAGGCACAAGTAAATTTATGGCTTACTTGGAAAGAAAACAGATTAATACCGATATTAAAACAATATGGTGTTTATAAAGAAGGATCAAAACCACTATATTTATGTAGTTTTGATCAAAATTCAAATTTTTCAAATTTAAAATTTTTTGACCCTGCAGTAGAGTTTTTTAATAGAAAAGACAAGCCACCAGTTGATAACTATATGTCAGATTGGATCGATATTTTTTCAGATGGAACAGTTGATCAAAGATTAAAGGATGTTGGTGTTTTTAGTTCAGAATTTAATTTTCAAAAATTTCCTTTCGATAAACAACTTTTACACATTGAGATTTGGTCAGAATTTCCTTCTAACTTAGTTACCTTTGAGCCAAATGAACCTGCAATGTCCACCTATAAAGAAAGTGGAGTAAGCCCATCTACAGATAAAAAATTGTTTGTTAATGGTTGGGAAATTGGTTCTATTGATTATGAAACATATAAATATTTAGATAAAACTGACAACAAACCCTATACAGGTTTTTATTTATATATAGATATTAAACGTACAACTTCTTATTATATTTATAAAATAATTCTTCCGATAATATTTATTCTCTCTATATCATGGTCAGTATTTTGGATTAGAGGATCTCAATTAGACGCTAAGGTAAATGTAACAATTGTTTGTTTGTTATCTTTGATTGCTTATAATTTTATTATTGATGAAGATATACCAAAACTACCTTACTTAACATTTATGGATACATTTATTTTAACTTCATATTTTTATACTGGTGTTGCAACTATTCTTTGTGTTTACTCATATATAAAAAAAGTAAAGACGGGCAAAGATATTAGTATAGTAGATAAACAAGCTCGTTATATAGGACCGTTAAGTTATTTTGCTATTCTATTTATCTCTTTAATTTATTATTATAATGTTGAAGGTGTTGGTGCATTTTTCAGAGCATTTGTATTAGGTCCTAATATTTAATTGCCTTATAATTAAAGTTTGATTAAAATAATTAATAGTGTCGACATTATTAATAACTATTATACCATCAATAATAATTCTTAGTTATTTCACTCTTTCTGATAAATTCAAAGAACCTAAGGGAACTGTACTTTTAATTTTCTTTTTAGGTTTTTTGATTTGTTTGCCTGCAGGAATTCTCAATTCTTTTATGGATGATCAGTTTAATACTGGTTCTGAACTTTCTCGAAAATTATTGCACAGTTTTTTTGGACCAGCTTGGACTGAAGAGCTTTTAAAATTTTTTGTTCTTTATGCAATAGTTTTGAGACGTCATGAATTTAATGAACCTATGGATGGTATAGTTTATGGAGTTGTAGTGTCGCTTGGTTTTGCAACATATGAAAATTACGATTATGTATTTAGATGGGCAGATGAATGGAATATTGATCCTCAACAAATGGCTATATGGAGGTCATATTCAGCAGTACCAATGCATGGATTGAACGGTGTAATAATGGGATTTTATTTTGGTTTATATGCTTTTACTGCTAAAAAGAAATTTCTAACACTTGCTATTTTATTTCCATATTTAATTCATGGTTTTTATAACTTTGTAGACCCTCCTTATCATTTTTTTATTGTAGTTGGAATTTTGATTTTTGCACTTATTCTTCACTCAAATTTAAAGATGGTTCAATCTGAAAAAAAGATAGAGAAAGAAAAAAAACAAGTATAAATTTTATAAACTATTTTGTAAGCTTTACCGGGTTTCCATAATTATTTTTTTTAGAAGAACCAATAGTTGCAAACCAAACAATTAATAAAATTATACCAATAAGGGTTAAAATTAAAAGCTGCCACCATCCTGATTTACCAATATCATGAAGTCTTCTAGCACCAACTGCTATACTAGGCAGTATAATTATAATTTGAAAAATTAAGCTTATTGCTCCAGTATCTTCAGCACTGTAACCTAAAAGCATTGTATCAATTACCCAGGTAACGATACTTGCTATAATTGTGAATAAATAAAAAAACCAATACTCTGATCTTGAAGCTCTTCCTGAAAAAGTAGCATATTTGCTAAAACAAGTTTTTACTGCTGTTTGGATATTCATCATATTTGTTAACAAATTAATTAATAAGGTTCAATAAACTTTTATATAGAAACTTTATTTTTATATAATTTCATTTTATCAAATTTTTGATATAAATAATCTGTCCGTGATTTAGACCAATACTCTACTTGCTTCGGACATTAAATAATAACGCTAAAGGAGGCAACATGGCTACTGTTAAAGGGCTCTACGAGCTAATCAAAAAAAAACAAGCTGAAGGTGAAGAGATTGGGATTTT
>Ga0222718_10004089_pt1 | contig 12260 bp, 12 predicted proteins | sample C33_27DmetaG_FD_165045 | JGI IMG/M metagenome (GOLD analysis project Ga0222718, IMG submission 165045) | Estuarine water microbial communities from San Francisco Bay, California, United States - C33_27D | ecosystem: Environmental > Aquatic > Marine > Unclassified | place: USA: California... | reverse complement strand
TGGCGCCGATCGCCAAACAAATGAAGCCCAGCATCGCAGACAATCCACCAAATGGTGCTGTGACACCTGGACCGTTAAAGGACAAAGAGTACAGCGCCCCCGAAAAATAAAAGATACTGATACCAAACAGCACACCGGTTGTGAGCATAAGCTTGCGCGGACGACCTTCCGCAACCCGGTCATGCAACAGCGCAACAAAAACGATGCCGAACGCCATTTTCATTTGGAAATCGCTGCCATCGTAAAACCAACTTACGGCTTGCTCACCCACCGGAGCCATGTTCTCAATACCGTGTGCCGCAAGAGACCCCGTAATCACGGCGATCAATCCGTTCAATGCAGCAAATACGATTAAGTAAACTGCGGTGCGACTAAGAAACATAATGCCACCCTCCTTCAATAGTTTCACTTTGACTTACATCACGCGGTGCACGCTGCACCTCCTGCAGAACGTTACCGGTTCTGCAGAATCATGGCTGCTTCGATCTGGCGAAAACCTTCCAAAAACGCTTTCTCAGCGTCAGCCACAGGAACAGGCACAAGCTTAAAATCGTGTAGTGGTTTTTCCCTAAACCCGAGCACGGAACGCACCTCTTGCTCGGAAAAACCCGCCAGTTGAACGGCTTCCGTAGCCGCGGCGATTTTGTCCGCGCTCTTGATTAATGCTTGGACATTCTCCGACAGTGATGCCGCCAGGCCGAATCGCAGTCTGATGGCCTGGAGTAGACGCTCCTCCACCTCCGCAAAAACGTCACCGACCACAACTTTAAGCGGTGTGATGAGATCATGGGTGACGTATTCGGATGCATCATGCAACTTGGCCGCCATGAGCACGTCCGCCGGTGCTTTTGGGTTGAGCCGTCTGACGATATCAACAACAAAGTCTGAATGCTGGGCAACGCTCCAGGCGTGGGCACCTTGAGTCTGGCCGTTCCAGCGTGTGTTGCGAGCAAGGCCCAATGCGATGTCTTCGATTTCTATGTCCAATGGAGAAGGATCAAGCAAATTGAGTCGACGCCCAGACAGCATACGCTGCCAAGTTCGCGGCGCATGGTCTGCCAAGCGCTTAGCTACGGTCGATGAGCTGCTCTCAGAGGACACCTTCATGCCTTCCAACCAAAAAAGCCGACTTGGTTCGGCTAACAAATACACTGATGTGCTGTAGACTAGTCGTCACTATGAGGAAAGCCTAGCCTACAGCAGGCCTCCTTCAAAAATGGGGTGAAAAGACAACCGCGATCACAACGGGGAACCGGAATCACTGTGACGAATGATGGCACAGCTTTAGAGACCGTAGCACTGACCAGAAACCGCCTCCTGCGAGCGGTGGCTGTGGTTTTGCTGTGCCTTGCAGGAACTGCCACAACAGCGTTTCTTGCTCAGAATGAAATCGCTGGCCGCGAGAAAGCATTGTTTGAGCGAATCTTGGATGGCCTGAATGTTGCCACCATTCACGCGAGCAAATCTTATGAGCAGCGATTACTTGGTCTTGCATGCTTCGTTTCTGGAAGCAAAGAAATCACTCTGCAAGATTGGAGCAACTATATTGCCGCCATAGAAAGCCAAGACCTTGCTCCAGCGATCTGGGACGTTGGCCTGTTTGACGTCGTCCCAGGATCAAATTCAAGGACCAAGGCCTCAGAACAGGCGAAGCGGCTCCAAAAAACGTTACCGGTGAAGTCATCGCAACTGAGGATAACGCTGTCATCGCCTGGTTCGTTACCCTGGTGTCCGGCCGCAATATTCAATCGTCGGGTCGGAACGTTCTCGAAAATCCTGAAACAGGCCCCGCCCTTCACCGTGCCATGGCAACGGAAGAGACCTCCTTAACTCAGGTTATTCGCAATGCATACCGCTCTGAAATTACGGCGGGCTACGCCCTAATAACACCAGCTGCAACTCGAAATCCCGATCAAGGCTCTGAAATCGATACGCTGGTGTTCCTGAGTTTCTCGACAGACCGATTACTTGAAGCGATTATGAGTAACACGAACTTTCCAGTTTGCGTCGATCTCTACGGTGGTGACGTCATATCACCTGAGACTTTGGTTTTTGAATACGTCGCTATGGCAATTACGGCCAAAGCTGTATTTCTTCGTATTAGAGAAATGATTGAGCGACCAAGACCCTTTGTCGACATTGGTGGCTAATTTGGTCCCGACAGACGTCGCCGATCCGTAGCCGTTGAGACAGCTGAAGACGAACGTCGGCGTAAAGGCACGCCTAGACCAGAGGAAGAAGCACCCAAGGATAGCGGCGAAACATTATCCTAGAGCGAGAACGACCGCCTTGTGGCTGGCGGAGATATCGCAGACGACTGATATGTCGTATTCCACCAATTCGGTGCATGCTCAACGCATGGGCCATATTTTGAAAAGTGAAAGACCACATGACTAAACCCGTCGTGATTGTCGGTGCCGGGGAAGCTGGCGGACAAACTGCGATCTCGCTTCGTCAGGGCGGTTACGATGGCCCCATCACAGTGATCGGCGAAGAGCCTTATATCCCTTACGAACGGCCCGCCTTATCAAAACAGTTTTTGGCTGGTGACCTGGAAATGGATCGCTTGTATTTGCGAGCGGAAAACTTTTACGACGAAAGAGATATAACTTTGCGTTTGGGCGAACGGGTGGATTCCATTTCACCCGGTCGAAGCGTGTCGATAAGCGATGGTGACGTTATACTCGCTCGTTCAATCGTCTTGGCCACGGGCGGGCGCGTGCGCCAATTACCGGTCTCAGGCGCTGAGCTAAGAGGCGTTCATTATCTGCGGACTATTGATGACGTACTCTCATTTCGTGACATGCTCAAACCGAATACCAAGCTAGCAATCGTCGGCGGCGGGTACATTGGCCTCGAAGTAGCAGCGGTTGCGAACAAAATCGGTTGCGCAGTAACCGTTCTTGAAATGACTGCGCGGGTTCTCAATCGTGTCGCCGCACCGGTTGTCTCTGAATTTTATACACGTGTTCATCGCGAAGCCGGTGTGGATATCCGTACAGATGTTACCGTCTCGGGGTTTGAAGGTGATGAGTCCGTCAAACAGGTCACCTGCTCCGATGGCTCTAAGTTCGATGCTGACGTGGTGATCATTGGTATCGGTATCATTCCAAATGTGGAGTTGGCAGATGCCGCCGGTCTCGCTGTTGAGAATGGCATTACAGTTGACTCAATGACGCAAACTTCCGTTAGGAATGTCTACGCAGTTGGTGACTGCACCAATCACCCGAACGACCTTATTGACTGCCGACTGAGACTCGAATCGGTACAAAATGCTCTGAGCCAGGGCAAAACAGCGGCGAAAGCGATTCTCGGGAAGGCGGCGCCTTATGCTGAAATTCCTTGGTTCTGGTCTGATCAATACGACATCAAACTGCAGATGGTTGGCATTAACGATCCAGGCGATGACATCATTGTTCGGGGAGATCCGGAGACGCGGTCATTCTCGGTCTGCTACATGCGAGATGGCGTCTTAGTGGCGTTGAACGCGATGAATCGGTCGAAAGATTTCTTGCACGCCAAAAAAGCCATCGCTGCGAAAATGGCACCCGACCCGGTTCAATTGGCCGACCCTGAAACCCCCATAAAAGATCTATAAACCATTGTAATATAACACATTTTTTTGGTCACAGGGTTGTGTTTTGAAGCCAAGTGGCAATATACGGAAACTGTGTTTCTTAAAAAATGGAGCGTCATTCATGGTCGATGGGATCGGCAATATTAATGAGCATCAACCGGCTCTGCAGCAAACGCAGACCGTGAAGCAGCCAGCCACGACCGAAGCAACGCAGGCGCAAGATCCAAACAGTGGCAACCGGACCCGCGAGCTCCTGGACGAAGCTGTGCAGAAACACATCAACGATGAAGCCGCCAAACGCCAGGAACGCGGGCAGAACCTCAACATTGGTGTGTAACGTAGGCTTGCACTTTTAGTTTGATTTAGAGAAAACGGGCGCACTCCTTTAAGAGAAGTGCGCCTAATTTATGTCTGCCAATCTTTATGCTGTTTTTCGCCAGCGTTTCCCCAGCGACTTGGACACGCCCTTCATTACCAATCGGGATGGCACATGTGTGTCCTATGGTGATGTCGAACAGCAATCCGCGCAAATTGCAAACCTTCTCCATGACACTGGCCTACAACCAGGCGATCGGTTAGCGGCACAGGTTGAGAAGTCAGCGACTGTTATAATTCTTTACCTGGCATGCCTACGAGCCGGCGCCACTTATCTGCCTCTGAACACCGCCTATACGGGCGACGAGCTAGATTATTTTCTGCGCGATGCCGCACCTAAACTTTTTGTCTGCGACACCGCATCTCAAGCTGAAGCTGAAGACAAAGCAACACGATACGGCATTAGTCGCTGTCTAACTCTTGGCGATAACGGCGAAGGAAGCCTGACGGAACATGCAGTCTCGCTCCCAACGACATTTGAAACGGTTTCTTCAGCACCAAACGACATGGCTGCTATTCTTTATTCTTCAGGGACAACAGGAAAACCTAAAGGCGCCATATTGAGTCACGGCGCCCTCGCCGCCAACGCCACCGCCCTGCACACAGCATGGCGCTTCGAACCCGAAGATATTCTGTTGCATGCGCTCCCCATTTTCCACACGCATGGACTGTTTGTCGCAACCAATACGGTTCTGATGAATGGATCAGGGATGATCTTTCATCCGCGCTTTGATCCGTCGTCTGTAATTTCAGATTTTCCCAAAGCCACCGTGTTTATGGGGGTGCCAACCTACTACACACGCCTGCTGGGCGAGAAATCACTCACGAAAGATACATGCCAATCCGTGCGACTGTTTGTGTCAGGGTCTGCACCGCTTCTTAATGAGACGTTTCAGGCATTCACGGAACGCACCGGACACACCATTGTCGAGCGCTATGGCATGACCGAAGCAGGCATCATCACCAGTGCCAAACCAGACAAACCGAGGCGTGCCGGCACGGTAGGGTGGCCTCTCGACGGTGTTGATATGAGAGTTGCAAACGACAGCGACGCGCCTGTTGATGCAGGCCAAACTGGCGGTGTTCAAATTAAAGGATCGAGTCTGTTCTCTGGCTATTGGAACAAACCAGAAAAGACAGCTGAAGAATTCACGACCGATGGATTCTTCAAAACTGGTGATATTGGATGTTACGAACTTGATGGCCAACTCACCCTAATCGGACGCGCCAAAGACATGTATATTTCTGGCGGGTTTAATGTATTTCCCAAAGAGGTTGAACAGATCATCGACTCTATGGACGGCGTCGGAGAAAGCGCCGTCATTGGCTATCCCCATCCCGATTTTGGAGAATGCGGTATGGCAATAGTTGTCGCAGAAAACAACATCTCACTCGACGTCACAGATATCAAAACAGCCCTTAAAAGCAAAGTCGCCAATTACAAAGCCCCAAAGGTCGTGGTGCAGGCACCGTCATTGCCACGCAACGCTATGGGCAAAGTACAAAAGAATGTCTTGCTTGAGGCTTACCGTGATCAATGGGATAGATATCTGACACGTAACTAGAATGCGTCACTTTTTGGGCGGCATCACTTCCCGCATGGGCGGCAATTCAGACCCTTCATCAACGATGGCTGCGATTTTGTCGCGGTCCAGGTCTTTCTCAAACGCTTCCAATACATAATGTGCGAGATCTTTGCGAGAAAGCGACAAGCCGTCAGGCAACGTGCCATCTACTGACTTAATATAACTCTGCTTCGGCACCCGATTGTGCAAACTAGGCACCCTTAAAATCGTTGCACCAGGGGAGTCCGCCGAGACCATTTTCTCCATGTTCGCCATGTCTTGGTAATACTTTCGGCGTATCCATAGGTAGATATTGCGCCGAATTCCTTTGCGCTTAACACCCCGAGCAGCTCCAAATGAGGAAATAGCAATCAAACGATCTTGCCCATGGGATTTCATGGCATCGATAACGTTACGGTGTGTTGCCGTATTCAGCGGCCCCTTCTCAGATAGATTAGTTGCCCCGACTGTTGTTACGACGACATCCGCCCCCTCCAGCGCCTTTAACACCTGGGCTGCGTCATAGGCGTCAGCTTTGCGCACTTCAGTTTTAGGGCCAACAATTGGCATCTTTTCTGGGGAGCGACATATAGCAATAACCTCATGCCCTCGGCTCAACGCTTCTTCAATAATACAAGGTCCGGTTTGGCCGGACGCCCCAACAACGGCTATCTTCATAAACAGTCCTATTCGGCGGCTTGGGCAACAGCATCGGGATTGATGCGGGGCACCGGCTTGTAGACCCACGCGTCAGGATCGGTCCGCCGTGACGGCGATGGAATAACATGGTACCCACCTGATTTCTCAGCCTGTTGCAGGGCCGACTGGTCAATCTGCCAGCCCTTCTCTCGCAGCTTGGTCATGATCGACCAGTATTCTCTGACCATTTCGTCTTCAGGGTCTGTCATCAGTGTTCGTGAGTCAGGCAACTTAGGAACTTTAGGTAGCTGCGCCTCAGCAATCTTTTGATCTTCTCTGACATTTTTTAGGTTTCGCTTGAGCGTGCCTTTGTCGACCCACTTATGCGGCATAAAATTGCGTCCAAATAGAAACCTCATCGCGGTGGTGTGCTCATCGATCGGCGTCGACATATCAAGAACAACAAAACGCATCCCCGTCCTAGCGCCGCCTATTTCCACATCTACTTTGATGGTGAAGCCCGAGAGGTAAAATTTCATGCGAGACTGAACTTCTGTTTCAGCCGGACGCAACCTTGACCAAAGACCCTTAGGCCGTTTTGTCTTTACGCATATCCCAGTGCCGATACTGGTCTCATCAAGGTATTCAACCTTGTGGGCCGGAGGACGAATACTGCCGTTCCATGTTTGCCCATGAACGACCGGAAGATGCACGTAGTCAAGATTAGAAAATTTTGCCCAGTGATAATTGGCGTCCCAGACTTCTTCGTACTCAATCCATCTCCACCCTTCAGCATCAAATTCGGGGACATCCGGAATGGGCGCTGCAGCCTCTGGGTCATCGCCCAGTAAGACCCAAACCATGCCGTAACGCTCTTCAACTGGATAAGAGTCGACACGCGCCGCTTTGGGTATAGTGCTGCCATACACCGCAGCTGGCATCATTGTGCAACGACCGTCACCAGCAAACCGCCAGCCATGCTGGCAACAAGCTAGCGTCCCATCTGTCTGGCAACCGCCCTGATCTAATGGCGCACCGCGATGACAGCAGACGTTCGACAAACAATGTGCTGCACCACCCGCATCCCGAAACAGAACGAAATCGCGATCAAGCATCTTCACATGCCTGGGCACGTCAGCAACGTCTTTTGAGAATGCTGCAGTGTACCAGACATTTGTGTACATCTCTTACGCCCCCCCATCTTTCAGAGTAGACATCGGAAGACTTTCATCAGGGCCCCATTCCGTCATGGACCCGTCGTACAACACAACGTCCTCTCTACCCAGCAACATCAAAGCAAATGAGTCGGTTGTGGCTGAGATGCCTCCACCGCAATACGTAATGATCTTCTCCTGATCGAGCGCACCAACAGCTTGGAACTTCTCTTTCAATGTCGCCGCATCCGCAAACGTGTTGTCCTCTTTGTCGATTAGGTCATACGCATAGAGATTAACACTGCCCTCAATATGGCCTGGTCGCCCATAGGCCGCATTGACTGCCGCACCAGAAAATATGTCAGGCGACAAAGCGTTTATCAGACATGTGTCCTTGCGTTGCACGGCAGCCAACACTTCATCCTTACCGATAATCTGCCCTGGACGCAGGTTCGGCGTGAATTTCGCAGCCGGCCATGCCTTAACATCAGCCGCAACCGGGCGACTCTCAGCCACCCACTTCTCCCACGCGCCGTTTAGAACTCGACAATTATCGAAACCAAATGCGCGAAACATGAGGAATAGACGGGTCGCCCAAAAATTAGCACCACGGGAATAAATCACGACATGGTGCTCGTCACCGATGCCCACGCCACCGACGACACGTGCAAACTCTTCTTCCGTGGGCATCATGAAGCGCAACGTTGGGTGATCGCCTGACAATTCGGTCAAGAAATCGAGAAAAATCGCTCCAGGAATATGCGCGTCGTCGTAATCCGCTCGACCTGACTTAATGTCGTAACCACCACCTGGCTTTGTCCCCATCACCACATTGCAGTCTATGATGCGCAGATCATCTACGGTGAGTTCAGCTTCTAGGGCGTCCGTTTCGATCAGTAATTGGGGATTGGTGTAGCCCTTGTCGGTCATCACGACTCTCCTGAGGTGCTTTCTTGTGGTTCTCTAAGCTCTGGATAATAGCGCGTCATCATTCGTTCGAAATGAGAGACCAAATTTCGATGCTTGCGCGTTTCCACAGCGAGCGGGCTATCCCAGGGTGGAGAGACAATCTCACCGACATGCGCGGAGAGGGAAGCATCAAAAATGGTTGGTTGATCGCCAAAACCCCACTCCTTTTGTCCGAGCCAGTGGGCCAATGCCCTTATATCAGCGATGGCCAAATCCTGAATCGTTTTAGGAGAATGCCGACCCAACCCATGCCCGCCTAGCTGATTTCGAACGAGCCGTTGGGCGAACGGTTTTACCAGCGTCACAATTGGTCCTGGCATGCCAAGAACATCTTTTAAGAACGGCGTCCAATTCTTGACGCCCGCTGGATCGATCCAACGGAAGTAAACCAGAGCCCAATACAGATGCTCTTCCATCATACGCTGAAAAGCCAGGCTCTCGGCCCTCTCCGACAAAGTGAGCTTGCCGTCCACTGGATTGCCGTTCTTGGCTTCTAGGCCAGCGATGATCAAACCACTATCGGCCACGACTTTGCCATTTTCGTCAACAATAAAGGGGCGCTTGCCGGTGGGCGCTTTTTTGCGTTTGTCAGATGCGACTACGTATTCGACGCCGGCCATACGCAGGTAAGTCTCTAACTTGAAGCAAAAGGGGCTCGGATCTGGCAAACCCATGGTTGGTCCGAACTTGTATAAGGTGACGCTCATGAACTTTCCTTTCGACCGCTTGAGGCCTGTCGCATCAAGTGAGTATGATCAGATCACCCCGCCGCTCACAATCCAGTGAGGGTTTCCGCAGGCTATTGTGCCTTGGTTGCAGAGAAATGACACTGCCGCAATGACAGTCTTAATCCACAAACCACATATTATATTTGCCGCCGCGTTGGTCGGGGGACTACTGGCATCTGGCCCGGCTGATGCCATTAGTGACCGTCGCATTGAGGATGCCCGGTACGCCTGCACGTCATTTATAGATGGTGACGGCAAGAGCAAACGCAAAAAGGATATGGACCGCGCCGAGCTTGCAAGATTCTGGCTGATTGGTTTCCTAACCGGGGCCTATGAAGCAGATGCGGTGCTTGAGTTCTCAGAGGATGAAAGCGTTGCGGAAAGTGAAATTATTTCGCAGGTCAAAGCGTACTGCCAGGAGAACTTGGACAACTCTATCCACGCGGCAGCGGTTTGGACCGGCGCGTCTCCGGAGCCCCTACCAGCTTCAACCGCGATCGGCCTCGACCCCCGCCAATACTCTTGCGCGGCCTACTCTGAAGAACGTAATAGCCGAGGCGATGCGAAAACCAGGGCGAAAGCAGCAGAGTTTTGGGCTTTCGCATTCGTTCAAGGCACCGTCAGCGTTCGACATCACCCTCGGCTTGTCATCTCAGTTGCTAATAAAAGAAAAATCGTTCGCGCCCTCAAACAAAGTTGTGCCCGTAACCCAACCCGGACTTTGCTAGATCAAACAGCTGAGATTGCCACCCGAGTCCGCCCTCTGCCGGAACGTTAAACGGCGGGTTAGTTTGCTGTCAGAGCGCGCGCGCGTTCTCTCAAAACGAATTTCTGAATTTTTCCCGTCGATGTTTTTGGCAAATCATCGAATATTATGGTCTTGGGGACCTTAAATTTGGCCATATTGTCGCGGCAGAACGCAATAATCTCGTCTTCTGTCGCTGACTGCCCGTTCTTTAACGTCACGAATGCGCAAGGTGTTTCACCCCAATGATCGTCCGGACGCGCAACCACAGCCGCCTCCAAAACGGCGGGGTGCTTATACAAGAATCCCTCAACCTCGATGGTCGAAATATTTTCACCACCGGAGATTATGATGTCTTTCGAGCGATCTCGAATCTCGACGTATCCATCGGGGTGTTTGACCGCTAGATCGCCGGAATGAAACCAACCGCCGTCAAGTGACTCTTGAGTGGCTTTGGGGTTCTTGAGGTAACCCTTCATCACCACATTGCCGCGGAACATGATCTCGCCGATGGTTTCACCGTCAGCTGGCACCGGTGCCATGTAGTCTGGGTCCATAACATCAAGCCCCTCCACAACAGGATACCGCACGCCCTGACGCGCTTTCAGTGCGGCCTGTTCATCGGCAGGCAACTCATCCCACTCATCATGCCAAGCGCAAACAACGCAGGGACCATAAACTTCCGTGAGGCCGTAGGTATGGGTGATACCGATGCCCATACCCTCCATCGTGGCAATCACGGCGGCAGGAGGCGCAGCGCCAGCGGTCATGGCCTTGATTCCCGTGGGCAAGCCAGCCCGATGCTCCTCGGGCGTATTGACCAGCATGTTCAGCACGGTCGGTGCTCCACAGAAATGGGTAACTCTTTCCGACTTCATCAAATCATAGATCGCAATTGGGTCGACCTTGCGCAGGCAAACGTGAGTTCCGCAAAGCGCAGTGATCGTCCACGGGAAGCACCAGCCGTTGCAGTGAAACATCGGCAGGGTCCAGAGATATGTCGGGGCCGGGGTCATCCCCCAAGCCATCATGTTGCCAATTGCATTAAGGTAAGCGCCACGATGGTGGGTCACCACGCCCTTTGGATTGCCTGTCGTGCCGGACGTGTAACAAAGCGCGATCGCTTGCCACTCATCCCTTACTTCTGAACTTAAGTATTCAGGATCACCGGACTCGAGGAACGCTTCATAAGCGATTTCCCCAATCGGCTCCTCCTTCGGCGCAAGCGCGTCGTCGATATCGATGACCAACATGTCCCGCCCACATTCCTCTAATGCAGCTTTCGCAACACCGGACAACTCAGGGTCAACCATCAGGACCTTGGCTTCTCCATGATCTAGGATGAACGCAATCGCTGACGCGTCGAGCCGCGTGTTGATGGCATTAAGCACCGCACCGGTCATTGGCACGCCAAAATGTGCCTCGAGATGTGCGGGAATATTTGGCGCCAACACGGCAATCGTATCTCCAGACACCACACCTCGTTTCTCAAGGGCAGACGCCAGTCGCCGACAGCGCGCATAAAGCTCTCGATAGCTGTAGCGCACCGACCCATGCACAACCGCAACCCGGTCGGGATACACCTCGGCCGCGCGCCGCAAGAATGAGAGCGGACTTAGCGGCTCGTGGTTGGCGGATGTCTGGTCAAGATGGGTGTCGTAGATGCCTGGTTGGGTCATGATTTATATTCCTGCGTCTCGTTTGGTTATTCAGATTACCCGAATAACCCGGTAGTCTGATAAGTATCGCTCTGGACGAAAGATTAAGCTAGCCATGCTTCGATCAGTTCTTTCTATCCTCTTATTCCATCTGTGTATGGTGACAAGCGCATCATCAGAGACATTCCGCGCGGGCGCCTTAAGCACTCCCGGCGACCCTTATGACATTCTGTGGCAACGCTTTGCCCAAGATATTAAGCGTGAAAGTAATGGGCGTTTAGACCCCGAACTTTTAGTTCGCGGCGAAGTAGGCGGAGAAGAAGCCCTTATGCTCGCGGTTCGCCGTGGCCGCATTGAAATGGCAATCTTTACATCGAGCGGCATGTCAGCTGTGGTGCCAGAGTTCGCAGTCATGATGGCCCCGTTCATGTTCGACAGCCTGGAAGAAGCCGACTACGTTTTAGACAATCATCTCATTGAGCCGCTATCTGCCCTGGCCGCGGAGAAAGGACTGACCGTACTCAGTTGGGCTGATGAAGGTTTCCAGAGCCTTTACAGCGTGACACCGCTCCGCACACCTACTGATACGGCGGGCTACCGGATGCGGTCGTTTCAAGTTCCGTCGTCCCCATTATTTCTTGCCGCACTCGGTGCAGATGTGGCGGCTATGCCATTTCCTGATGTCATCCCGGCTTTGCAGACCGGATTGATTCGGGGTGGGGAAGCCGGTCCCATGACCTATGCCAGCTATGGCCTCGCACCCGTGGCCCATCATTACACCTTAACCCGCCACGCCTACTCCGCTGGTGTATACGCTGTGAATTCAAAGTGGTTCAAAAGCCTTGATGCC
>Ga0222718_10004088_pt1 | contig 12260 bp, 12 predicted proteins | sample C33_27DmetaG_FD_165045 | JGI IMG/M metagenome (GOLD analysis project Ga0222718, IMG submission 165045) | Estuarine water microbial communities from San Francisco Bay, California, United States - C33_27D | ecosystem: Environmental > Aquatic > Marine > Unclassified | place: USA: California... | reverse complement strand
GCATGGACTGTATTATTTAGAAGTAATAGGATTAAAGAGAGAGTGTATAATCCTACGTATGTTCCCATAAACCCCGTGGCTGATCCATCTATTTTTAGGTGCTCGACTATGGAAAATATTGAAGAGTTATCACCCTTCCAAAAAGCGATTCTTCAATGTCTAGATCACCTGTATAAAAATGACATCAAGCGTTATAAGGGTCACTGTTGTGTCCAAACCAAAACCCCTGAGGGTGCCACAACTAGGGCCTGGGCAAGTGTTCAAAATATTCAGGAGTTTGTATACAGTGTCGGTGTAAAGGAAACGTGGTTTGACTTATGGTGTAATCTTACCAGTAGGGGTAGTGCACACAGGGATGTAATTACACACCTCACAAATTGCACGGATATGCAGTTTCCTGAGATTGAAAAAAGCAGGCACACATGGTCTTTTAGAAATGGTATTTTCTTGGGGAAATTGTGGGATTCTAAGAGAGAAGAGTGGTCTTCTAAGTTTTTACCATATGAATCTAAAGACTGTAAAAATCTCCCTGAGTCTATCGTGAGCTGTAAATACTTTGATCAAGAGTTTGAACCCTACGATGATGTAGAGGATTGGTACGATATACCCACCCCTTATTTTCAATCCGTCCTGGATTATCAACAGTTTGACGAGGATACATGTAGGTGGATGTATGTAATGGGGGTAGACTGTGTTACAATGTTTCTGAGATGGATGGATGGCAGGTGATTCCCTTCCTAAAGGGTATAGCTCGCTCTGGTAAATCTACTCTGATCACAAAAGTATTCCGTAAGTTCTACACCCCTGATGATGTGAAAACACTCTCAAATAATGTTGAGAGAAAGTTTGGACTTTCTTCTATTTATGATGCATTTATGTTTATAGCCCCTGAGGTTAAAAATGATTTAGCTCTTGAACAGGCAGAGTTTCAGTCTATCGTGAGCGGGGAGGATGTTTCTGTTGCTGTGAAACATGAAAAGGCTAAGTCTATCACATGGACAACCCCGGGTATTTTGGGAGGTAATGAAGTACCAAACTGGAAAGACAATTCAGGTAGTATTATTAGGCGTATGCTTACCTGGAACTTCTCTAAACAGGTGAAGGATGCGGATCCCATGCTAGAATCCAAGTTGGACACTGAGATACCTGTTATTTTGAATAAATGCGTCAGGGCATATCTCGATTTTGCGTCTAAATATAAGGATAAGGATATTTGGAATGTCGTTCCTGAATATTTCAAGATTATTCAGCGACAAGTTGCGACTATGGCAAACTCACTCGAAAACTTTTTGCAATCGCCAAAGATCATATTTGGTACCGACCTCTTTTGCCCAGAGGAAGAGTTCAAGAAGAAGTTTTCTATCCACTGTTCAGATGGAAATCTTGGTAAGTTCAAGTACAATGAAGATGTGTACAACGGTCCGTTTAGTCAGAGAGATATCACGGTTAAACCGGGTACAGTCACATATAAGGGTGTAATCATAGCAAACAAGAATATCATTTATGGTCTTGATTTGGTATCAGAGGATGAGCAGCTTATGTCGGGCAACAATTTTTAAAATATCAATCTACTATAATATAGGTCATGTTTAAGAATTTTCTAAACAATAACAACAATAACAATAGTAATTTAACTGATGCACAGATAGACGAACTGCGTTTTCTTACTGACGCTGAAAAAACTATGTTAAAAAAAAATAAAAGTATAAAACCTTTTAATTTGGTGAATAAAAAATTAAAAAATGTAAACTTATCGTTATTAAAACCCGCACCCCTTCAACTGGGTTTCTTTAACGCTATTGTTAATAAAGATTTTGATAAAAAAACTCGTATTGATCTCATTTCCATATTCAACAAAAAGCCCGTGGGTAAAACTAAAATAGATGGAAGCTCTTTATCTATAGAAATAAAGAGTCTCAAGTTATATTATGGACAGTTTAAAGTTGGTGCTGAACATTCCCCCAAGGGTATTTTTGGATCTGTAAACAACAAAACGAATTATTTTATGGTTCAGATCGCGGCACATGTCTATGACGGTGATGCTAACCAAGGCATTACCTTCCGTATTTATAAGAATGGTAAGATTCACTTTTCCGGTGGTATACTAAACAACAATGTTACTCAACCTGAAAAAATAAGGACATACATAGTGAACAATTACACTAATAAGGAATCTTTTCTTCGAAACGAAATAAATTACAATAACACAGTTGGTCAATTTAATGTGAATGGGGCCATAAACCTCATGGGCGTTGCGAGAGCTTTTGCTAGAAGTGGTAAGGTTGAATATGAACCGGAATTACGCGCAGCCCTTAAGATGGAGAGGTATGGAAAGGTGTATCAGCTGTTTACAACAGGTGTTATTCAGCTGATGGGTATAAAGAATGATCGTAACATGCTGAGGGCACATAATGATGCCCTCATGTTTGCACAGGAACTTTATGTTTTGGGATTTATAACTTTATCAAATGCCCCAGTTAAAAAAATTGTCAAGAAAAAACAGAAAGTTGTGGTCAATACGAAAAAAGATATTTCTGAGGTTTCGTGGAATAATAAAAAGGGGGAACTCAAGGTCTCTAAAAGGCAGTGTATCCGTGTACCTAAGCCGGAACTCGTGGCTATAGCCAAGAAAATGGGAATAGTCGATATCAAATCTACCACGTCACGCGCTGTCATTTGCGAACGCATAAAGCGTAAAAAGTTTGACGCATTCAATATAGATGGTAAACCCTGTAGAGCTTTTAAACGCGAAGATCTCATAAAAATTGCGGGGGAAAAGGGACTTGTAATTAAAAACACCGACACGATTGATACCATATGTAAAAAGATAGCTAAACCCGAACAGGAAGCTGCCAAGAAGGCTGCGGCCAAGAAAAAGGTGACACCTGTTATTGATCCCAAGACCCTTGAGAAGAGGCGTCTCACGAATAAAACAATCAAGGAAAATCTCGAAAAACTCTATGGCAAGAGATGGATAAAGAAATATGAAACGGTGATGCCCTCCCTCGACAATAACACCAATGAGATCAAGAAAACAATAAACGCTCTCAATCTCAAAAAGAACAAAAAGGGTCTACCCTTTAAGAAGGATGTGGATGCGTTAAAGAAAAATATGGTGAAGAGTTGGAAGATGTCGCGAAAGTTTGGATTAAATCAGAAACTCAACCAAGCAAATAATAATTTTGCGAAAGAGTTGGAAAATCTTTTCGATATTTCCCCACCCAAACCTTTAGGTGGTGGTGCGAAGGCTAAGGTTGAAATACTTTAAGAATATAGACTATGTATGAATAACATGGAGCATCCTCGAGATGTTGTTTTGAATCATTTTAGAACTTTTAAAGGATATAATATTGATACCGATTATACAAATAAAAGGTTGTATATGCGTGATCATTTAGTAAAAACCCTCTTCTATGTAATTTCAGAGTACATAGAAGAAGAGAGAGCTATGGGTGAATATGGTATGGGGAATCTTGAAAAATTGTATTTGTGCACAGAAGAATTTATGAACGCAGAAGATGAAAAACAATGGATCGAGGAACATAGGGAAACTGACGATATTGGACTCATGATGCATGTATATGACAATTTTTATATGATGAAACCCTCCAAGTATAGAATGATGATTTTATATATTAAAAATATTTTATCGTTTTATTAAAAGAGATGACCACACGGGTTATAACAAAAACTATCAACTCCCCTACCACTAAAACACGTACACCAAATACATTCCAAGGTGTATCACGTAAAATAAATAATCGTCAGGATAAGAAAAGTATGAGAGAGCAATTGGTTAACACATACCTTACTTTTACATACGAATTGCGTAATAATATGCCGAGAAATATTTTTTATAAATATGTTATTCTTATTCTTTATTCCATAGAGAACATAATTGGTATAAGTGAAAAAGATCGCGTTTTTTACGACAAATATTATGAAATGGCCAAGGACCTCAGGGGTACCATAAATATAAATATACAACAGGATTGGGCGGGTAAAATAGAAAATATTATCAATAACATAAAAAATATTAAACAATCTAAATTAGTATCTTTAAAAAATAGCATCATAAAAAATGTTCAGTAATAATAAATGTCATGTTCTGAAAAACCTATATTTGTTATAGTAAAAGAAACAAATACTGGTTACTCGTTTGATAACACGGTTACATATAAAAGTCCGTTTGCTACCCATAAGCTAAAGCAACCCGTAGATGCAACACATCCCTCATTGATTGTGAATAGTGAGTGGGGTATACGTAATAAAAATGTCATCACACAAATGATGACCGGTAATTCTGGTTTTGAAATGTTAAAGAAGAAGAAAAATACAGACTTTGTAAGAAGTCATGAAAAGGGAATCACTGTTGGTTTACTGAACACGGATGATGGTTATAAATTAGCTAGGACAGCCCCTTTAAGTGGCGACGCACCATCCGTGAAAGAATTGTCAATATTACTATCTGATATATCAAAATCGAATAAAGATATAAAAGTTAGAGGTAGCCCTTTGGAATATAAAAGATTATTGGATTATTTACAGTTTTTTATGAGTGGTCAGGTTTCTCGCAAAAAAGATTTATTTCTCATGAGACCAAATAATGTGCATGTGATGGATGATGTTAATGACACGGTATCATTGGAAGAAGCATATTTAGGATTATTTGATTCTGATGCTTCTAATAGAACCATGTATGGCAAAGCATATTTCGTATCCATGGATAGACTTGCCGCACTAGCATCCGTGATACAAGAGGCCCCAACAGTTTATCAAACAGTTGCACCTCAAAATTATTACGTTGTTCCATCTACCAATTCGATACAAAGGATTAAAAGAGTATTATATGGCATGTTGAAACGGAGAGGATATACGATACCTATTGAAAATGTTAAATTATCTAATTTGTCTATGCACTCTAATAGATATAAAAAATTAATTACCCCCGCCCAAAAGGTAGTGATAACAAAGGGGAAACTATTTCCGTGGTTTTTAGACGTCCGTGACCATCTTATAAAAAATAGTGGAAAAGCTACACAAAGATACGTTGGTACTAATTTTCATAAAATGTCCGGTTACGATCGTGCGTTAATATTATTTTATTGGATTTTTAATTACCCAACTAGTGGAACTACTAATATAAAAATCATAGAAGCCTTTTTTAGTATATTGGATACGTTCCACGATTTTATGGGACCTAGAGCTACTAAAGAGTTCATTGGTATAGCGGGTGACCCCAACATAATTGATTCCACAAGAAAAACTCGAATCAATGACATATCATTTGAAAATGTAAAATATACGACAACCCAACATAAAGCATTAGTCAGATTACTGGGTATCGATATATACAGAAAGGTGCAAGCTGGCTATAACAGTTCCTTAAAAAATATTATAACTAATTCGAACACTAGAAAAAAAATTAGCCCGAATGAAAAGGTCGGGAGATTTTTGTATTTTATAACCAATATACTGTCCAGTGATCAAGGAACACTAGTAAAGGAATGTGAAAATCTAGCGAGGGATATTTTACTAGAAATGGCTGATAATAAAGCTATTTATGAGAGACCGAGAGGTTTTAATTTTGTTTTTGGTGATAAAAAAGCTAATAACGAGACACCGAGAGGAAATTTTGTTTTTGGTGATAAAGAAAATGATTTATGTAAAAAATTAAAACAAGAGAATGCGTGTTTAGTGATAGACGCTATAAGTGGTAGCTTACCCCAATGTTTAGCAGAATATTCGGTTTATCATAATGTCGGAGTATTAGATCCAGCCTCTAGAAGTATTCTATCGTGGAGTGAAGTAAAAGGTAACGAAGATTGTATTGAAACAGCGACTGAGCGTAGACGCAAAAAACGAAAGCGTAACCAAGAGCGCAGACAAAGACAGCAGTTAAAAAATAATAGGAAGAAGGCTGAAGCTAAAGCAGCCGCTTTGGCTAAGGCGAAGAAAACAAGGGAGGAGAGATTGAAACAGGAAGCTGAAAATGCGGCGAGGAATAAAGCTAATGCAGAACGAAAAAAACAAGAATCTCGTAATAGAAGAGCAAAGCTCGCAGCTAGACGATCGGAGCCAGTTACGGCATCTGGTAAAAGAAAAATAAATAATAATATTAACAATCAACCTAAAACTGCTAAACGTTTACGTACAGTTCCAAAACCTGTCACTGTTAAAAGGATGCGGAATAATACACCTTCTTCGAGTACTAGATCTGCTACACTAAAACGCCGCAAGTTTAACGCGCCACCTTCATCTGGTACAAGATCTGCTACACTTAAAAATACACCCCAAAGCGTCCGGACAGTCAGTACCGTTAAACCCCAGAGCATCCCTAGACCCCAAAGCGTCCGAACAGTCAGTACCGTTAGACCTCAGAGTAGAATGACACCTAGTACCCAAAAACCTTAAGTAAATCCTTCACTTTATGAATAGCGTTGAACAGAGTGGTATCATCGCCGATCTTTTTGGGATCTATAATTTCAAACTCAACTTGATACGTATTAACTTCTTCGGAATCCATATCTTCTCCATCCCCGGAGACCACTGTCATGTCAATAGAAAGATTCTTTCTAATAAAACTGACCCTGTTTTTTGTTTTACGTTTATCCATTTCCCTGTCACACACTTCAACCGGTGTTTCATATGAAGTACTGAATCGTACATCATATGGATCACTTGTAAAATCGAACTTCTTGATATTCTTTTTTATAATTATTTTTTCTTCACCCGTATCTTCGTCTATGGACATGCGCATACCGTCATTGCTGCGGTAAAAAACTTCTGTGTTAGTATTTATAATTTTTTCCCAACCATCATATTTCTGTAGGGCTCTCATGAGAAAATCATATTTTTCTTTTCCAATATTTGTATCAAAAAAGGTGCCATTAAACTTTCCTAGACGCATTTCCATTTCAACATTTTCAACATTTTTATATTCCCTGAAATGATCTTTGATAGTATTGAAAATAGTAGCTGTATCCATTGTGCTTGTTGTTCTAGAGGTTTATTTCTTTACTTAGGTTGTAAAAGTCATCCATTTTTATGTCTTCTTTTATATTTACCAAAGTTCTGTAAAAAGTTCTTCTATTGTTTGGGTATGTTTTGTCATGTCTTCGTAGCAGGGGTTTCCACCACATGGGTACATCGTCAAACATGTATTGGCATTCTACTATAGCCCCTTCCTCGAACCATTCTTCTTCGGGTGTATTGGGTGGAAGTTCAGATTCATAATAAAGTTTACCTTTTTCTTGAACATACAACCTCCATGTCTTATCACCTCTTACCATCTGAAAGTCTACCGTGTTTTTTTCTTGGGGTTTCCATTTAAACATAGTTTCTTGGGTACCGAACATAACTGGGTCATTAGCGGGTGTGAATATAAGACCATCAGTTCTTTGTGTAATATGTGGTAAATATTCTTTTTGAAACACATCAAAATCTTGAAGGATATGAAAAGTTTTTGATGCTACTTTAATCGAATCATTTTTTAAGGCTTTATATTTATAATTTACAATTTCAAGTACCCGTTGCCATCTAGTAGTAAATATTTCTTTGAGAAGAGATTCCCCCTTGTGAACATAACAGTCATAAACCAAATATTGATTACCATCATATAACTCACCATCTAAAATCGTATCATTATGTATTTCCCTATTGAAAAACATCTTAGATTCAAACATTTCCATTTTTCGATTCACAAAAACACAAACTTTTTTATTTTCCCAAATTGTTAATACTAAAACGTATCTTTGACCATCTGTTTTTTCACATACTAGGTATTGATTATTACGAAGTATGGGAAAATGTTTATATTCAATTGACACTGGTTGCCCTCCGGGAAATCTTCCCTTCACACCCGTATGTTTCTCGAGTAGGGAAATAATATGTGCCTCCATTTTCAAGCAATATATTTTTTTAATCTTTAACTAACTTTAATACCCGCAGAGTTTATGATGTTACCTACACACTCGTGGGTATATACGTATGTGATATTAGCAGCTGTATATGCCACGATATTAACTTTATTTTCCTTAAACTTTTCAAACATTGTATCTAACTTAGGTGGTATTTTTACATTACCAGTTCTTTTATCCTTCAAAGCCCTTAGAACAGGTTTACACATGAGAACCCACGTTCTAGCCGTTGTACTCTTGACTCTGTAAATATCATCTTCAATTTTAGTTGAAACATCGGTATCAAAATGCAATCCTAATTGATGCACGGGTTCCGAAGATTTATTTTTTACCTTTTCTTTAAACATATCCCAATCGACTCCCTCTTTCACACCTGGGAAAACCAAGACACCTACACCCTCATTTGTGTCTAATACTTTATTAAGGGAATTATCATCCACAGATGTACCAAAGTCAATAAAGAAAATCCTATCGTGGGTTCGTAAATATTTATGAATGGTTTCTGAACGCCTATAAGGATCTTCGTCTAAAAAGACAATTTCATTTTCAACACCCTGTCTTTCCATACATCTGAGATTAAATCTCAATACACTGTGCATAGTCTTAACATGGCATGATTTGGAACGAGTCACTATGAATGTTGCGATCTTCATATATTCCATATATATACTCTAAGCCTTAAGCCTATCATTTAAACATCCACCGAATGGTAAATTGCCGACATGGCCCAATGTTGTATTACAATCCGCAAAAATCTTTCCATTCATCATTTGCCATCTTCTACAGAATGCATAATCCTCTGAGAGATAGCGCCTGTTACCGGGATCAATCATACAATCGAATAAAGCGCAGTATTCATCAAAGTCCCTGTTTTGGTGATCATTCATACAATTGAGTTCACCCTTATAATGCTCATGCATTCTTTCTAACGCTTTTCTACTAATGCACATAAAACCCGTGGGTCCATCGAGAACTTCGATAAATCCATTTTCGACGGACCTATGTTTAGCACCGATATTTACAACGAGTGAAGATGACGTAAAGTTAGGGTCGCGGGTATCACCATTTGTGATTGCATTCTTAGCCTGATCCCACATGATCACCTTTTTGGGGTACACGGACACTGATACATCGTGCCCCGACTTGACGAGACGGACTACTGAAGCGGGGTCAAACTCAACATCTGCATCTATAAACATAAAATAATCAGCATCCGTTTTCTGCATGAAACGGCCTAGAGATACGTTACGCGCGCGGTGAACGAGACTTTCATTTTCGGTTGTGTCGAGCATCATTTGAATATTTTCACGGATAAGAAGAACCTGCAGTTTAATCAAACTGGTCATGTATTTTTCTAGGCATAGCCCACCATAACACGGTGTACTAAGAAACAGTTTAATAGGTTTGGACATATTAATATTATGTATTACACTTTAACCTCTAAATGACGTTTTATTATCACTTCTATTTTATTGAGAGTTGGAACTGAAACTGAACATTTTTCACAAACATAAGTTTTGGATACCTTTCCTTTCAAAACAATGAATATGATGGCCGATGCCACGCTATTTGGAGATTTGCTCATCAGTTCTACACACTCGTCTAGATCCGAACATATCTTTCCACATTTTAATCTTTCCTCCCTAGTAATTTCAAAATTATTAAGCAATCTTTGCATGACATTGAATGGTTTTGTAACATAATTTTTATCAGTTTCATCCTTATCAACTGTTTCTGTGAATATTTGGGTTGTTCGGCTTATATCTTTACATTGAATACCAAACATCTCTGCAATCTCCTTGGTAGTCCGAGGGGTACCAGCGAGTCTACAGGCGTATAGAACACAATTAGCTTTGATTCCGAGACGCACAGCCCCCCTCGTGAGTTTACCCTCATTAAACTTTTTGTAGAGAGTCTTGGCATCTTTTAATACACATCCAGGTAAAGTATGACACGCTTCATCGATATCCTTATACGCGTGGTAGAGGGATCGATCTCGATGATTCATGGAACTATGAAAATTAATCTTAGCCATGCGTTTTGTTTCATAGTTATTATTAAACTTTGTTGAAATTATAGTACCTTTACCCCAAGAATCTGAAAAAAGTTCGGGATTGTTGGTAGGAAAAACGCACCTAGAGGGATCATTAATTTGTCCACCCTCGGTAACACCACTCGTCCATTCGGCAGATTCATCTATGTATACTGAATCAATCCGACCGCATTCAACGCATGTCATACCCTCTCTTGTTAACATTTTAAAAACGTTACATACTTCACATATTCTAGTATCCACTGGCTTGGATTCTTCTTTACAGGTAAGGCGATCGATGTCCGCCCATATAGTAGCCAGTGTGTCTGATTGTATCATTATGATTGATAATATTTTATACTTTTTACTTTATCGCACTTAGGTTCTAAAAGTTATTTTCGTCAGCTTTTATTTTCGCAAATGCCCCGAGACTATCTACCGCATCTTTGAAAGTACTCGCCCCCCTGGTAGATGGGGTCCATTCTTCCCAAGCTTTATCTATTTCCGTGTGATTAGCAGGTGGCTCTACCCACCCCTCCACGGGTTCGGAATCAGAAACGATAAATGATTCATTTTCACTTTCATCTGATTCATCATATATAAAACTCTCCTGGTCAGAGTCTATATCACGTGGCTCTGCCCATAAATCTTCTTTCACATTGACAAGAAAGTTTTTATAATGATGTTCACAAATACTCTCCGCTCTTATGAGTTCGTCTTGTGTAGAAAGTTTTAAAAGTCTGGCGTATTTGTACACCAGTGAAGTGTCTTCGAAATAATGTATAACTAAATAATCATCTCGATTTTCTTTCACTAAGGCCCACGTTTCAATCTCTACATCTTCTTCAACCACTAATATTTTTAGTAAATCTCCAGGGGAAATTTCTTGAAAATTAATCATATCTAAAGTCTTCAGACAAAAATATTTACAGGTATTACCACACACGCTACACATGGGAATCGAAATATTATCCAAGAATGACTGTACATACTGCAACAAAGCTGAACAACTATGCAAAGATATGAACCTTGAATATACAAAAACACTAACAGATAAAGATGAACTCAAAAGGAGATGTGGAGCTACTGCATCTACCTACCCCCGTATTTTTATTAACGATTCTTATATTGGAGATTATTTCGACTTCCAAGATTACATAGAAGAAGCTGAACCTATGCTTTTACCGACTCTTAAAAGATTCACCGTGTTCCCCATAGAACATCAGAATCTTTGGGATCTGTACAAAAAAGCTCAAATGTCTAACTGGACTGCTGAGGAGGTTGATGTTTCTGGGGACATGGAAGATTGGAAGTCATTAAGTGAAAATGAAAGACACTTTATAACATATATTCTTGCATTTTTTGCTGGATCCGATGGAATTGTTTTTGAAAATATAAATAATAATTTTGCCGATGAGGTTCAACTCACGGAGGCTCGATCCTTCTATGCTTACCAATCCCATAATGAAATGGTACATGGAGAAACCTATAGTAAACTTATAGACAAATACATTCGTAATTCTTCTGAAAAGACTAAATTATTCGAAGCTATATCAACTATACCGTGTATTGAACAAAAGGCAAAATGGGCTATGAAATGGTTTGATAAAAAACGTTCTTTTGCAGAACGTCTCTTCGCATTTGCATGTGTAGAGGGTGTGTTTTTCTCAGGTAGTTTTTGTGCTATATTCTGGCTTAAAAAGCGTGGACTCCTTCCGGGTCTGTGTTTTAGCAATGAACTTATAAGCAGAGATGAGGGTCTTCATCTCGAGTTTGCCATAGAACTTTTCAAAATGTTAAAGAATAAACCTTCTGAAGAGACTTTACATGAAATTATAAGGGAAGCTGTTTCTATAGAAAAAACTTTCATCACGGAGGCTCTACCATGTAGTTTAATTGGTATGAACTCTGAAAAAATGTCCGAGTACATAGAATACGTTTCGGATAGGATGTTAAAACAAGCGGGGTTCAATAAAATCTGGAACACACAAAATCCCTTTGATTTTATGGAAAATATTTCCCTGGATGGTAAGACTAATTTTTTTGAAAAACGTGTTGGGGACTACGGGAAATTGGATGATAATGAAAATATTTCATTCAATGAAGACTTTTAAGCACGGGTGATAGAAACGGTGCTACCGTCACTGCATCCGCAAGAAACAGATTTTGCATCTTTGGATATGGGAACATCCACCTCTGTTCCGATATCCATAGAATCTAACATGAGACCAGTGTCAACGGGAGCATACTGATCCTCCTCAAAACCAGGGAGGGGGGATGCCACATCGACCATCTTAGGGGGAGCCTCC
>Ga0222718_10004087_pt1 | contig 12263 bp, 12 predicted proteins | sample C33_27DmetaG_FD_165045 | JGI IMG/M metagenome (GOLD analysis project Ga0222718, IMG submission 165045) | Estuarine water microbial communities from San Francisco Bay, California, United States - C33_27D | ecosystem: Environmental > Aquatic > Marine > Unclassified | place: USA: California... | reverse complement strand
TAGAGCTACCCGATATAAAAAGGGTCAAATAGATCCAAGCAACGGCTTTACGTTTAAAGCTGATTGTTATAACTTACCTATAAGTGAATTAGAGCCGATCAATGAAATCAAAGGTGAAAGCGAAACTATTCTCACTAGAAGCGTTTCTTAATAAGGACGGGAATGTTGAGATACTCTACGATGCAGTAGATCCAAATGAATTTGAGAAGACCATGAATTTAGGTCTTCCCATGTATGAAGGTACAACTAAGGTAGCTCAGTTAATAAAGTATCTGAAGTCTATGGCACAAGAGGTCATGGATAAATCAGGTAGGTATGTCTGATGCAGTGGTGGGAAGCTTGGCTCGTTGTTGCCATAACTATCAACACTACTATCAATACAATCGTTTTCTTCAAAGGTCGTAAGATACTTAGGAAGAGAGATAAACCTACTTCTTCTTCCTCATCATAGCAAAGTCTTTACCTGATATCTTACCATCTTTGTTTTTGTCTAGCTTGGCTTGACCACCATACATCATGCCCATAGTATTCATCATGTTGTTGGGCATTGTAGCTTGCATTGTGCCTGACTGATTAGGCTTTATGTTTTTTTCAGTCATGCCACCCATTTGCATTTTTTTCTTTTTAGCCATGCCACCATACATCATAGGCTTTCTCATGGTAGCACCGCCACCATACATCATGCCCTTACGTGGTCCATTGTAGTAAGTTTTCATTTATTGAACTCCCTCTAAAGTATATGTTTGTCCTAGCTTGACATCGTCAAGTGGTTGTCCAGCTTCTTGTTGGATCTTCTCTTCTTCATCTAATCCTACAAATTCATTTAAAGTAGGCAGACCTCTCTGTCTGTTAGATATAACTTCCATAGTAATATAGACTTTTAACCTTTGTCCTAAATTTTTTATGTCTCTGTCACTTATACCTTCAGGATCTTTTACCATTTTCGCTAGTATTTTAGACGCTTGTTTATCTCGTAGAGCTACAGTTAACAGTGATTGATTTTTCTCAAGTAGCAATCTTGTAGCTATTTCTGTACCTACATACAGAGGACTTACCATTCCTCTTGCTATGTTAAATACACGAGAGAATATACTATCTATTGTCATACCTTTTGTATCTCCTCTAGGGGCAAAACCTCTAGGGTTGCCACCTGCGTAGGTAATCCAATTAGCTACATCCTCTAGAAAACCTATGTGTTCAGAGTCAACGCCCATGATAGCTTGCATAACATCTTTATTCTTTTGATCAATAACAATGTTAACAAAGCTCTGTACGTCAGTTATTTCTGATCTTGCGGTTATAGCGGCTGGAGTATCAGACAATATATTTATAGATTTATTAGTGGAAGATAGTTCGAGAACACCTTTCAAATACATAAATTTCAAGGAATCTCTTATCTGTTTTTCGCTAACAGGGTCGTCCATGTACTTACCTTTTGATACAAGATCCTGTATTAATTCGTTTATACTTTCAGGAGTTGCATTCTCAAAGTGTTCTTTGTAAAACTTTTTAGGATTTTTAACGTAATCTGTTATGCTATCTAAAGCGTCGATAGATGCGTTTTGTTCATCAAGTTTACCTTTAGCTTCTATGTTTAAAGCTCCCTTAACATCTAATATTTCATCACGTAACTTGACGTACTCATCCCTTGCTTTTTGACTGATTCTCATGTGTTCTACAATATCGGTAGCAAATCCTTTTACAGCAGTTCCGTTAAAAAACTTTCTTTGTTCAAGTACACCATCTTTATTGATAACAGGAATATTTAATCTATCTTCCATTTTAATTATATTCATGGCACTAGCAAAATTGTAGTTCTCTGGATTTAAGCTGTCTAAGTTTATAAGCTTCTTACCGTTTGCTCCTTGCACAATAGATTTTACTTTACCTGCTTCATCAGCTATAGAATGACCAAGTCTATGTGACACTATAGTATTCATAAGACCTTCAGCCATTTGCATTAGTTTTTCTTGTTTAGGATCACGTAAATCAAATGCGTATTGTGTAACACCATTTTTATCTTTAGCTTGAGTAGCACCTAAAAAAGAAAATAATCTATTTTTTTCGTTTGCTATAGAGGTTAATAAGTCGTCTGTTTCTAGACTACTCTTGGAATATAATAATTTTTCTGCAAAGTTAGCTATGTTGTAGAAGGGTGCTTCAGGTGTATTTTGATCTATGTTCTTATACTTATAGTTACCTTCTGTTTCCGTTAGTATAGTTTCTCTATCTTTTCTTATTATACCTGCTTTATTTTTTCTGTTCTGTAAAACATCAGGTACATACCCCATATCAGTAGCTTCACCTACAACTCTAGAGTAATTATTTCTGGCCGCCTTTTGTAACTCAAGAAGTTTACCTGTCGGATCAGCTTCATTAAATATCTCATCAATTACAGCTATGTGCCTATTGGTTATTTCTTCTGAAGTTTTCTTAGGATTAGTTGTTTGTTTCGATGCTCTTATGGCTCTGTCTTTGAAGTATCTCATAACATCTTCTGCTTCTTTAGCAGTACCGTCAAAGAAGTCTACCATTGTAGCATTAGCAGGATCAAGTGTACCAGCTTCTATCTTATTCATTTGACTTTGCTTTAGATACAAAGCTAATTCTAAATCTGTAGAACCTTGAGGTAGTATCTCACTGTACTCCAAACTTTTCTTTAACTCATTGATATCTTGTCTACTGTAAGTTTTATTCAGGGCATTGGTAGCCATTGAATTAAATGTCTTTTGGATCGGGGCCCCTAAAGAACTGAAGAAGTCACTACCTCTTCCAAAAACTACTGTTAAAGGCTTACCTTTGAACTCCTCTGCAGTATCAAGGTACGTGGTTATTAGCTTTGTCATGTCAACTTTTATGTTGTTTTCAAAAGCATATTTATCTACGTCTTTGTAAAATCTAGAACCTAAAGCTCTACGTCTACCTAGAGATAAATCAAACATAACATCAGCTACTCGTCGTACCTGAAACTTAAGTTGTTTCTCATCCATTTCTCCAGAAAAGAGTTTTATCTCATCTAGTTGTTTGTTAACGGAGTCCATCAAACCACTGTAGGTTTTGTTTATCTCGTCTGCTCTTTCTTTTGCATTAAGAACTCTACCCCCTATCAAGGCATTTAAATTGACAATCTTGTCTATTGTGTCAGAGTCAACCTCTTTCATCCCTACATTATTTACAAAAACATCTAATTGCTCTTGTAGTAATGATTTTTGTTTAGTCAATATGTTTCTTTGATTATCAACCATAGTAGTCATAAAGTTAAACATGTTTTGTATAGGAGCATTAGTATCTAAGTCCAGACCAGTTTCCCTAACTAGACTCTCCTTAAGAGTACCAAGAAGCAGATCAATACCATTCAACTTATCTTCTTGAGCCATAGAAATTGCAGCCAAAGAATCTATGTCTTTGATAGCATCAGATGAACTGAACCCAGATCCTACCTTATTTGAATAGGCTATCAAGGGAGCAAGACCAGTAACTTCAGCCATAGATAAGTTTAATGTTTGCAGATTCTTTTCTATGATTTCACTGGGCATTCCTAGTCGTACCATTTGATCTTCAAAGTTCTGCATAGTTTGATTGTACTTTATTAGAGCTTGAAACGATCTTTCTCTGTATTCTGGTCGCATATTTTTGTATATACGGGACATCATTCTAAAAGATTCTAATTCATCATCTGTAGGAGTGGCGGCTTCGCCTTCCCTACCTCTACTAACATTGTATGCTGTAAGTATTCTTCTAAATTTAGCTTCATCATTTGTTAAAAGTATTCCGGGATTAATTAAAGGTATGAATTTTGAACCCTCTAAAAGTTTTGCAGTATCAGTAACACCCCCTGCTGTTACAAAATCAGCAAAAGATGTTGTACCCCTAGCTGTAAGACTAGCAATTTTTGGAGCTGCAAGAGGTGCAGTTATGCCTATTATCAATTCTTGCCACCTTGTATCTATAGATTCATCAAGACCAGCATAGCTTAGTAACTGAGGTCCATACCCCATAGCTGCAGATATTATTACATCGTCAGCAACTGTGCTACGTAGGTAAGGATTATCGTATTTCCCCCCGCCGTTTTTCATCGAATATGTTTTTCTTGACTTTTGATTTATCAATAACATATTTTGATCTGTCTTAAGTCTATTCTCTGTGTCAATAATACTTTTTTCAAGAGCTTTCTTATTAACCAATTCCTCTGCAGATAATGTTTTTCCTTTTGTCACTTCAGAATTTAAAGAAGCTAAACTTTTTCTCTTGGTGTCCAAGAATTCAGTAGAGTCTTTTATTTTTTCTTGCAAGTCCCCTATGTCAGTGTCGTACCTATTTAAAACATTTAAGTGATCACTTATATTTTCAGCATCTCTTATTCTTGTTTTATCAGACGTAAAAGTAGCAGTTTGCCATAATTTTCTAAAGGTAGACGCTGCAAATCCTCTTTCTTTTCTATAAACTTTAAGAACATCTGCATTACTTAAACCTTTGTACTTATCATCTTTAGCTCGTAGATTATCCATCTTCTGTAGTATTTTTATATCGCCTGCAGTTCTTAAGGCTCTAGCTCCTGCAGTGAATGGGGCCATCGTTAAAAAGAACATGCCTGCTTTTTCTGTACCAGATAGCTTGCCATAACTTAGATCGAGTAAATCATTGGCTATGTTCGCATCTAATTCTTTGTTTCTGTACTTAAGTTGCCCATCTTCACCTGTTTGAAATACAATGTTTCCATTTACCATTTCAACTAGTGGGACTTTATGATCTTCTAAGTACTGCTCTTCCCCGTGTTCTGCAATATATTTTTCCTTGTACCAATCATTGAGCCTTGATGCTACATCTTTTGTAACAACACTCTTGTTAAGCATATTGTTCCAAGCTTTTAATGAAGGTGTATCTTGCATAAGTTGCCCAAACTTAACACCAAAAGCACCTGCTTCGTTTACTTTTGCATCATGGTAAGCTGCTCTAACTGCTGCCTGTGCCATGTAGCCTAAGTTTGGCAGACGTAAAATATCTCCGGGAATAGATTTAGCCATACGACTAAGCTCATCGTAGAAGTTACCAGTTTTAAAAGAGTTGACTATTAATTGTCTACCCTTCAATGGTATCTGAGAGTTATCTCCAAACACTCTCGCTACTAGCTGTCTATCTTCTATTGATTCTACAAATTCTTTAAATGTTTCACTACTTTTATCAAAGCCCTTAAACAAAGACTCATCTATGCCTTTATAATCAGGAGTACTTCCCGGAACAATTGGTTTATCCTGAGCCTGCACTGTGTCTCTCTGTGTATCTTGAAAAGCCAAGTACAACTTAGTTTTTAATTTGTTGTCAGTTTTGGCTTTGTTTAAAAGGCTAGGAGTTAAAATCTCTCCACCTAATGTAGTAACACCCTTACTCTGTATATCTTGTACAGTTGTGCTACTTAATATATCAGTAAATTTAGTTGATATATCTGTAGTGTCTTTCTGTTTTTCTATGCTCTTTTTAGATATTTCAGAGAACTCTTCAGGATAATTATATGGTATTGTTGATACTTCAGCCATTCGTGTTTATTCCCTTACGGTGATACTTTTGTTAGAGTTAGAGGATTCTGCGGTGGAAACTTTGTAACTTTGTACTTTGTGCCATTTACAGTGTAGAAACCATTGGCATCTGCCTGACCAAGATCAGATATATTGCTTATACCTATGTCTGTGCCTAACACTTCAGTTACAACAGCAGGAGGTGGGCTAGGTACGGTTATAGGGGGAGTAGTTCCGCCCCCACTTGTTGATGGTGCAACATTAGGATTGGCGTCAGGACCAAATGGAGATAACATACCTTTTACATCATTAAGTCCCCCAACTTCTGTATAAGTTATTGAACCTTCCTCGTCAATTGCCTGACCTATATTTTCTCCTGCAATCTGTTTTTCTACACTCTGACCATCTCTAGATAAAAGCACATAAGTCTTACCATCTTTTGATCTATGGACGGTTTGACCACCACTTCCTTGTAAGTTAGGATCAGGTGCATCAAACTTGTTAGGGTTCATAACATCTTCTACGGTAAAAGATACCTGCTCTTCCGCTGATACTCCGTCTGCAGGTAAACCTTTATTATATTCTGTTATGTATCTTCTAGTCATGTAATCAGCCTGCAGTAACCTTCTTTCATCTCTTGTAAAATAACCTCTAGCCATAGCTCTGTTTTTTATTTCATTTAAGACTGTTTGATTTTTAATTTTGTTAGTTATATCTTCTTGTATTTCACTTACAGCACCAATAGCACCTTCTATTGTCGTAAATGTTTTATCTCCTAATTTTGCTAAGTTACGTGCTAAATCTTGGTCAGATAATCTTCCTTGACTATCTTCTGCTCTAGCTAAGTCAGCTGCTATGACAAATTTTAAAGTTGCTATTTTTGCTTGTAAAGTTCCTTCTCCGTAACCAGTACTAGTAGCATTTATTCTTTGTATTATTCTTTTACCTTCAGTGCTTTCTTTATCTACACCTAATAAGTTAGCTATCTGATCTACTGTACCAGTTTCTCCAAAAATAGAATTAAAGAAACTAAAAGCACTTTGTATAGTACTTCCGGGTTTAAGTTTTGCTTGGTTAAGATATCCTACAAACTTTTTTAATTGCCCGTCAGTTCTAGATAAGTTATCAAAGTTTTGATTAAACTTTTCTAAAGTTACTCCTGAAAATTTATTAAATTGGCTCTTAAAATCAGAGCTATCTAACGCTTCTTTAAATCCTAAAGCTCGTAGTTTATCTAACCTCACGTTGTCTTGGCTATACACAAGCGGGGCCATCATATACGCACCTGCCAACGGGTCTTTGTCTAATTTTTTTTCAACTAAATATTGACCTATCTTAGCCATTTCTGCACTTGACTTAGGCTCGTGAGCATTCATGTCATATAACTCAAGAGTGCTGGTCAAACCATCCATAAATTTCGCTTTATTTTTGTATTTTGATGCAGCAGTGTATACAAACTCTCCCATATCCTCAAAGCCGTGTAAATTAGCTAAACCTTTTAGAGAAGCTTTTTGTCTGTCATTAAATCCCATTTCATTAAAATTAGTTAGAACAGATGTTGTACCTTGTAGAGGAAGAATAAAATCACCATTTTTATATTCTTTATTAACGCCTATATTCTCCAACGCCATTTGATAATCACTTTTGTCCATAGATACTATGTCTTTCATAAACCCGTGAACGTCTATAGAATCAGGACCTAATATTTGTACAATCTTGCCCTCTTGCAAAACTTGAGGTCGTAAATAATTTTTTACATTATTCATATAGACTTGACTCAAAGCTGCCTTATCTTCTTTTGATTTAAATAGTTGATTTACTTTATCTTTACCTAGTCTATTTAAGCTATCAAAAAATGTAGACGCTCTTTTTGATGGGTCAGTTCTTGTTGTCTTATCGTAGAAAGCTTTAACGACAGGCATATTGACACTGCCTATCTTATAGGTATTGTTTGTGTTATTGACTATGCCTGCTGTATTTAACATATCTAGTTTTAGACGTTCACTAGGTCTACCGAATATGTCTATACCGCCACGCTCTTCAAGCTGTTTTCTACCGCTTTTTACAATTCCGCTTATCTTATTTATGGCATCTACATTAACATCGTCGCCACCTTCCATAGCAGTTTTAAATATCATAGCTTCGTAAGCGTCTAATTTTTGTTCTTCTTTTGCTCGTGCTTGCTGTTCTCTTATTATATTTTGATTGAAGCCTTTTATAAGACCTGATGCAAATGCTGATGCGAAACCCATTATTCAGTTTCTCCTTCCATAGACATAAAGTTATCTTCTTCAGGTGGTTGATTGGAATATCCCTTACGTATACCTGCGTTAATTGTTTCTCGTACAAAATTAAACATCTCAGGATTATTATCTTGCATCATCCTAAAGAAAGTTTCGTCGTTCATTTTGCCTTCTTCAAGAGCATCGTTGTTCTCGAATAATCTGTAAGGTATACCTGCTTCTTCTGCCATGTTAGCAATGTACAAAGATAGAGGACCTTTTATCAATAGCCCTACATCTGGATTAAATCTGCCCTCTTGAAACCCTTGCATAATGTAACCTTCGACCAACACTTCTACAGATGCTCCAACTATTAATAGCTTTATCATCTCTTCTTTAATTCTAGGCTGTTTAAGTGACTCTATAGCTTTGTCCATAACAACATCAGGATCTACATCTTTAGGGGGCTTACCCCACGCCCATTTAGAATTGTCTTCTGTTAAAGAGTGTCCGGGGGGAGCTACAGCAAACGGATCTTTTGCTTCTATTGAACCTTTAGGTGGCAATATTTCCATTTTTATCCTACTCCTATACTTGATAGCACTGATGGTTCAGTTCGTGTTATTTGCCTATTTATGGGCTTATTAGGTTGAACCACACTGTACTGAGCCATAAGTTGTTGTATCTGTGTGTTCTGTGCGTTGTTAACTAAGTTAGATATTGCAGTTGATAGGTCTGGGTTTCTATACCCTGCATATGTCTGAGCTTGAGGTGTAGATATTTTGGTCGCACCTGATTGTTTAAAACGTTGGTAATACTTACCTGTCTCTGGTGCAGGTGCTGCTTGAAAAGGCTGAGGGTTTTTAGAATCTGTACCTCTCATAACATTGTAAGCCCTAGCACCTTTTTGTATAAAACCCAAAGCACTTCCTAGACCACCACTGGTATCCCCAATATCCATACCCCCACCGCCTGCAGTGGGATCTCCTTTGCCACCACCTACAAAACTTAGTAAAGTTGATCCTATAGCGAAAGCTGATCCAAAATCCATGTTTAACTACTCCCCATCCAAGCTGCTATCCAGTTTCCTACACCTGCAGCTAGATTGTCTTTTTGTTCTTTGTCATATATTTCTTTAGAGTTGGCAAATTCCATAGCCATTATACCAACCTCATGTTGCCTTTGCAATTGAGATTCTGATTTTTGAAAATTCCAAGCGGCGTTATCTCTATATTTCTGCCACAAATTATTTAAAGCATTTTGACTTGCGTTAAATTGATTTTGTACATTCAATCTATTAGTTTCATTCTGTAACGCAGTGTTTGCTGTGTTGACCTGTCTTCTCCATTGAGTGTTAGATTGATCAACAGCGTATTGCATGTTGGCATTAAACTTGTCTCTTGCATCCTGTATAGAAGCATTAAATTGATTTTGTGCGTTTGCTTCACCTGCATTGAACTGTGCAAGTGCGGATACTCTGTTAGCATTGGCTGTTTCGACTTGTGCTTCTAGTTCAGAAAAGAATTGATCAACTTGTAGCTGGTTCTTTGCATTGAATTGTTTTCTTGCATTATCTTCTGCCGCATCTTTAAATAAAGCTTGAGTTAGTGCATTGTAACTTAAAGTATCTGCTTTTTGCTGTGAATCTAGATTTTTAGTATCGACTGTTAGTAGTGCTTGAGCATTTGTCACTGCCCCTTGTAATCTTGCAGATAAATTAGCTTTGTCCATTGCCGCAAAAGTAGCAGCATTAGCTAAGGCAGTTTGTTGTTTGTTATTTAAATTTTGTAACTGTATAGTAGCATACTTATTGGCATCTTGTGACGCAATTACAATCCCTGATTCCATAACAGCTTGTGTCATTGCCGCAGAAGCCATACTAGAAGCACCAAGACCTCTAGCCTGCATGATCGCACCCACTTTCCTAACTGCAGGGGATGCCCACGGTGGCATCTCACTACCTTCTTCTATACTAGATAATAATTGAGATAGCTGATATTGAGTGGTTGCTTTTTCGTCTAGTTGTTCTGTTTGTGCTGTGGCAATAGACCCTGCACTAACTGTTCCCTGAACGTCTTCCATGTATTGTCCATCGGGTTTAATTTGAGCTGCATCCATTTTAGTTATATCAGGAGCTATAGTTGTGGTAGAACCCACCTGTCCTGTCTGTGTGGCAGTGGGTGCAGTTGTAACTATATCAGATGGTTGAGCCTGTACGGTAGCTGCAGTAGGAGATGTTCCTAGAGAAATATCAGACATATCCTCTACATCAGTTGCTGTCTGAGTCACTGCTGTTACTTGAGGTGTTCCTGCAGTTTGACCAGAAGCAAGTTTTCCCACCTCTTCTTCTAATTGCTTATCGGTAAATATTGTCTCTGCCATATCTTTATCCTTACTTCATCACAATTGCAACCACTAAAGCTACCACACCAAGTGTACCCACCATAGACATAGCTTCTATTCGCCACATTCTTTTGTCTAGAGTTTCTAGCTTGTCATTGACTGCTTGGTATCGGATGGCACACTCTTTCTCGTGGGCATCTAGTTCCATTTGTACTTTTAGTTCAGGTTGCATGTCTAGTTTCATTTATGAATTCTCCTCATCCCAACAGTAAGAGTACCAACCAGTAACAATGGTTTTTTCTTTTGTATTTGATATTTGTCCTCTATGGGTATGAGTCCAGTCTGAGGGCCATATTAAAGTTTTGCCTTTTTCTGCTTTTACAATTTTATTGTAATACTTAAATTCTGTACCGCCATCTTCTACATCATTAAGATAGGTCATAAAAACAAGACATCTTTTTATTGCTGAATTAAACTCACCATTTCTTTCAGAGTGCCACTTTTTAAATCCACCACCTACATCATACCTTTGTATATTATATCCTTCTATAATATTAAATCTACATAAACTATCTACTGATGGATACTTCTTAACATAAAGCATAAGAAATTCTTGTAGTTTATCTCTATACTCACCAATTGGTTCATCATAAAAATGAGAACTTACTGCTATATCTTTTGAGTCTTTTACTTCTTTATCAATGATACTACCTGCTACTTTCCCTTCTACACCGTTAATATGTACATTCTCATCATACATATTGTTAAGTTTATCAGCTAATGTATCAGATATTTTATAAGTGCCTATAAAGTCTTCCATTTATTTTCTTAGTCAACTAGTTGTTTTTTAATTTCTGTCATAACAAGTCTGTTTGTTTTTGTTTTTAAAAATCTATCATATCTTTTAATTAAAGGTACATCTTTCCACCACCTATTTACAGTACCACAAGTATTACCTATTTTTTGTAATTTGTCATTTATATCAAATCTTTTTAGTATTACTTTATCCTCTGTCAAAAAAGTAAAGTAAGCCATATGTTCATTTTCCTCAATTCTAAAATTACTTTTATTATTTATTAGCATCATTTCTAAATTAATAGGTCTAAACCATTTTGATATATTAAATTTACCGGGAATAAGTATAGCATATTTATTATAATTTATTTCTGAAAAATAAGGAGATGTTATCATCATTTCTAAATCATCTTCACAAAAGAATATATAAGGTAGTCCATATATTATACTCTTAGGACCTAAGACTCTAGAAGCCATACTACCTTCTTGGTATTTTATTTCTTGGTCTACTACAGTAAATTCAGTTGTCAAAGAATTTTCAACAAAGAATGTATTTTTTGATACATCTACAAAAGCAGGACACCTGTTTAAATTTTTAAGTCTTTCATCTTCTGTTATTAATTTATCTTTAATAACTTTATTTAAAAGTCTTTGTGGCTCTATGAATAATATATTCCAATGATTATCGCCAACTAACGGTGACAATACAGGTGACCAATATACTGTTTTAGTCATCTTCTTTTTTATCGCTGTCTTTCGTTTTATTATTTATGCTATTCAATAAGTTCTGTCCAAAAACTTGATAAGCAACATCTAAATGTTCATACTCAAGTTTAGCTATTATTATCTTCTTTTCTAAAGCTATAAATTGATTATATAAATGCATCTCTTTTGGGTCTGCAGTATCAAGATTGTACTGTTTATTATTTATTGTTACGGTATTTATCATAGGACCTTGTTTTTCCTTACCTGCTACAGATGCGAATGTATGCCGAACTTGGTCACTTATAAGTAATGACATTTTTATTCCTTTCTATGGTTTAGTGGGCCATGTAAATCCATCTTCTTCCATTGATGAATATGTATTTGTAATGTCTCGTAATGCCTGACGATAAGCTATTTGCTCTGCTGTCATGGTATTGTCAGATAATCCCCACCAATCTGTTTCCCCAAGCATACTATTTCTTTCTTGTCTTAATTGATATAGATAGTCTTCTGCCGATAATTCATTAGGGTCTGTAAAATTTGTTCCATCATACTCCCACCCAACTGCACAAGCGTTAGGGCAATTTGAAATCCAAATTAATTCAGAAGCGACTTCAAACTCTACGTCTGAAACATCAACAACTTTTCCATCATATATTAAAGCACTTGCCATTATTTATTCCCC
>Ga0222718_10004084_pt1 | contig 12270 bp, 14 predicted proteins | sample C33_27DmetaG_FD_165045 | JGI IMG/M metagenome (GOLD analysis project Ga0222718, IMG submission 165045) | Estuarine water microbial communities from San Francisco Bay, California, United States - C33_27D | ecosystem: Environmental > Aquatic > Marine > Unclassified | place: USA: California... | reverse complement strand
TTTGGTGTAAGGAAGTCGCCTACTTCTTTTTTGAGGTTGGCAATAACTGTGTCCATTTGTTCAATAGAAACATTTACATCGCCCTTCACATCTAATACTTTTGAACGGGCGTAGGCAATCAACTCGCCTTCCTTGTCGTAGGAGTCCTCGTCAGAAAGGTTATAAACATTGTAGAACACGTCAGGGTTTAGAACTTTGGCGTAAGCCTGTCCTGCTGCCCACTGGTCATAGGCTTTATCCTCAACGACGTTTTTCTGGTAGTCGCTCCAAATTTTGTCAGTAATTTCTTCGCCAACTGTTCTGTCTCTTTTTTGGTCTCTGCCAATAGAAGTTTGCTTTGGTACTGAAACTTTGATGATGCCAACGTCATAGCCAAGTTCAATGAGTTGTTCCAGAACAGGAATCATTTTTTTAGTGTTCTCGCCAGTTGTATCAAAGTACAGTGGTTTTGCACGGTTGATGTATCCTGCGGCTTTTGACTTTGTTGCAATTTGAGCCAGCTTACGCATTTCTTGTTGTGCTGCGGCGATGGGGTCATCCTCATCCTGAATAAAGTTTAGTGGAAGACCAAAGCGTGGGAAAATGTCCTCGATAATCTCGTCTGGGTTGAGTGTGAAGCGACGAACTTCAGCCGGGATACCCAGAAGGTTCTTGGAAGTGAAACTTTTACCTGCACCGGCTGGTCCTGTCATTAGGATAGCCTTGAAGGGGTGCTTTTGTTTTTTGATTGAAACTTCTTGGAGCAAGTATTGCTCAACCATTTCACGGATAAGGTCTTTTTTCATTTTATGGACTCCTGTCCCACTAAATAGTTTCTTTTTGTGTCAAACTATTGTTCTTCTTTTATTTTTGCGAGGGCATACCAGAAGATGTTGTCGATAACAATACCAACAACAACACCGATAAAATAAACAATAAATGCATCGCTCATACAAATAAATAGTTATTCAGCGTCTGTTTTCTCTGCCCACTTCTTACACTCTGAAACTTCAACAAGAGTTCCATTTATTTCTTTTACTTCTGTTTTCGTTTTGATGCAGACCCTGTTGTTTTCTGGTGTGTCGGAGCAAGATGACAATAGTGCCAAGACAAGGATAAGATGTTTCATACAATAAATACAACGAAGGGGGCTTTCACCCCCTTCCCCCAATTCACTTGGCTGGGGTATGACCTACTATCACCTGTGTAATGTGCGTGTGCTAATAACTAGGGGTTATCATCCCGTTTCATCTTCAACCCAAACTCGTAGTAAAATGCGGTCGCCAACTTTACCTTTGCGACCATGACGACAGAACCTGTTGTCAAAGATAATTGCTTGACCTTTCTTCAAGTTTATTTCTTTGACCTCGCCGCCATCTTCAATAAGGGTCATCGCTTCGCCCTCACGAATACAATAAAGTCCAACCCAATCAATGCTATGCTCGATTGCTTTTGCTATTGAATAGTCGCCGTCTCTGTGAAGCGGTAGGTCAATCTCTCGTCTGCTTCCTCGCTTACCGCTGCCTTCATCAAAGACACCGACCAAAGAGCATTCAACAGGTTTGCCTAACCTCAGCATCTCCAAAAGGAAATCGTCTGCTGTTGTGTTTTCAATTATTTTATAATTCATTCTTTCTTTTCCTCACGAAATATTCCGTTCTCTTCAATAAGAACCATAACTTCGTATTCATAGGTGAGGAGGCTCCACAACACTCTTCCAACAACAGAACACTCTTTTCCAAAATAACCTTTGAGCCACTGATGCCGCTCCCAAGAGTTAGGCATAGGAACAAAAATAGAACCTGCTTCGTTGTTGGTTCTTATGAACTGACATTGTTTCATTTCATCGTCCTGTGGCGAGCAACCGCCCACTCGCCTGCTGTTTCCAGCCCACCCGCTACAAGCGGGGTAACTTCATTTGGTACAATTCTACTCCATCTGGCGCTAGGTGTCAACCTTTTTGTCCAAGCAACTCTCGCATTTTGAAGAGCGATAATTCTTTTCGTTTGCTTTCTAACATAACATCTACATCATAACCATAGGTCTCCACAGGAAGCCAATAAGAGTCGCTGTGAGCCTTTGCCATGATAGAGGGGTCTCCCTGCTCTTCTGCGCGGGACTGCGAATAGTGAATAACTGGCTTCACATCACCCCAGGTCTTTACAGCCAGACCAATAGCATCTTCGGCTGAGAGCCCACCGGGGCAGAAAGTATGGTGGTGAAGGTCATGGACAACAGGAATGCCGATGCGTGAATGAACTTTCTCTACCAACTCACGAGTAGAATACATGCTCGCACGGTCGTCGTTCTCGACTGTTAGGCGAGTCTTTACTGACTCTGGAAGGCGATGAAAGTTCTCACAGAAGCGAGCAAGAGCAGCGGGCTTGTCGCCGTATGTTGCGCCAACGTGAATGTTGATTTTGGCATACGGTGTGCGAGGCTGGTCAAGCAAGTCCATAACCTCACCGTGGATAGAGAGGTCTTTGATAGTGTTCAGTACGACGTTTTCTTTGTTGCTCGTTAGGACGTTGAAAGGTCCAGGGTGGAACGAAAGACGCTGACCATACTGCTTGGCTTTGTTGCCTGCGCGGTGTAGCACCTCTGCGATGCGCTCGTAGTCGGGCAATGCTTTGATGCCATGCTCTGACGCCCACGGAAAAAGTTCTGAGGACATGCGAAAGAACTTGATGTTGTTCTGCTCGTTCCACTCAATAATCTTTTCTAAGTCCTCGCAGTTTTTGAGAGACAGTTCTGACGCATACGCCACACCTTTTTGCAGGTATGTGCGCTTTATCATAGAACGGTTGGTGGTGACTTTCTTTTGTCCTCTCGGCAAGTTCTTTGAGAGGGACATATTGATGCACGCATAGCCAAGGTTCATAGTTTCTCCATACAAGTCAAGGGGAGATAGTCCTTCCTCCCGTCAGCATAAACAACGTCTGCTCGCCACCAGGGCTTGGCAATAACTGAGGAAGTGCCATCCACATATTGTACTTTTCTTTCAGGCACGAGGGAAACATCAAGAACAACACCGTAGTTTTTCTCAACGGTACGGCAGCCAAAAATAGAATAACCCCAGCGGTTGTGGATAAAACCGTCTCCGCGTTTGAAGTTGTCTTTGCGTGACCAACCGTGGTGTTTCATTTCCTCACCTCACATACACAAGATAGCACAGTGAGAGTAAATGTCAAGGGTTATTTCCAATAAACTTGAATAAAAATTATCAAAATAGAAAGAAACATTGAGACTAAAACCTTTGGTTCCAGAAAAGATTCTTTCATAAAAACATAAGTTAAAATAGGAAACACAAAATAAGACGCAGCAAAAGCCAGGAAACGAACTGACCATGCTGAACCAAGTGCTTGGTAGCCATAACGCGAAGACCACCAGAACAATAGTGTCGCTGGTGGTCCAAGCAATAGCGCTGTGGCTAACGGTCGTTTGCTCCATTCCTCCCATACGAACTGCCCATTGTATGTGAACCAAGTAATGGCATGGGCAGAAGCCATTAGGAGAAGAGCAATAATTAATTTCATAACTTATCTGCGACTGACTCAGGTGAGCCAATCACTTGTAAGTAGTCCGTTGCTGCCCCTACTCCAAGAAGACGAATCTTAGAAAACACAGTATTGGCACTTAGCCCTTCGGGGAACTGGTCCTTGTTATCCCTGAAAAACTCTGCCATGTTCTCGTCTTCTTCGACAGAGATAATGTTAAATCCGCTCACCCACGTCTCTTTTAGGGAAAAACCCTGGGTAGAATTCCTTCTCAACTGAACTAGCCTGACCATTATTCCTCCATTTTTTTACGTCTGCTGTTTTTACTGTTACCAACTCACCAGCAAGATAAACCGTTGATAAGTTATCATCCATTTCTACTAAAATACCACGCAAAGGCTCTGGGGTTGAAGCTGGTAGTGCCACCTTGCTTCTAAACTCTTTTGGAACACTTATCCTCGTATTCTGTGGTATGTAAACTAAGTCACCCTTCTTCACCATTTGGTCCCTCCGTTAGCAACTCCCTTTGACTAGGGTTCGCAACAGTGGGGAGTTTTTGCTGAATATACCCTGCCAGCATCCTCTCTGTCTCGCCAAGGCGAGCATCAAGAAGATAAAGTGTCTTACGCAATTGGTCAATCTCCGCTACCATTTGTGCGGTAGGGGCGGTGCCATTGTGTAGACTATTATTTACAGAAGCACGAGTGTAGTCAATGTGTTTAACTGCCTCGTTCATTCTTTCATCTAGAAGCACGGCGCACTTAGATGGTATTTCATCCAAGTCCACCGTTAAAGTTATTTGAACATTCATTTATTTCTCCATTATTTCTTACCTTTGCGAACGTTTTTGAGCCAACGCTCTTCAAGTTCGATGACACCCAACTCAGGAGCAGCGGTACACATTACTTTGAGTACCTTGTAAAGCCCAGGGCGAACCACATGCTCTACAACCAGAACCTTTGTATTACGCAGACGTTTAGCGACGCCGATGGTCGCAATACTGTGCGGGAGGTGGTTGTAGGTCAGAGTCTGACGAATCACAGCCTGCTCACCCTTCTGCCACTTGGCAGGGTCGCGGTAAGCCTTGATGGCTTTCTGTGCATACTTGTTGAGAACAATCTTTTTGTACTCGTCCTCAGTAGGAATGTAGTCAGGGTCGGTTAACACCTTGTCTGAAAGGTGTTGAAAGTAAGGGGTCGTTTTATAGTATTTAGCAGCAAGAACTGCAAGTTCCCGCATTTCCTCAGTAAAGTTTGTTTCCCATTGCTCATTGGGCAAACACTGTCGCTCAATGTTTTTGAGAAAGTTTTCTTGACCGGGAGTCAAGCAAGACTTATCATTGATGTAGTTCTCAAAAGAATCAAGAACCTCCGTGAACTTGGGGGTCAAACGACCACCGTCACGGAGGGCTTGAATACGTTGTTTCACTTCGGAGACACGCTCTGACGCCCAGGCTTCAGGAGCGGGGCGCTTTGTGTATCGTCGGTAGTATCCCATAACTTCACTCCTCTCAACTCTCAATAACAGTATAGGACGTTTTCAGGGAATGTCAAGGGGAAAAGTGAAACTTTTTTTAATTTTTTTGAACTATTCCAAAGTTTGTTGTGATAAGAGTACCGGCTGCTGATGCTGCATTTTGTAGAGCACATCTTGTCACCTTCAAGGGGTCTATCACTCCAAGCGAGTAATAGTCTACCACAGTATCTGTGTCAAAGCAATACCCTTTTCCACTTTCACTGTTGATTATTTGCTGCTCTACCAAGTCTGGTGATGCACCAGCGTTCAAGGAAATTTGTCTCACAGGAGCCCGTATAGCGGCGAGAACTATTTCGACGCCTCTTTCCTGGGTCGGGTTATCTACGTCCACTACAACGGAATGTGAGGCGCGCAGGAGTGATGTTCCACCACCTGAGTGGATGCCTTCTTGTTGTGCTGAACGGACTGCTTCAAGTGCGTCTTCAATACGGTGTTTCTTTTCTATCATTTCGACTTCGGTTGCAGCACCTACGCGAATAATGGCGATGCCTGATGCAAGTCTTGTGATGCGCTCTTGTAGTCTGGTGCAAGCCTCAATGGAGTTTGCCTCATCTGCTATTTGAACTTTTAGATTTTCTATGTGTTTCTCGACCTTTTCATAGTCAGCCTTCCCGCCAACTATTGTGGTTGAGTGCTTTGTGATATCTACGGACTTTGCAACACCAAGGTGTTCCATGGTCACGCTTGTTAGTGGCATACCGGACTGTCGAGAAACAAATGTTCCACCTGTGGCGAGCGCTAGGTCTCCCAAAATGGAACGACGCTCTTCACCGTAGCGTGGGGCTTTTACAGCAACCACCTTCATCGAACCTCTAAGCGAGTTTGCGATAAGAGCGGCTAACATTTGTCCCTCAACTTCGTCGGCTATGACGACCAGAGGTCTTCCATCACGGGCTACTTTCTCAAGGAGGGGAAGGAGGGAATCAACGGTTGAGAGTTTGTGGTCCGTAATAAAAAACAACGGGTCGTCATACTTCACAGCTTGTCTCCTTTCATCGGTGACGAACTGTGTAGAATAATAACCTGTATCAAAAATAAAACCTTCAACAAGGTCAAGTGATGTGTCGAGGGAGCGAGCCTCTTCAATGGTAATGGCTCCGTCTCTGCCGGTCTTATCTACGGCTTCGGCAATGAGCGTGCCAATGGACTTATCACCGTTCGCGGAAATGGTCGCGATGTGGTGAATGTCTTCACGCGATTGAACAGGTCTCGCTCCGTTCTTTAGTTCTAAAATAATCTTTTCTACAGCTTTGTCTATGCCCCGTTTTAGTTCTACGGGACTTTCCCCTGCTGCAATAAACTTTTGTGCCTCAGAGAAGATAGCACGAGCGAGTACGGTCGCGGTTGTTGTGCCGTCTCCTGCTTGGCTGTTGGTCTTCTCCGAGGCTTGTTTGATAACTTGTGCGGCTGCGTTTTCAAATGCGTCTTCCAGTTCTACGAACTGTGCGACTGTCACGCCGTCTTTTGTAATAATAGGGTTTTTACCTTGTTGGTGTAGCAGGACGTTTCTTCCCTTTGGTCCTAATGTTGATGCTACGTTGTCTGCGAGTTTATTAACTCCGCTTAAAATCTTTTGTTGTAAGTCTTGTCCATTGTCATAGTGTTTCACGTTCCCTCCGTGTTGTTAATTCCCAAACGATAACTCGTAATTTACTAACTCTTGGCTCTCTGCAAAGCTGTCGCTTGATTTGAAAGCCTCCTCAAAAACATTATAAAACGATTCTACAGTTTCTTTAACAAATTTTTTCAGTCTTTCATAAAGTTTTTTTAGTTTCTCGACCAAAGTGTTGAATGTTTTTTTCAAAAAGTCGAGCAAGCCCTCGTTCAACTCGTCAGCTTTTTCAATTTGTGTGGCGGCTTGCTCTGCACTTTTTTCAACTTCGGCTGCTGCTCTTTGAACGTCTTCGTAAGCGGCTTTGTCAATACGCTGTCGAAGTTTGTCACCTCTTCTAGAAACGCGGATTTTTAACTTATCTAGATTGGTTTTGTATAGAGAGTCGAGAACCTTGTCCATTGGCTCAAATGCAGGGTTTGTTTCACTAAACTCAAGCATCCAATTTGCCACATTTTTCTTGTCTGAAAACTTAAACTCTCCAGTTGCAGCCTCTCTAATAATTCTTTTCTTGCCGTCGTCTGTTATGTTATTGACCTGTTCGTTGAAAAGCTTAATAGTTGTATTTTCAGCCTCTTCAATCAGTTCTTGTGGTTTGCTCATTAGCTGGGTTAATCTGCTTAAAATTTTATTGACAACGCTGATGTTGCCACCAATTTCTTCGTAACCTCTCTTGCTAAACAGGTCAGCAATGGCTTTAATGTCGCCAGCCTTGTCCTCAAGTAGCGCATTTGTTAGTTGTTCTTTGCTTGGCATTTCTGGCTTACTAGCTTGCACACCAAACCAAATGTGAAAAGCTGCGTCTCCACCCTGTGAGCCAACAAGCTGTGTTGCTGTTGCAGCGTCTTTTATAGAAATGTTATAGGGCGACTGTGGAGTTTTAGAAATAATTTGAATGTCCGTCTTGCCTTCTCTGGAAAAGGACGTTACTTGTCCTGCGAAACTTGGAGATGCTTTATTTACGAACTCCATGTACAGAGGTGAGTAGCCAGTTTCTTCCCCAGCTTTTTTAGCAGCGGTAGGAGTCAATACAAAAGGCTTGTTAGCGTCTTGGAATTCATCAACCATTTCCTTAAAATCATTATTGTTGGAATACAACTTCAAATAAGTTTTTTCGCCCGTACCAAAATAGCCGGGGTCTGTATCCATAGCGTCGCCATAAGTTTCTTTAAATTTATTCTTGCCGCTGATCCAGTATCCTAGAACCTCTTCCATAACGGTCGCTGGGTTTCCAACTTGCCCTACTTTGCCGCTTGGTTTAAGTTCAAGCGTGAATTTTGGACTTGTAGTTCTAATGGTTCTTTTGTAAGTGTTACCTCTGGGATTGTTTTTTCCAGAGTCAATTAACCCAAACTCTTTCAGAGAAGGGTCGTTGAGCATTTTTTCTTTTGGACCACGACGGGCATCATAAGACTTTGAGAAGTTAAGAATCTTTATGACGCCGTTTTTTGGAGGCTCGATCTTTGCCTCGTCGCCAATGTAGCCAACAGTTCCAGCCTCAAGTTCCTTATTGATGTGGTTCTCTAGTGCTTGTCTTAGAGCAGCGGCATCTTGTTGTTGTTCCCCCAAGAAAGCCTCAACAATAAGTCTATCCAGTTCAGACTTTTGAAGTTGTTTTACTTCTTTCTGAACTGGACGGGACTTGGATAGAATAAGTTGTTCTAACTCTTTCATTTACTCTCCGGTGCAAGAGCCTTCGTGCATACCGCCGCACTCTTCGCAAAGCATTTCTTCGTTCAACATTTCTTCAATCATTGCGCGAACTTCTTTTTTGAGCATAGACTTTTGTAGTTCGTCGGGAAGGTTCTTGGCTTGTGCGTCGGAGAAACCTTTTTCTTTCATCTCGGCATCATGCTTGTCGGTCTTTTCTTCTGACATCATGCCGTGGTAGCCTCTTGCAAACTGTGTCAAGTAGTCGCTCGTAGCGTTGGCAGAAGCCTCAAGAGCGTCTTTCATGGCTAGTTCGTATTGCTCTGGACTCGCAGACGGCAAGCCAGTTAGTTGAAGCATTTCTAGTTCTCTACCGGACATGGCGAGGGCTCGTTCTTTTGCCTTTGCTTCTGCCTCTTCGGGGCTTAGACCATCCTTTGCTGCTCTACTTCCTTGTAGGAAGCCTTGGCGACCGGCGAGGCTCATGCCTTCTTCTAGTGCTTCTGCTGCAAGTTCGTCAGCCTCGGCTGCTTCTTCTGCTGCGCCCATTTCTTCTAGGCGTCCGCTGCGGAGTGCATCAAGGTAGGCTTGGTCTGGTTGTTTCATTGGTAGTGGGTCTTTGCCCATCTTTTTCATAACAGCATTGTAAGCCTTCATGTACTCTTCGTTGCCCTGACCAATCTTTGTTGGTGGGTTGCCGTCTTCGGCGTCAACCATGCCTCTTTCTGCCATGGTCATTTCGTTAAGAGTGGCACTCACTGGTGGTTTGAGTTTAGTAGTACCGACGACTACTTCATCACCTGCCTTACCAAAGACGGGCTTGTCGGCATTTGAGTCAAGAACGAGGACGAAACCTTCTTCGCCTGTTATAAGCGTAGTTGGTTCAATAATCTTCCCTGTTGCCCCGCGAAGACCGCCATCGACCACTCTAACTTGGTCGCCAACTTTAAAGGCTCGCATTTCGTTGAGTTTTTGCTTTTGGTGGCGTGCTACCTCTTCGGCTAGAATTTGGCGCAAGCGTCCTTTTGTGATTTTTAACTTATTCATTTTGTTTTCCTCTAAGTTGTCTTTTGTTTTACCAGCACCGACTTCGACTGCGCCGAGTGACATTGCTGACATTTCTGATAGTTTATCTGCTGCGTCTAGCAATTCTGCTGCGTCAGCGAGTTCAGCGCTGGTGCCAAGTGCTGTCGCGAGCGCACCAAAACTTTCTACAGCAAATGCGCCAAGTTCTCCTGCCTTAATTGCTGAAAGCATTGCTTCGATGAACGCTGCCAAAGATTGGTGCTTTGCAAGAGCCTTAAAGAAGCCTTTACCAGAAGCGACCAATAAACCAGCGATAACAGCGTGAAAAATAATTGACGCAAGTCTTTTTCTTTTCTTTTCGTCTTTTACAAAGAAAAGGGCTTTTTCAACAGTGTCAAGGTAAATGTGGTGAAGCTTTTTACCCATCTCAATAATTGTGTTTGTTTCAATTGGCTCATCGCCTTTTCCTTTTGCCAAAATGTTTTGGACAATCTTTACGCCTTTGCCAACTATTCCCATAATTGCGGGGGCTGCTAAAAGACCACCGACTAGGGCTACACCGACTGCTTCGTTCTGTGTCTCTGGAGCCAGTTTAGCCTTGTTGGCTTTGATGTCTTTGGCAACCTGACTGAACGCTGTGTTCATTGCTTGTGCAACCAACTTTTCTTCTTCGGTTGCTTCTTTCAAAAGCGTTTCAATAATAATTTCTCTTGCTCTCATTAAAGTATTCTCTCGATTTTTACTTTCAAGTCGCCAGTTCCTTTTAGGACTCTGTGCCACTCGCCTTTTCTTACTAAATAGGTTTTATTTTCACGTAAAGGCATAGGTAGTTCATTGTCGTATTGAATGAACCAACCACCTGCTTCTATTACTTCTATTATTCTTGTTTCGTCGTCTTGATGCCATTTCAGTTCTTCTGGGTCGACCAGTTCTGAGAACACCCGTAGAGAAACTTTGTCTGCTATGTATTGTTCTTCAAATGGCAGTTCTTCCATCACCAAAACCTGTATGACATTTTCTTCATTCCCAGCTTTTCTGAGAAGCGCGGGATACGGCAGGACCAGTAGCCAGCAGATGTTTTAGGCTTGTCTTCCTCGCACTTGTGTCGAGCAACAAAAGACTTGCGTGCGCCGGGGTCATCAATGTTTGTTTTGAGACCACCCTTTGCGTCACCAAAATGAACCGGCACTACATTTCCCTTTTCGTTCTTGACGTAAACTTTGTATTTCTTTGGACCAGATGAGCGAGTGGGTGAGTTTAGGTCTACTTTTCTTCCTTTGTACTCGGCTTCTTCTAACTCGTCTTCCATTATTGGCATAGGCATGTCGAGTGGAACTTTCTCACCTTCGTACATTGCAAACTCGCCAAGGTCAGAGCGAAGAATCTCTTCGTCCATGTCGGTGAATTGTAGTTTGCCTTCGCGCCATAGTGAGCGCTGGTCTTTTACATACTCATAGTATTTGTCGGAAAAAGGACGGTATGGATTATCGGAAAGGTCTGCCTTTTTGACAAATGGAGCACTATGAGTGCTGTCGAGAGCTTCACGGAGCCGTTGTAGAATTTCATTTTTTGCTGCCTTCTTGCCCCAGCTTTTGCCGCGACCTTTTTCTTTGCAAGCGCCGGGTGTGGGACGGCAAGATGGGTACTTTGCACGTTTCTCGCCTTCTTCTCTGCCACATGGCTTGCACTTTGTACGACCTGTCTTTTTATCTTTGCGACAAGTGTTGCAGTCTACCCAACCGCTTGCTTTACCGGGAGCACCTTTTCGACCAAACCAATCGCGGAGGGAGCTTTCTTTACTTGATTCGGTCCCGGCTTTTTTTATTTTTTCTTCTAACTCTTCTGGTGCTTCTGATTTGAGGTCTTTCCAAATCTTGCCTTGGCGGCACTTTACAATGGCACCGGAAGCATAAGCAGATGGGAATACATCGTACTTACGCTTTGCAATCTTGTAGCAACGGTCTTTCTTTGTTTCTTCTTCGGAAAGAACCGCCATAACCTCTTCACGGATTATTTCTTTGATGTAGCCGTCCTCTGCTGCGTAGAGCGCTTTTTTGTATTGCTTTGGGTCTGTGGTGCAGCCAACCTTCTCACCCTGCGAACCATCACGCTTCTTTTTGTAGATAACGTGTGTTCCGGCGTCTCCGTCAGCCTGCTCACACTTTTGTTTTCTTACTAGGTATGGCATTTTATTATCTCGTGTATTTCTCTTCTTGACCTTTTAGGTCAACGTCGTAGGTCTTTTGTTTGCCGCCACCAAAAGCATCTGTGCGGAAGTCGTCCTTACGCATCATAGTGACGATGACCAGACGGTCTGGACCCTTTCTCATATCCAACTTTGCTATTAGGTTAAGCGCAGGTTGGTTGCCCTGTTTTGCGCGAACGTGAAAGACTTCGCCGTTTGCAATTTCGCCATTGGCAAAGTCATCTAAAATTTGAGGTAGTGAGCGGTCAAGTGCTTTAATAACGCTGTCTCGGCTAATTCTACCGAGGCGTTGTCCACCTGAACCACGAGCCCCAACGTGTCGTCTTGACCTTTCCTCAGCGTGTTTAGAAGCAATGATTTTTAGATTATCTAAATCGATAGCGTATGTATCACCCTCAAAAGAGTCATACTGCGTTTCTTCTGCTAGGAAATGTTGGAAACGAGAAAGTATATCCTTGTACTGCATACACTAAATAGTGTTAAAAGTGAGCAATGTCTTTGCCGTTATAACCTTTTACAACGAGGTCTTCTGGGAAGTTTTTGACAAACTTACGGGCTTCGTCGCGGTCTTTGAAAAGCTGCGAAAACACAAGGATGGTGTGGTTTTTGTGAAAGCCCTCGGCAATAATGCTCCAACCTTTGAGCAGGGTTGTGATGCGTCGTTTGCTTTGTGGTGTTAGACCGTCTGCTTGCAGATGAAAACGAAGTGTTTTGTCATCGTGCGGAACTTGCCAAAAGGTCATCTTTGCTTTCTTCTTTGCCAT
>Ga0222718_10004081_pt1 | contig 12283 bp, 9 predicted proteins | sample C33_27DmetaG_FD_165045 | JGI IMG/M metagenome (GOLD analysis project Ga0222718, IMG submission 165045) | Estuarine water microbial communities from San Francisco Bay, California, United States - C33_27D | ecosystem: Environmental > Aquatic > Marine > Unclassified | place: USA: California... | reverse complement strand
GGAAGAGCTCGAGCCATCCTTCGGTACGTTTTTTTAGTTCTTCTTCTTCTCTTTGTTTTGAAGAACGAGAAGATGAATTTATTACTTCTTTTCTTTCCCTTCCCTTCCGTTGTTGTTGTTGTTGTTGTTGTTGTTCTTCTTCTTCTTCTTCTTCGTCTTCTTCGTCTTCGTACCACCATGGAATAGTAAACTGACTCTCACTCGTGCTATTCTCCTTCTCTTTACGCCGCGTAACAATTAAACACGACGACAGGTATCGACCCATTCGCGAACCAAGCCGACTTGTTGAATCAAGACGATCGAGAAGACTCGGAACTCAAGAAGAAGAAAAAAGAAAAAGCCGAGAAAATCAACGCGGATTCGGTTCAAGACAAATACATTCACATCCGCACGCAACAAAGAAATGGGAGGAAATCCTTAACGACGTTACAAGGGATTAATCCCAAAATCAACAAGAAGATCATCTTGAAAGAGTGCAAGAAGAAGTTCAACTGCAACGGAACGATTGTGGAAGACTCGGAACTCGGGGATATCATCCAGCTCCAAGGAGACCAACGCAAAAATGTGGCCCAGTTTTTGATCGACGAGAAAATCTCGAAGAAGGAGTTTATCAAGGTGCACGGCTCGTAATTTACTTCCTCACACGCAAGAAGAGGAAGAAAAAGAGAGAGAAAGAGAGGGAGAGAGAGAGGAAGAGAGATACGGGTAAAAATTACGACGACATGTACACAACGCTTAGAAAAAAATTGGACGCTCGTCTTTCTTCGCGCGAGAGCGCGAAAGAGAAGAAGGGTGCGAATGAAGCGTTCTTGTTGATTAGTAGAGAGAAAGAGAGAGAGGAAAAAATGAAGCGCAGAGAGATGAAGAAAAGAGCGAGTGGTTGGGCAATGCATTCTTGTAGATACATACGCACTTAGGTTTTAATCTCATACGCGAGAGAAAATTTTCTGCTCTTTCGGGTTCTTCTTCTCTTCTCCCCAGTTCGCCCTTACCTCACAAGAAATGACTTGTCCTTTTGCGTCCCTTTTCCGTCTCGGTATTACTACTATTCACCGCACTCCACTTGCTTCTGGTACTAGAAGCAACGAACCGAAACGTCTCTTTGTCGCGAAGAACACAAAGGCGAGAACGTCGGCGTCCTCATCATCATCGTCAAACGAGAACACGCACAACGGCACGATGTCGGCGAAAAGTCGTTTCACCTCTTCCTCCTTCACGGATGAGACGATTACCACAGAGAACACGACCAAAAAGAAGAACGCGAGAATAGCGCTCGTGCAATTGGCGTCGACGTCGTCCAAGGAAGAAAATATTGAAAACATGCTGGCGAGAGTCGAAGAAGCGCTTTCATCGTCGTCATCGTCGTCATCATCGTCATCATCAGGAGACAAACCGTTAAAATTGGCTGAAGAAGAAAAAAAGATTGTGGATATCGTAGTCTTACCTGAGATGTGGAACTGTCCTTACGGAAACGAGTTTTTCGCTCCGTTCGCGGAGGATGTAGTGTTAGATCGAGGTAGTTCTGTGGCTGAAGAAGAAGGAAGAGGTTCGACGTCGCCGTCCTTCGATGCTATGCGGAAAATCGCCAAGGAGAAAAAAGTCGTTCTGTTTGGAGGATCAATACCGACGAGAAAGGACGGCAAGCTATTCAACACGTGCTTTGTGTTTGATAGCGATGGCGCACTCATAGCAACGCATCATAAAATGCATTTATTCGACGTAGATATACCAGATGGAATCACTTTTTTTGAATCAAAGACGCTCACGGCGGGCGACGCGGTGACTATCGCAAATACCAAAGATTTTGGAAAGTTTGGTGTTGGCATATGCTTTGATATGAGATTTCCTGAGTACGCGCGCGCGTGTGCGCTAGAAGGATGCATTGGGATGATATATCCAGGAGCCTTCAATACCGTGACCGGTCCTTTACACTGGGCGTTACTGCAAAGATGTCGAGCGGTGGACAATCAGATGTTTGTTGCGACGTGTTCGCCTGCGAGGGTAGAAGGCGCGTCGTACCAAGCACATGGCGATAGTTCAGTATACGGTCCGTTTGGGGAGAAATTAAACGACAAAGAATTAGAGGAAAAGCCGGGTGTTGTGTATGCGGATTTAGATCTCAATGAAGTCGTGAAAAGACGCTCGGCAATGCCTTTGAATAAGCAAAGGCGACTCTCGGAAACGTACGAGTTGTGCGCGAAGAAAGAAGAAAACGTTTAGAAAAGGAGAGTAAAAATATATTTCTATTTGTACCGCTAAAAACTGCTACCTGTGCTGCTACTACATTATTCACTATATGCCGTAATCATTTCGAGCTTATCATTTCGTACCGTCCCACGTTCGAACTTTACGAGACCCGGTCGTCGCTGCAGAAAACGCCGTTCTCGCACTATTATTACTCGCGGGTTGACTCTGTCTTTTAGTCTCAACCTCTGGTCCACTCACTACGAAATTTCTCGCCCCACCAGCTTCACTCATGGACAAAACTCGAAACTGCATGGCGTCTCCTATTGGTGGCGTGGCGTCGCGGTCTTGCGGCAACCGTCTTCCTTTCTCGTCTCGCGCTAACTTCTTCGGTAAAAAACCGACGTGTCCGGAAACGCCGACCGCGAATCCACCATTCACGGCATTCAAGACTCTCCCGGTGACAAGCTCTCTATTCTCTCTTTTCCTCGCAATCGCATCCCACGCCAGTTGGTGTTTTCTAAACTGATCGACCGAGACCGAGTCCACGTCCATCTCCCCGAAAGGGTTTTGTAAACGTTTTACTCGTAAAGGCACTCGATCACCCAATTTTACATCCTCCGGTAACTCCTCTTTTACAAAACTCGATGGCATTTTGAACCCAACGTCCACGTCGATGAATCCATTTCTAGAATCAATCTTAGTCACTATTCCAGATACGACTTTTCCTTCCAAGTTTGGAAACGAAGCGTTTGATTCTCGAATAAGATTCTCGAGAAAGGTTTCTTTTTCTTCCTTTTTTCCAAATTTGGTCGGCGTCGTCGTCCTCGTCGTCGCTGTGGATGGTTTTGACGAGGACGACGACGACGCCGGTGAAGACGAAGAGAGTAAACGAGTGAAAAAAATGTCGTTTCTGCTCTGCCCACCGCCGTTGCGCAGAAGTCTTTGGATGAGTTTAGAAGAAGACAAAGACATTATGTTATATGTTATGTTATTAGTATTATTATTGTGATGTTGTTTTTGTAAAAAATTGAAGACAAGCTTGCTTGAGAAAACCTTGAGTTGAAACGTCGAATTACACAGCACAAATAGAATTCACAAGACACGAAAATAATAATAATAATACACGTAAGAGTCTGAGGATGATGATGAGCTGCTACTGCTGCTACTCCTCGAGATCGACGGCGTCGTCGTCTTCTTCTTCTTCTTCTTCTTTTTCTTCTTTTTCTTCTCTGAAAATAATTAGAGAAAGAAGACCACCACCATCAACAACAACAACAACAACAACAACAACAACGACGAGAAGAAGAAGACAAGGAGAGCGAGTGCGGACAATCTTCACCGCCGCTGCGAGGAAGGACGAGAACGCGACAACCTCTAACAAGCAGCAACAACAACAGCAAAAACAAGAATGGCCGGAACCGAACTTATGGGCGGAATCGCACCCGAGATATCTCGTGAGCGATTGGGACGACGACGACAACAAAGAATGGGGCGAAGAGTTATGCGCTGAACTCGACGACGAGGAAGACAAAGTAGAAAAACTGTTTTCTTCCGCCGCTGTCTCGGTGCCTGAAAAAGGAAAAGAGAAAGAACGACTCGCCGTTGCGCGAGAAGATGGAAACGTAGAAGCATCTGGATCTAGATCATCATCGTTGTCATACTCAACGTCGACGACAAAGTCTGCGATACGCGCGCCGAAACGGCCAAACAGCGAAGACTTATCGAACGAGATGTCGAGGGAAGATTTTTGGAACGAAATCAGAAAAGAAGCAGAAACAGAGGCTGCGAAAGAGCCAATGCTGAGTTCTTTCTACTTTAGCTCTATTTTGTCTCACGATTGCTTGGAGAAAAGTTTGAGTTTTGCGCTCGCCAATCGACTGTGCACGAAGACGTTGTTATCGACGCAACTGATTGAGATTTTTAATGAAGTTTTGTTGGCGAAAGATAGCGAACAGCTGAGGAATAACATACGCAGAGACCTGGTCGCGGTACGCTCGAGAGATCCTTCCTGTGGCTCGTACGTCCAAGCGTTGCTGTTATTCAAAGGCTTTCACGCGATTCAAGCGCACAGGATTCAACATTATTTGTGGGAAAAAGGACAAAAGTCGTACGCGAGCATGCTACAGTCGAGGATCTCGGAAGCGTTAGGGGTTGACGTGCACCCGGCTGCAAAATTTGGCGGAGGGATTCTGATGGACCACGCGACAGGTTGTGTCGTAGGCGAGACGGCTACCATAGGTGACGACGTTTCCATTCTTCAAGGGGTTACTCTGGGCGGTACCGGAAAAGAAGTTGGCGATAGGCATCCGAAGATCCAAGATAACGTATTGATTGGCGCACGAAGCACAATTTTAGGAAACATTGTAGTTGGATCTGGTGCGATGATAGCGGCAGGTTCGTTAGTGTTGAAAGCAGTTCCGGCGAACGGTATGGTTGCCGGAAATCCAGCCAGAGTAGTCGGAAGAACGAAAGATCGAAGACCGGCTTTGGTGATGCGAACAAAAATCGAAACCAGAGAAGACTCGAAAGAGTTTTGCGAGATCTTTGCAAAAGCCGTGGTAGAAAAAGATAAATCGTTGATGGCAGCGACGATGAAGATGGGACCAAATTTATCTTATAGCTCATCCTTGGACGATGAACCGGGAAAAGTTGGTAAAAGTTCCAGCAGCGCGTTGATTGAGAAGGCCTCCTCGCCGTTGTCTTCAGAAGAGCTGGTAAAACAATTAGATGAAAAGCGTCGACGAAGATTGCGTGGCAAATAGTTTAAAATTGTAGATTCTAATAGATTGTAGGTACCTTCATGTACGTGGTAGATATAATTGATTCTGTAGTAATGTGATGTATTGCATAAAATTTTCGTTCTTTGTTTTTCATCTCCGCGAGCTCTCGCCCACGACGGATTAATCGAAAGGATCTATGCGCGGATCGTGTTCTGTTACCAAAGCCATACCTGTGCACAAACACGTCGTGCACATAACCTTTGTCGTCCCCAAGCAGTTGTTGCACACGCATTTAGATCCCGTGTTTGGATCGATCAATCTCCCTGGTTTATACGTGTTTGGCGTCGCGCACTCGGCACAAGTCAAGTAGCCGCTCCCTTTGCAATACATGCACACCTTTTTCCTTTGTTCTTGAGCGCTACGAATTTCAATCGCGAAAAAAGCCGAAACGACGCCAACTGCACCGCCGGTAAACGACGCAACGATCGGATCGACTTCCGCCAACTGCTTCGGGAAGTGAACAAATTCGATAAAGTCTGCGTATGTGGTACCGCCGACGCCGAGCTTCACCTCCGCGATGGGCGCAAACAAACCGCCAAACAGTAAGAAGAAGAGCACAGTCGCACCCCAATAGATTCGATAATCCGAAATTGAATCCTCCGTCAACACTGGGAATCCAGGCACAACTGACTGAAACTCTGACTTTTGCACCATATTTTCTTCTTCATACGCGCTTCCTGTGGACTTTATCCGCAACTGCACTCGCAGTCGTCGCATTTCTTCCATCAATAAGAACACTTTTTGTCGTCGACTTTCCAAGTTTTGTTGAATATCGTCCACTTGGAGTTTAGAGAAATCTAAAATGGTATTCGCGCCTTCGATGATGCAGAAATTCTCCGGTAACGCCGTCGTTTCAGACGCTTCACCTTGTAAGAGCTGGTCCGAAGATTTCGTCGCCACCGCCCCTTCTTCTTCTTCTCCTGGTCCTCCTCCTCCTCCTCCTCCTTCTGTCGATGATGATGCTCCTAAAATGACTCTGTTTCTCCTCGCGATGTTACCGATAACGACGACGGAGTTGCTCCTCCTCCTTCTCGTCGCTCGTATTCTCGAGGAGGAAGAGTAGGAGTACGAAGAAGGAGTCGCGCAAAGAAAAGATGATGCACTCGGGGATGAAATCGAGGAGGAGGAGGAGGAAGACAAAGAAGAAGAAGAAGAGGTGGAGGAAGAGGACATCACCCGGGTCGCGTGAGCGACACTCGTCGAGAGGGACATCGTCGTCGCTGATGATAACATGATGATGATGATGATGGCTCTCTTTATATACTTTAGCAGCAAAGAAGATAAAACTCTGAAGAAGCGCGCGCGAAAAGCGCTTTTCTCTTTTGCGTGTCTCTTTTTCTCTTTTTTTATCCACTCACTTGCAGACGACTTGTCGCTTGTCTTCCAATTTTTTTCGTTCTCTCTTTCTCCTTCTCCGCCTCATCATCCCATCGTCACACTTTTATTTATCACACTTTACGAGAAGAGAGATTGATTACGTACACGCACATATAATAGAAGAATAAATGTCGTCGTCGTCGTTTACGTCGTCGTGTTGTTGTTCGAGGAGCAGCGCGTCCAAAATATTCTCATCTCCTTCGAGCAAAAGTAGCAGGAGTAGCGTCCGACGGAAGGAGAAGGCGACGACGACATCATCATCATCATCATCATCATCATCATCTTCCCGAAGAAGAAGAAGACAAAGAAGAGAAAGAGTTTCATCCATCATCGCCTCTTCTTCGTCTTCCTCTTCTTCGAACTCGTCTGAATCATCGTCGTCGTCTTCTTCTTCTTTGACGAAAGAGGAGAAGAAAGAAGCCACGAAGAAGCTCCTGCAGTCGCAAGTGGACGTCGTCGAGTTATCACTCGCGGAGAGAAACCAAAACACTCGAGTGATGGGGTGCACGGCTTCCCAAACGTGGGTGAAAGTGTCTCTCTCTCGAGAAGGAGAAGGAACAGAAGGATCGGATGGTTCATCTGCCCCGCGATTGCAATCGTACTCAGATTCAGCGATAACGAGAGGTTTCCTCGGCGTCGTGACGAAAATGTTTCGAGGGTACACCCTGAAACAAATCGAAGACATCGATGTGGAATCGATCGTAGCTGCGACTCTGCGAGGGGTGTCGGAAAGCGCAGTGAAAACGAGCGCGATTGATTCTCGACAAAACGGGTTTAAGAACGCTTTAGAAACAATCAAAAGACAAGCGAGAAGTTTACTTAACGATTTCCAAAGCGATCCTTTCCCTTCATTAATCGTTACAAAGTCCGGATGCGAACCGAAAGGGTCGTTCGCGGAAGCGCAGGCGAAATATTTAACGCCGGACGACCAACAGGTGGACAAGTTGGCGAAGTTACTGATTGAGAAAAAGTGTGGAATCGTCGCGCATTTTTACATGGACCCAGAAGTCCAAGGAGTGCTGATGCGATGTAAAGCGAAACATCCAGAGTGCGCGTCGAGGATCTTCATCTCCGATTCTTTAGTCATGGCGGACGCGGCGGTGCGAATGGTGAGAGACGAAAAGTGCGAAAACATCTGCGTCTTAGGTGTAGATTTCATGTCAGAGAACGTGCGAGCTATTATTGACGACGCTGGATTTCCTGAAGCGAACGTTTACCGCATGTCCTCGGATGCCATCGGGTGCTCCTTAGCAGAAGCTGCGCAAACAGAAACGTACGAAAAATATTTGCGAGAAGCCGGCGAGGCGAAAAATTCTCTGCACGTCATCTACATCAACACTGGATTGGACACGAAGGCGAGCGCGAACGCAAAAGTTCCAACCATTGCGTGCACGTCTTCGAACGTCGTCAACACGGTTTTACAAGCTGCTGCTCAAATTCCGGACGTCAAGATATTTTACGGTCCAGATACGTACATGGGCGGCAACTTGGTCGAACTTTTGACGCGCGCATCAACGACGTGGTCGGACGAAGAAATCAAACAGTTACACCCTGAACACGACCAAAAGTCAGTGAAAAAAGTGCTGGATAACATGGAATACTTCCGCGACGGAGCGTGCGTGGTGCATCACTTGTTCGGTGGCGAAGTGTGTCGAGTTGTGAGAGACTGTTATTCCGACGCCTATCAAGCGGCACATTTTGAAGTTCCGGGAGAAATGTTCACCCTAGCAATGGAAGCTCGCGAACGAAATATGGGCGTCGTCGGCTCGACGCAAAATATTTTAGATTTCATTTTAGCCAAAATCCGAGGTGGTATTGAAAAAGAGCGCAAGAGCAGAGAACTCTTTTCCTCTGCTTCTTCCTCTTCGACGCCTAAAGACAAGAACAAGCACGAGAACGAGAACAACAAGAACAACAATAGCACTAGCGCGCTGGAAGAAGATGGAGAAGTGTACGTTCCAGAACGCATGAAATTCGTGCTCGGTACTGAAACTGGCATGGTCACATCAATCGTGCGAGCTGTTACCGAAGAGCTCGAGAAGAACGATTCGAGCGTCGAGTGTGAAATTGTGTTCCCGGTTTCCGTAGATTCCATCACGCAAGTCAATAGCAGCTCTTCGGGGAAAATTGTGAGCGAGGCAATGTCTAGTCTATCCATCATCCCGGGACCGGCATCGGGTGAAGGGTGCGGCATGGACGGCGGATGCGCATCGTGTCCTTATATGAAGATGAATTCCTTAGCGGCACTGACCGAAACGTTGGAGATGATTGGAGGTGAAAGCGGAGAGAAGAAGAATTTTGGTTTGGAGTTGCGCGAGCCAAAAAAGTATGAAGGAAATAATGTCGCCAAGGAAGGATGCGTGTCTATTTTACACATGCGTAATTTCCAAAGAGATAAAAAGCTTGGCGACGATCTCGTTCAAGACATTCTCTCTAGATAAAGTTACGCGTTCGTTGTTGTTATTCTTAAAACATTCCAAAATTACTTGCTTAAACCAGTTTTTGCGATGCTCAAGAGTTCCAAATCTAACGTCACCTCAGAGTTTGGAGGAATCTCTTGCACTTGATTATTACCGTACGCATACTCCGCAGGCACGAGCATTCGTCGAACGGTTCCAACTCCCATTCCTTGAATGCCGTAGTTGAAAGCTGGTAAGAACGGACCGCCCGGAGTAGCGGCGGGCGTGCCAACGTTAAATCCGTATGGTGTTCCGCCAGTCACACCAGCCCCAACTCTCGAAGAAGCAATCGTCAACGAGCGAAATTTAAGATCGTAGTGAACTGCGACCCGCGTTCCTTTTGGGAAAGGGACCGCACTATCACCACCTCCGCCTTTCATGTCGTAATATTTTATTGCAGGATTTGTGCCTGGTAAATCTCGAAAGTTTTCGATTGGAATTCCTCCTGTGCGGCCTTGCAATTTCGCCGTTGCTGGTTGCGCGTTAAAAAGCGCAAAAGTAACGACAGACGTTCCTAAAACCATGGCGCTACGTCGCGTGGATTCATTTTCTCCCCTGTTCTCGCTTTCCACACGGGCGTTGTTTTTGTCGTTGTCTGCAGAATCAGCAGAAGTCGTTAGGGATCGCTTTATCTGCTTTCGATTTTTATTGCTCGAAGAGAACGAAGAGCTGAACGGAAGGATGCGAGAGGAAATCACGGAGAGAGTTGTCGATGGGGTCATGGTATAAAGGCGTTGATGTTATCGTGTTCGGGACACTAATAAGTAGAGAGAGATTTCTTTGTGAGGAGAAATTGAAAATGCCACTTGGCATAAAAGCCGTCTTTCTCTGTTTAACCGCCCACAACTTTTTACTACCTAACGGTACCTCCGAGGTACATCAATCAAATCTAAAATTTATCCAATTATTTTTCTAAGTACTTAATCATCGTCCTTCTTCTCGTCCTCATTCGAAAATCTCTCTTTACTTGGAGTTCTAAGAGCACCCGCGACGCCGCGCAAGCTATCGCGCAATTTGAGGTACCCTTCCCGATCTTTCACGCTCACCGACGGGTAAACTTTCTCTATCGCCATTTCAAAGTGCGAAAGGCATAAAAGAGGCAGACTTTCCTCTTTTTCTCCATCTTTTACTTCCGGTGAAACTTTTAAATTCTCGCGAATGGCACATACGCACGCTTCGCGAACTAAGGAGGCTAAATCGGCTCCAGAGAATCCTTCGAGCTTTTTAAACTCGCTAACATCTTTAATCAACTTATTCGCCGTATCCGGTTCGGTTTTATTCGAGGCTTTCGAGGCAAAGATTGGAATTTTCCGTATCAACGCCCTTAAAATATCCTCGCGCGCGCTCTTATCCGGCAAAGGAACGTATAAAAGCTTATCCAACCTTCCCGGTCGTAACATTGCCGGGTCAATCATATCTGGTCTGTTTGTCGCTGCGATAACGAACGTTGCTTTCCTCGATTCCATACCGTCCATTTCCGTAAGCAGTTGGTTTACTACTCTTATCGCGGCATCGCCGCCACCTTCGCCGCCGCCACCTCTTCTTGGAGCCAAAGAATCGAGCTCATCAAAGAAGAGCACGCAAGGTGCCGCCGCCCTCGCGCGTGCGAACAAAGATCGAACTGCGCGTTCAGACTCACCCACGTACTTGTTCAAAAGCTCTGGACCTTTGATGGATATAAAATTCGCATTCGCTTCGTTCGCGACGGCTTGTGCGACGAGCGTTTTACCGCAACCCGGAGGCCCGTACAGTAAACACCCAGTCGATATTTTTTGGCCTAAATACTGAAATACGTGCGGTCTATTTATTGGCTCCACTATTGAAAATTTCAACTCTTCGCGAACATCCGTGAGCGCGCCAACATCGGACCAAGTGACCGATGGTGTTGTCGTAAAACCTTCCCTTTTTGCAGACGGTTGAATAACTAATAAAGCGTTGACAAAATCAGAGTTTGTCACGGACACAGATTCGAGTTCGTTCGTCGTGAACGGCTCGGAGTCTTTCAATCGTCGTTCAGTCAAAATTGACTCGCGGTCGTTCGTCTTTGCGTTTTCAAAGACGCGGGAAACGGCTAAAGTCGCTGCTTCGTTTACGAGAGCAGCTAAATCTGCTCCTACGTATCCAGGCGTTTTCTTAGCAATATCAGTTTCGTCCACGTCTCCGCTCAGACGAAGATTTTTTAAGTGACACTTCAAAATCTTTACCCGGGCTTGTTCATCTGGGACGCCGAGAGCAATTTCGCGATCAAATCGACCAGATCGGCGCAAAGCCGCATCCAGAGAATCTGCGCGGTTCGTAGCACCGATAACAACGACGTGTCGTTTGTGTCGCAGTCGCTTCTCTTTCTCGTCTTTTTGTGACTTCTTCTTCTTGATTCCTTGCTTGTTTGGTTCTTCCGCATTTGTGGCGTCTTTCATTTCTACCGAATCGATTTGGTTGTTTGCGTTATCGATGATTTTGTCAATGCTCTTCCTTACTCCATTTTCTTCTTCCTCCTCATCTTCTTCTGTTCCTTCCTCGTCATCATCTTCTTCGTCTTCTTCGTCGTTTGCGTTTAAATCATCGATGGATGCCAAAAATTGCGCCACTATTCTACGTTCCATCTCTCTTTGCGCGCTTTCCCGTTTTGGGCAAATTGCATCAATTTCATCTATGAAAACAATGCTCGGTGCAGCTGCTTTCGCCGCTCGAAAAAGCTGTCTAATGTTCTTTTCGGAATCACCGGAAACCCCGGAAACAATCTCCGTAGCTGCTATGGAAAAAAAAGTGACACTGTTCGTGTTATTTTCTATTGCTGCGTTTGCCACGGCGTGCGCCACGGTTGTTTTACCACATCCCGGTGGTCCGTGCAGCAAAACACCTCTAGGTGGTGGCACACCGAGCCAATCGTATAACTCAGGATGCTTCAGAGGGCGCAGTATAAGTTCATCGATTGCGGATAATGCCTCTTCAACGCCACCCAAATCTGAGAGAGAAACATTTCGCGGTTTCGTCGCTTGCGAAAATAAGTTCTCGGATTTATCCTCACGATCACCATCGCCGTGGAAATCATAATTTGTATCCGCTTTCATTCTTTTCTTTAAATCGGCGATCGCCTGGTCTTCTTCAGCCTCACGCCGTCGTTTACGTTTTGAACGTTTCTTATCGCCTTTCTTTGACCCGCTCGATGTTAAACGAAGCTGTCGATCTTTCACTTTCGTTCCTCCAGCACTATTACTGTTGTTATTGTTCTTCTCTCCGTTTTTATCGTTGTTTCGTCGATTCGCTCTCATGACTGCTTGTACGGCTCTTTCATGTCCCGCGATTTGTGCCTTTTCCGCTAAGTTAGGTTCTCCTTCTTCATCTTCATCTACATTGGTCTTGATATCGGTTCCGTTTTGCGCGAGTCTGCCTTCCATGGGATTAATTTCTGCTTTCGCCAAAGCTCTCATTGCAGCCGCTTTCACTCTCTCCTCTGACGCAAAAGCGCTCGGTGTTGAA
>Ga0222718_10004078_pt1 | contig 12285 bp, 8 predicted proteins | sample C33_27DmetaG_FD_165045 | JGI IMG/M metagenome (GOLD analysis project Ga0222718, IMG submission 165045) | Estuarine water microbial communities from San Francisco Bay, California, United States - C33_27D | ecosystem: Environmental > Aquatic > Marine > Unclassified | place: USA: California... | reverse complement strand
AAGTTTTTGAATGCAAAAAGAATAAAAGTTTAGGCAGATATTCTTTTTTTATTTTTATAAAAAATAAGTTCCTGAACCCAGTTTCGTTTATTTGCATCGTACATGGGTGAGTCTGTCTCGGATAATATAATTCGACCCCCGTCCATATCAACTCTGAGCGAATCTGTTTTGATAACTCTCCCGTCAGCAAGATGGATTTCACCAGTCATATGACCAGCAGTATCCTCTGGATGAAGGTCAGAAAAAATTTCAACTAGCTCTTCTTTTTTCATAACAAATTAGCCCCTTATTGATAACGTTGTCAATTATATAGATAAATAAATTAAATGGTAGTGCTTTAAAAAACCCTAAGAGGCAACTTTTTGCCAATCAAAAAACTTGGTAGCTATAAAAAAACTAACAAACATCCAAATCAAAATACCAATTAGATTGAAGTGCATTGCAAGCAATGACGCGCCGTCGTTTGCAATATCTCTCATTGATGAAGCGATAACACTCAAAGGAAGTGCCTGCGCAATAGGCTGTATTAGAATTGGCAAAGATGAGATTGGAAAAAATATCCCAGAAAGAATTAACTGAGGGAGCGTAAAAAGCAAAGCAATGGGCCGAATGGCCTCTTGAGTTTTAGCAAGACTACCAAGAAAAAAACCAATACAAAGAAAGATAAATGCACCGAGAACGATCACTCCAAACAGTGAATAAAGGCCTCCAAGAATATTGATTTTAAGCAACCCAATAGCCAAAGCAAGAATCACAGACAGTTGTATTATTACAATGAACATTCTTGCCAACACAATAGAAATTATAAAATCTTTTGGCTTGATAGGAGTTACAAATAATCTTTTTAAAATCCCCCTTCTCCTGTATTCAACAAGATTATATCCACTGCCAGCAATACATAAATTCATTAACATGTAGGCTAAAATTCCTGGCAGCAAGAAATCTATATAACGCTGGGGTCGAGCTTTAACGTCCTCCAATTCTAATTTAAACAATGGCTGTGTATTTCTTAACTCTCTTTCAATCGAAAGCAGCATTGAGTCTAGAGAATCTCGAATTGCGTCAACTTGTCTTACTTGAGAGGCGTCCAGCAATAAACGCAATCTGCTTGTATTAGACTGATCAAAGTCCTCAGGAATAATAATCAACGCAGTTAAATCACCAGCGATAAGTTGATCCCTTAGATCAACCTCGCTCCCTTTAGTAACAGCAAAAATATCTTTTTCTTTTACCAATTCAACAAATTTAATTGAAAGCTCATTCTGCGATTGATTGACTAAACCTATATCTGTTGGATCCGGCTCTCCCCCAGAAAATAAAAATATTCCTGTAAAAATTAATGGAAACATTAAGCTGAATGCCAAAGACTGACGATCTCTGTAGTAAATTTTGATAAAAATTTTTGCAAGATGAAGTTGAGATTGTGTAAACATATTTAATCTCTTAATCCATGACCAGTTAAAGCAAGGAATACATCTTCAATATTCCCTTTGATGGGTATTTCAGGTGGCTCAGGTGCATAATCTAAAATAAGCTGTTGAGGTGTGTCTTGGGCAATAATTGATCCCTGATCCATGATGGCAATACGATCGCATAGGTATTCTGCTTCTTCCATATTGTGAGTTGTTAAAACAATGGTCATGCCCTCTTCATTTAAGGTTTTGGCTAAATTCCAAAGATTCCTTTTAGCTTGGGGGTCTAACCCAGTGGTAGGCTCATCTAGAAATAGAATTTTGGGATGATTGACCAACGCGCATGCAATTGAAAATCTTTGCTTTTGCCCGCCAGACAAGTCATCAGGTAGAGCATTGATTTTATTTTCTAAATTAACTTTTGCAAGCAAGGCTGCAGGATCAACAGAGGTTGAGTACAAGCTGGCAAAAAGTAATAGCAAATCAGATAAATTCAATCTATCAAAATACTCATTGGATTGAAGCTGGACACCAATAATCTTTTTTACCGCATATGGCTGCTTCGAAACATTAATACCATCAATTAATACATCGCCGTTATCAATGCTTGTCAGGCCCTCAATCATCTCTAGGGTAGTTGTTTTACCAGCACCATTTGGGCCCAATAAACCAAAAATTTCTTTTGGTTTAATATCAATAGAAATGCCATTAACTGCAGCAAAAGTCTCTAGGGGATTTTCAGGGCTGGGATAGTGCTTTTCTAAGTTAGTAGCTTTAATTATTCCCATAAGGTTATTTCTTTTCAATTATTTAATTAAAGCAATATCTTCTGGTTTAAGTAATTTTTTATCTAAATGATCTAATAGTGGTTTTAAATGTTTAGCATACGGCTTCCATCTACCCATACCTTTTTTATTGATTGGTTGCCTGACTTGTTCCGAGCTAGCAGTCCTTACCGATCTATCGGTTTCGTGAAATGTCATGCACTGTTCTTCAAAAGGTAATTCAAGATAATCAAGCATTCTTTTAACCTGCCCATCCAGATCCTCAATTACATCCTCATTGTTCACTCTTAAAATCTTACCAGGCAATACCTGCTCCCAATGATCCATGAGTTTTACATAGCTGTTGTAATAACTGCCAGCTTCCGCTAAACCGTATGTAAATTCTTGGCCTTGAGCAAATAGTTGCTTGAACATACTAAAGCAGCAATCCAATGGGTATCTTCTTGCATCAATAATTTTTGCATTTGGCATTATGAGATGAATTAATCCAATATGCCTAAAATTGTTTGGCATTTTATCTGTGAACATAGGGGCATCTTTTCTATGCATCCTTGTCTCATCAATAAAGTTTTTGCCTAATAATTCTCTTTTTTCTAATGAAAGTGACTGCATGCTCTTTGGATAATTGCCTAACTTTCCATAAATATCATCACCTCTTAGGCTTTGTGCTGTTGAGAGGATATTTGGCAACTCAAGCGTTCCATCAATCATGGAATGTGATGCAAGAATTTGCTCAATGAGTGTTGAGCCAGCTCTTGGCAGGCCTAAGATAAATATCGGATCTTTTGTTTGATGACCACCAGCCCCAAGGTTATCAAAAAAATCTTGGTCGCAAATATCTATCTGCGCTTGAAGCTCAGCATCCATTCTTTCAATAGAATATTTACTCTGATCATTTTTGATTTTATTACCTTTTTCCAGGTGAAAAAAAGCCTCGTCAAACTCTCCGATTGATTCGCAGCCTTGAGCAAGTGCAAAATGAAAATATGCTTTATCTCTGAGTGATAAATCTATTCTTTGAGCATGATCTCTCATGGCATCAAGCTCATCAGATGAAAACGAATAAGTTTTTAAGTTTGAGAGTGAAAAGTAAGCTTCTCCATGATCAGACTTTATTTTATATGCAGATTGATAACTTTTAATTGCTTGATCTGTCTGACCTAAAGTTTTTTGAGCATGCCCTTTAGATGTAAAAGTACTAAAGTTATACGGATTTTTTTTAAGAATATTATCTAAAATTTTAATAGCTTCCTCATGCCCGCCATTTTGCATAACTTCACTTGCTTTTTGAGCTTGGTAACTAAGATTATCTGGGTGTTGGTCACATAAGATATTCACTTGTTCCATGGTTTTAGCAAATTTTTGCTTTTTTCTTAATATCGTTGCGTATTTCATTCTTAACTCACCATCATTGGGCTTAAATTCAACTGCCTTTTCAAGCAAAAGCTCAGCATCATCAAAATATCCCAATCGGTTTGCAATTTCAGCTAAAAGTGACATTGCATAGGTGTGCGTAGGATTCTTTTTTAAAAAAGCTCTGCACTGTGTTTCTGCAATGCCTAGCCTTCCCTCATTCATAATCTGATCTATATATAATAATGAAGCTGGGAGAGACTCTAATTTTTTTATTTGCTGAAGCGCATGATCAGCAGCCGGTTGGTTGTTATTTTTTTTAAAGTAATTGTATAAAATTTTCCATGGAGCTAGCAAAGCTGGGTTTAACTCGCAAGCCTGTCTATAGTGCATTACCGACTTATCTTCATTACCCATATCCCTATTAAGATGGCCTAACTCTTGATAAGCGCGCCCCATGTCCGGAGCTAGCGCCAATAGGCCCTCAAGATATTTTTGCGATTCATCAAAAATCTTTAAATATCTTGAGCATACTGCGGCAAGATACAAACTATCTATGTTTTCAGGCTGACTTTCTAAAATTATTTCTAATAAACTTAGTGCATCTTTAAACCTACTCTCTTTAACAGCTTGTCTTGCTTCGCTTAAATCAACTGAAAGCGTTGCATCATCGGCATCAAAATTACTATTACTCATGAGTGTTTTTATTTTAGCAAAATAGAAAAGATATTATCCTGATAAATTAAAAAAGGGAGCAATGGCTCCCTTTTTATTTCTGCCTAATTTATTCAGAAGTTTCGCTTTAACCTTAATCCAATAGTGGTTGGCCTGATATAGGTTACACGCGGCACATCAAATACATAATTATTACTTATTTCACCTCTTTCATCAGTGACATTATCGATATAAAGCTCTAAAAGCCCCATATCATTGCTCACACCAGCTCTTAGGTTAATAAAGCTATAACTGTCTTGTTGTTCTCTGTTTGGCAAGATAATATCTGAGTAACTATCATCAGAGAAAGTGAACTGTGCTAACACATGTCCCACATTTCCAGATGACATATCCCATTCTTTTCTAACTGAAATATTACCCTGCATACCAGGAGCAAATGCTAAATCCTGACCCTTAACTACATCATTGGAAGCAGTTAGAGTTTTAGTAATCTCAGTTTCCAAGAGAGAAAAAGCTCCTGAAATAATTAAGCCTTCCACGTTTGGATAATATTGAAAGTCACCCTCTAGGCCTAAGATTTCAGCATCAGCCGCATTATCTGAGAAAAACAAGTTGGTAACACTTGGATCAAGAATTGAGGTTTGCAGGCCTGCAATATCAACCATGAATAAACTACCATTGAACTTAAGCTGGCCCTCACTGAGAATGGTTTTCCAGCCAAACTCATAATTGGTAACTTCGTCTGATTCTGTTATGGGCGGCACAGTATATTTTCCATCAGGAGTTGAGGAACCACCAGGACGATTTAAAAGACCTGGTCTAAAGCCTTCTGACCAAGTAACGTAATACATAATATCCTCAGAAGGATTCCATGAATATGTTATTTTGCCAATGACCCCATCTGTCTCAGCTTTATCAGGATAATCATAAGCATCTATAAATGGATTACCAGTAACAACTCCAGCTTTGTTATATTGACCAGATAGATTGGTGCCGAATCTTTGCTGATCACCTCCACCAAAGCCTGTACTAAATGAGGCATTTGCACTTCCTTCTAAGTCAACCTCAATATCATACCAGCGAGCTCCTATGGTCAGCTCAGATGTTTCAGACATATCTACACTAAGTTCAGTAAAAATGCCTTTTTGCTTATCAGTTCTTTTGATATCGTTAATAAACATTGTAGGTGGATAGTATGGACCTCTACCTGAATGCCACCCTGCAGCAGCAAACTGTTTTGATTTTAATTCACCATCATCAGTTAAAGCTTGATAGCCAAAAACGGAGGTATCAGTTAGGGCATAGTTAACTCCCCATCCAATATCACTAACCAGTGCTCCAGGGTAATTAAATGTGTTATGTTCTTTTAACTCTAAGTCACTCATGAATACTCCAGCTGTTAGGGTCATAGTATCGCCTATAGGAGCATTGATTCTTAATTCATGAGTTTGAACCTCAGAGTCTACCAATGAATCTACATACAAGTCTGGAGCACCACAATTGCCAGTTGGGACATTGCCAGGAGCATAATCTGTATAAGTTACATAGTAATCACAAATGTAATAAGGGATGTACTGACCGACAAAAAGATAATCAGTGTAATCAATTCTTTGATCAGAGCTTCTATCAGTGTATGCACCAGCATAAACAACTTCAAGATCGCCAATTGATCCTTCAAGAGTTAAGCTCATATTATCAAATTCATCATGAATATCATCATCATGGAATCTAGTAACTTCTAGATCACCTAATGCTGGGTCAGCAAAAAAGACACCATCAGAATCAATATCTTGCTTGGTATATGAAATCAAAGCATCCCAATTATCATTTAGCTCAGCTTTAATGCTAGCTCTAAAACCTTCATAAGATGTTGAATTAACATCGTCTTCTACAATTGAGTTTGCAGTTGCATAAGTAACATTGGTTAGATCTGCATTTGCTTGAAAACCATTTCTACCAGATGCAACAGGAAGACCATTAGATCTGACAGTTCCTGCTGGTCTAAAACGAGCAGACTGAGTTATATCCACAGTACCAGCAACTTGATCAATGTATCCACCTCTTCTGTCTCTGTATGCTACAAACCTTAGAGCTGAAGTATCACTAAGGGGTATGTTAGACATGTATTCAAATTTATCTCCAAGACTACCTTCTGACATGTTTCTTACTTCAACCTCCAAACTACTAGCTGACTCACCTATGACAGGCTTGTTAGTAATCATGCGAACAACACCAGCTTGTGAGCTCGCGCCAAATAGAGTTCCTTGAGGACCAGATAGAACCTCTATACGAGATACATCAGCTGCATAAACATCTAGATTTCTTCCAGGATATGCAAGGGGCTGCTCATCAAGATAGAAAGATACATTAGGAGCTAAACCTCCGACACCAGATGTGGTTGCGTTAGGGGTCGTTGAAGCAAGGCCTCTAATATATATCGTGCTTTGTCCAGGGCCCGATCCACCTGCTGTAACACCAGGTAGTTGCAGCAAATAATCCTCAAAGACGTTGATACCTTTCTCTTCAAGGGTTTCTTCACCTAACGCGCTGACAGAAAGTGGAACGCTTTGTAAGCCCTCTTCTTTCTTACGAGCAGTAACAACAACTTCTTCAAAAGTTGCCTGCGTTTGAGCTCCTACATTTCCGCTGTATGCAGATGCATTGATAATAGCAAAAGCAGATATTGCAGAAATAACTTTGTTACCGAGATTATCAAAAGCTTTATGTCTAAAGGTCTTTTGAATATTCTTGATGACGTTACTTTTTTTAATGGTATTTATCATAGTTCCCTCCCTAAGGGATGAATTTTATTTATTTAAAGTAGATTTCCATGCAGAAAGCGAGTGTAGAACGCTCTTCCATAATGATTTTTGCTTAAGCCAAGGCTTAAGTTTTCTAAAGACATGCTAAAACCATAACAAATGAATGTAAGAATTTTAAGTAAATATAGAAAAAACATGCTTTATTTTCAGAATAACTGCATTAAATGCTGTAAATCAGTACTCGGTTAATATTAAATCCTGGGAATAAATTCCGTTTTAGCAATTCTTTAAATTCGCTGCAATAGGATCAAATCACGAATACAGTAATTAGAACAAAATAAAAGAATTTGTAAAGAGCAAAATTGAAAAAACTAAAAATTTCAAATTTTTTTAAATTGCCCTACACTTAGCCAATTACATTTCACCAAAAAATAAATTTATTTAACTTAATGTTTAAAAAAATAGCTCCCAAACGTTTTTTATTTTCTGTATTTTTAATAGCTGCCTTTATTTTTATTACGCTTTCTAATCTAAAGGAAGCTGATCAGTTGTTTGCTGATATTCAAACTCAAATTTCAGATAGCTTAGGTTGGTTAATTATCTTGCTTACCAATGGCTTTTTAGTTTTTGTTATTTATTTGGCTTTCAGTAAACATAAGACACTTGTCCTCGGTGGGCCAGAAGCTAAACCAGAGTTCTCTCGAGTGAATTGGATCGCTATGCTATTTAGTGCAGGCCTTGGTGTTGGATTATTGTTTTATGGTGTGGCTGAACCTATCATGCATCTCAGCTCCGATATACTCCACAAAGAAGGTTCTTCTTTTGCGGATAAAGCAAATCTTTCGATGAATCTTGCTTATTTGCATTGGGGATTTCATGGTTGGGCTATTTATGGTGTTGTTGGATTATGTTTTGCATATTTTGCTTACAACAACAAACTACCCTTCCGCGTAAGTTCTTTTTTCTCGGGCCCATTAACAAAAAATATATGGGGAAGAGTGTCCTTAGATGTGCTAGCAATTATTGCAACAATATTTGGTATAGCCACATCACTGGGGCTAGGAGCAAATCAAATTAACTCTGGTCTGAGTTACATGGGAGTGATTGAAGGTAGTTTTGTTAACACTGTTGGAATTATAATTTTTATAACACTCCTGGGGTTAGCAAGCGTTGTTTTAGGTTTGAAGGTGGGGATTAAAATCTTGTCTCAAATAAACATTGTGTTGTGTATTATTTTTCTTTCATTTATCTTTCTTGCTGGCCCAACAAGCTATATTTTGGACGGCCTTGTTCAAAATTTAGGCTCTTATATTCAAAAATTATTAAGCCTGTCCACAAACACTCAAGGTTATTCAAATTCTTCTTGGCAAAATGCATGGACTCTTTATTATTACTCATGGTGGTTTGCTTGGTCTCCATTTGTAGGGTTATTTATTGCAAGAATATCTTATGGCAGATCGATTCAAGAGTTCCTCATAGGGGCTGTGCTTGTCCCAACTTTTATTGTTTTTATATGGATGGGTGTATTTGGCAATGCTGCGATCTATCAAGAGTTTATAGAACCAACATCTCTTAGCGCTGCTATTAACAGCGATATAGCTATTTCCTTATTTATTTTTCTGGAGCAATTCCCATTTTCTCAGATAATTATGTGGCTAGCGATTGTAATAATATTAACTTTTTTTGTTACCTCATCTGATTCAGGGGCATTAGTTACTTCAATGTTAACTGCGGCAAAAAAAGAAAACTTTAAAGATGAGCCGCCTATGATTTTAAGAGTTATTTGGGCTTTATCACTAGGTGTAATTTCCATTGTTCTTCTAGCTGGGGGTGGTATAGGCGCTCTTCAAACTTCGGTCATAGTCACCGGAGTTCCCTTTGCAATTTTGGTTTCATTTGCTGCAAGAAGTCTTCTGAAAGATCTTAATAAATGATTTCTGAGTCTGAAAAAAATAAACAGATTGCAATTAAATTTTTTGAAGTCTTAAGCTCTGGGTCAGACACATACTTAGATTTTTATAATGATGATTCAATTATCTGGACTGCAGGTGAAAATGAAATTGGAGGCACTAGAACCAAAAAAGAAATCATAAGTTTTGCCGAAGGTATTCTGCAAGCATTTCCAAATGGTATAGAATTCAAAATTACTGGTATTACGGCTGAAAATGAGAGAGTTGCCGTTGAGGTAGCAGGAGATGCTATTCATGTCTCCGGCAAACCTTATAATAATTTTTATCATTTTTTATTTAAGATAAAAAATGGAAAAATTATTGAATTGAAAGAGTATATGGACACACAATTAGCCTCAAAAATACTTTTAGAAAACTAAAAATTAATCGCTCATCAATTCAAAATTTTGCTCTAAAAGTAAATTTTTTTAACTATTATTGTTCTATAAAAAATGTATAAATTTTATACAAAAGAAGAACTAAAAAAATACTAAAAAAAACACCAAAAAAAACAATGGACAGTTATATTTTCTGGGCTTATTATCAAAAAAGTCTATAAGAAAATAATAAATATTTAAGGACTTTTTCATGACGCAATATTCCTCTAAATTTCCATCTGAAGCAGAAATAGTTATCGTCGGTGTTGGGGGTATCGTTGGATCAATGGTTGCCTACTGGCTTGCTGAGCTAGGACAAAAAAATATTGTAGGTCTAGAAAAATCTACCATTATTCCTTCAGACATTGCATCAACTGCTCACGCTTCTGACTTTGTCTATAACACCACTCACGACAAACTAGGCTGTTGGGCAACAAACTTTAGTAGAAAGTTTTATGAAGACAATGGTTTTTTTTTGAAAAAAGGTGGTTTGGAAATCTGTCGCAAAGATGATGATGCACGCTGGGAGGAACTAAAGCGTAAGGTCGAATCAGGAAAAGCTTTTGGGACTAACATAAGGTTAATTTCTGCCGCTGAAGCTAAAGAAAAATTTCCACTGCTTGATGAAGAGTCCATTAGAGGAGCTATGTGGGACCCAGATGCTGGACTAGTCACACCCCGCTCACAAGATGTTGTTAACTTTGCGGTGGAGACTGCTAAAGAAAAAGGTGCGCTCTCTACATTCACTGATACACCAGCCATAGATTTTGATGTTGAAAACGGTCGTATTACTGGGGTAAAGACTGATAAGGGAACAATCAAAACCAATAAAGTTGTTATAACATCTGGAATATGGGGGCCCTTAATGGGTAAAAAAGCTGGGGTTCCAGTACCCTTAATGCCTGTTGAACATCCTTTGCTATTTTTTGGTCCTCTCCCAGAAATTCAAGGAACAGAGGAGCTGCTTGTGTATCCCCTGCTTCGTGATCAAGGTAACTCGGCATATGTGAGAGACACTGGCAGATTGCATGGAGGCATGCTTGAGTGGGGATATTATGAAGACAAAGAACCAAGATTGGTTGAACCTGAAGATATTGGTAATCCAGAAAAAACGATGGTCTCTGACTCAATGAGATATCTCGATCTTGAAGAAGTGGCAGAGCCTCTTGAAAAGGCATTTGAAACCACACCTATTCTCAATGAATTGGGCTGGGATGAAAAAAGTTCATTCAATGGTCTTTTGTCTGTCACTCCTGATGCGGGCTCTTTGATTGGCGAAAGCCCTGAAGTAAGAGGCTTCTGGTTATGTGAAGCAGTTTGGGTTAAAGATGGTCCTGGGTGTGCAAGACTGCTTGCTGAATCAATGATTCATGGCAAAACTCAAATAGATATGCACTCTTTTGATATTGCAAGATTCTACCCTGCACAAAAAGAAAAGGCTTTTGTAAAAACACGATCTTTTGAAAATGCTCAAACCATTTATACTCCTGCTGTTCATCCCAGAGAACCATATATAAGCCACAGAGAGTTGTATGTAAGTCCCTTTTATCAAAGAGAAAAGGAGCTTGGTGGATTCTTTGATAATGAGGTGGCTGGTTGGGAAAGAGCTTTGGCTTATGGAAGTAATCAACAAAAACTAGAAAATTATTTCAAAGAAATTCCTGTTAGGGATAATGAATGGGATCGAAGACATGTGCCATATGAAATTGCTAATGCAGAACATCTTGCCATGAGTGATTCTGTTGGCATGATCAATCTATCTCACTTTCCTATTATGGATATCGAAGGCAAGGATGCTGAGCGAATGCTTGAATATTTGTCCCTGGCAAAAGTTGGTGGTGACACATCTGAAGGTCGAATGATTTATACCAACTTCCTAGATGAAGATGGTGGTGTGCATGCAGACTTGACTATCTCTCGTTTAAGCAAAGATCGTTATCGCGTTGTAACCGGCGGTGCTGATGGCAATCGAGACTGGGTAACTTTGCGCAACTATCGAGATGATAATGGATTAGATGCTGATATTAAGATTCGAACTCATGACATAGCAACACTTGGATTATGGGGGCCTCAGGCAAAAAATGCTCTAGGTAATTTCATTGATCCTAACGAACTTTCTATAGAAAACTTCCCTTTTGCAGCTGCAAAAAACCTTACACTCAATTTGTCTGAAGGAAAAAAGATTGATGTATGGGCATCACGCATCTCCTACGTTGGAGAAAGTGGCTGGGAGATTTATTTAAATAACGATAGTGAAGAGGGTCTTGCCCTTTATGATTCATTGCTGGAGGTTGGAGTCGTTCCAGTTGGTATTGAAACTTATGCAAATAGCCGACGTCTTGAAAAAAGTTTTAGACTTCAAGGAGCAGACCTTGAAACTGATTACAATGCTTGCGAATCTGCTATCGAAAGACGCTTAGTTAAAGAAGCAGATTTTCATGGCAAGGCAGCCCATTTAGCCCATAGAGAAGAAGAGCCCTGCGCACTTTTGTGTACGATGACTATAGATGATCTCAATGTATCTGGCAGTATGCGTTATCCAGTAGGAAACTCTCCAATCATTGATCCTGCTTCTGGAGAAGTGCCAATTGATAGTAAAGGTCGAAGATCTTATGCAACTGGCATGTCTTATTGTCCCTCTATTAAAAAATTTGTAGTAATGGGTTATCTGCCAAAAAATCTTGCGGTGCCAGGCAAATCATTATTACTAGAATACTTTAATGAAAATGGTGATGGGGTCTACCCAATGACCGTTCAAATAGCTGGCAAAGGATCCTTGTATGATCCAAAAAATGAGAGGGTCCGCATTTAAATAGTTTCAATGTAATAACTTAATATATCTTAGGGGGGTATAACAATGAAAAATCCAAATCATCCCAGCGTGGATCAAAGCGACCGTGTGGTTCCTTACAATCTAAGGCAAAGCGGTCGAACGCCAACTGAGTTATTAATCTCAACTCGAGTAAGGAAAT
>Ga0222718_10004077_pt1 | contig 12286 bp, 14 predicted proteins | sample C33_27DmetaG_FD_165045 | JGI IMG/M metagenome (GOLD analysis project Ga0222718, IMG submission 165045) | Estuarine water microbial communities from San Francisco Bay, California, United States - C33_27D | ecosystem: Environmental > Aquatic > Marine > Unclassified | place: USA: California... | reverse complement strand
AGTATATGCTGTTGTTGAACCGTTTCCTGTATATTTTTGAACTGAAGGTATTTTTTGTCTAATATACAAAGTACCATTCATTGCACCGTGTGATGAACAAATATAATAAATTGTTATTTGGTCACTTGGTACTTCAAAATATAAAACGCCACTTGTTTTACCTTGAGCATTCACACCTGTTGTTACAGTACCATCTGTAGCGACATGTGTTAAACCGGTTGTAATTCTGTTACCTGATACATATGTTGAACCACTAGAAGTTTGTAATACAAAAGGATGTGCATTACTTAAACTTGTTAAATCAAATGCAATTGTTTGACCTTGTTTAGCATAGATTGTTGGATTATCCGTAGAACCATAATGTCCAAATCTATAAGCTGATGAACCATTTGCTGATACATCAAATCTAACTGCTGTATCTTCATATGTAGAAGTTGAAACAGATACATCACCTGGATTAAATCTACCTTGCGCTGAACTCCATATTAATGCTTGTCCGTTTGTAACACCTGTAATGTTAACATTTGATAAATCGCCAACTGAAGCGTTTTCATTTATAAGTTTTGTCCAACCACCTGAGTCTGCAACATAAGCTTGATTACCACCTGTGTCATATGCAAACATACCCTCATAAGTTGTTTCACTAGGAAAACTTCCCACATTAGCAAAGTTAAATCTAATTTTTGAACCTGATGATGTATTATCAAATGCACCTGTAACATTAGCAGCTGAAATATTTGTAATTGTGTTACTTGCACCACTAATTGTTTTATTAGTTAATGTGTCTGTAGATGTTTCGGTTACAATTGAACCGTCTGTAGCAAAAGAAACTTTATTGTCTGTTACAGTTGTTGTAATACCAGAACCACCTTCAAAAGTTAAAGTTTGACCTAAACTTACTGTGTCTATAGTAGAAGCGTCATCTTTAATTGATAATGTAGGAAAAGTATTACCAGCACCTGTTAAATTTTTATTTGTTAACGATTGTGAACTTGCTGTATCAACAAGTGTTGCGTCTGAAACCATTGTGTTAACTTCAGCAAATGTACCTGATAAAGTATTGTCTGTTAAGTCAATAGTTTTATTTGTAATCGTAGCAGAACCAGAGGCAGTCAATAGTGAGGCAGCGTCAGCAGAAATAGTTAATGTATTACCTGATAATACACTATTAATAGCATTACCACCTAAAATTTTTAATGTTTCGCCATTAGCAGAAATTGTCGCAACTGTAGATGAATCGTCTGCGATTTTAATTGTACCGTCAATGGTAGTACCGTTACCAATCGCTGTGTAAATTTCATCAAAATTTAAATTGACTTTATTAGCACCTGCACGGAGATTATCACCTGTTCCGTCGTTTGCGTTAGTACCTCGATTTATTGTAAGTTTTGCCATGTTTGCCTGTTATCTCTTTATACTATTTATAAGGTTTCTACGGTGTCGTATCATCAAATGTTAAACTATCACTATCAAATTTAGTTAATGTATTACTGAATAGGTCGGCGTTTGTTCCGATTTCACAAGGAAACGCATATTTCATCTTAATTTTACCACCTATATCACTTGAAGTAAATAAGAATATAGGAACTTGTTGTCCGTCAAGAGCTGTTTTAGTGCCCTCAATTCTTAAATTGTTTAAGTTTACAAATGAGTTTGCGTGTGAATCAGGATTGCTTAAACCAAATACAGTATTTGCATATTTATTTAATGAACTATATCTTGGTCCTCCGTAAGCATATCCACTTTTAATATCATGCGTTACACCACTACCATCTACAAATAGATTTCTAGGTCTACTTAAATAATCAAGTGTTATGTTTTCTCTAGTTGCCGTCAAATCTCTAGTGTTTGCGTCAAAAGGGTCCCTAAAGTCATTACTTACATCTGAATTACCACCAGATTGTTGTTTAACTCTTAATGATGTACCGTCTGTTTTTGTTCCCAATCTTCTACCAAAAACTGTAGTGAATAAAGTATTTACTAGTGATAATAATGGTGCTTCTAATGTACCAGATGTAACACCTTGAACAGGACCTTTTGCCGTTACGACTATTTGTGATTCAATATCAACTTGACCTGTGAAGTAAAAACCTGATGTATGCATTGTCTTTTTAAATGCGTCACGCCATCTAGCGATAGATTGGCCTACTTTAATTACATAAGAATAATCTTGATAGTATAAACTATCTTGTACTCTCATTGTTGTTTCAGAAAGTTTACCTCTCTCACTAATAAATGCACCGTCTGTATCTGACACGGCAACAACATTTACTGAAGCTGTTGAGATATCTAATTTTTTAAGTACACATGTTCCACTACTACTTGAAGTAATAGTTTCATTTAAAACGAATGTTCCTGATACAGATTTAATTCTTAATAAACCTCTATCAACATCAAAATCTGCAATTTCTCCAGTAGCGCCTGAAGTTTGACCTGTAACTGTGTCACCTTTAATAAACGGAGTAACAATGTTTGTTACAATCATATTGTTAAAGAAACCTAAAACTGGAGGTGTAGGAGCTGTTTCGTAACTTCTACCTAATCCAACTGTTTTTAATCTAACAATTCTACCAATGTCATCACCATATGCTTTTACAATTGCATTTGAACCTGTTGATGATGTAACTGTTACTGTAGGTAATGATGTATATTGTCCACCACCATTTGTTAAAAATATTTCTTCGATAGTTTGTAAACCTGTAAATTTTTCTTGCATAATGACTCTACCAGAATATGCGTCACCACTTACTGTTTCATCTTCTAATACAATACTATCCTCTGTACCGTCTGCTGAATTATTTGTGCCGTTTTGGTCTGCAATACCACCATTTACAACTTTAACAAAACCAGCTGCATTTTTACCATTTGTTCCTGTGTTTACAAAACTTAACTTATCACCTACTTCATAACCTGTACCTTTATTATCTAATATAATTTCAGTAATTTTTCCAGGACCAATATCTTCAATTTGAAATAATGCACCCTCACCACCAGCCGTTAAAGTAATAGTATCAGTTATTAAATTTAATGAACCATCATTTGTAATATTTTTTGTACCAGGTATACCTGTAATATTTGCTTTAATATAGTAATCATCTGTATCGGATGTTGTACCTTGTATTTCTTCACCTACAATAAATGTTCCTTGAATACTATCTGCATTTAGAATTAATTGTGTAACTGTAGCAGCGCCAATCTGAAATGTAGATGTATTTTCTACAATAGCAGTTGTACCTGAAGTTTGACCGGTAATTGTTCGACCTATCAATAGAGTTGCGTCACCTACTGAAGCAATAACTCTTAATACTTTTAAAGTATCAAATTGTCCATCGGATGCCTTGAGCATTTGTTCTCTAGGATATATTGTTTCTGATTGTTCACCAAACAATATTCTAAAAAACATTTCATGTCCACGAACTGAACCTTTTGACCTATAGAGTGATTTAATATTTTTTATTAGTTTTCTTTTATCAACACTTGCAGCTAAATTTTCTGGTAATGTTGCTAAAAACTCATCTCTCATTTGTGATAAGAAATGATTTATAACTCTATCTGGATCCCTAAAGTTAATTAAATCTGTAATATTATTTACAGGATTAGGTCTATAGTTTGTAATATTTGCTTGAGCGCCTGAACTTGCACCAACAACAATCTCACCATCTATAAATTTATCTTGTGATGATATGATTAATCTATTATTTGCAATGTCTTCAACTAACACATTTGATGTAGCTTTTGATGTTTGACCTGTTATAACTTCACCTCTAGTAAATTTACCATAAGTGGATTCTTCTAAAAGTAATTTATCGCCGGCGTCAAGGAATGTTCGTGCTGTATCTTTACGACTAGAGTTTAAAACTAAATTGTTTGTTTGACCTGTTTCTGATTGAAGTAAAATACCATCTGTGCCTTCGATAGTATCAATAGATAATTCTGCTGATTCTAGAAGTTGATAATAGACTTTAAGAAATTCGGCAAATTTTGGGTGGTCAGCGACAACAAATTCTGGAAGTTGGCTGTTAAGTATTGTTGAAATTTTATCATTAAATTTTGCCATTGGTCATTAATAACTTGATGTTGTTGTGTAGCCTACACCAGCATCAGCTGAGCCTCCCACAAATGCGTCTGCTGTAACAGTAATAATCGAATTAGCTACATCTACTTCCACAATTTGGTCTCTTACAGGAACAATATCGTTTGAATCTGGTGTAACTGTTATTTCAATAACTGTTGAAGTTGCAGCTCTAATATTTGAAATAGAAGAAACATTTAATGAATTCAATGTAATTTCTCCTGTAAAATAATTAATTGTTCCTTGTGTTTCATTTGCATATGTTCTAATACCAGATGATAGATAATATCTTCTAATATTACCACTACCATCATCATCTAAAAACATTTCAAAGTCACTACCTGTAACTTTAAAACCAGTTGAAGATAAAATACCACCAGCAGCTTTATTATGTCCTGTGTGTGGATTAAATACACCATTTCTAAAGTAGATATTATATTTTTGTGATGAACCTAAAGAAGGTGTAAATGATTTTCTAATTTTTACAGTTGTAATATTAGATAGAATACTACCATCAACGGCGTCAATAATACCTGTTAATTTTGAATGTCTGTATATTGAATCAAACTTTTGTAGTGTATTTGTATTGTAATTTGTAATAGCTGTAATAATTTCAGATTTTAATGTATCACTTGATTTAGTTGTTGTTGAGGTATTATATTTTACAGTTGATGTTAATAATACCGAAGTAGTTTCTGGATCCACAATTTGAGGAGATACTGAAGCTACATTATATGGTTTAAGTTTATTAACAATATCTTGTTTAGTTGTTTCTGTAAGTGTTGAACCTGAAGCAGCTTTAACACCAATCTTTACAATACCATATCTTGGTGTTTCATCATCTTCACCACCCCATGCACTTACTGACAATGCATTAGGATAAATTTGTTGTACCAAAGTTTCGTAATCAGTTGTTGTAACAGCTCTCTCTTGAGCTGCATAATTTAATGGTGCATTTAATCTAATTGATTCGTCTGCTTCTCCAGCTGCACCACCTTGAGAAGACGATACTGTAGAAATTGTAACATTAGTAAACCCACCAATATTTCCTGATAAAGAAAATGAACTAGCGCCATTTGAATCTTCAATATTTGTAACAATGTATTCTAGTATAACAATATTACCGTCTGCTAATGATTTACCGTTTACACCATCACCGAAATAAATTTCGTATTTACCGTCTTGGCCTTCTTGTATATAATAAACTTTTGATGTTGCTGTGACATTATTGTAACCACCTGCTAATGAATATGTTTCTGTTGTTGTGTCACTTGAACTGTTTTGAACTTTTACTAATAAAGTAGAAGTGTCAGCTCTAGCACTTGGTATAATAAATCTTTGGTCAACATCTGTAGTATCAGCTGTATATTTAAATGTTACTAAAGTACCCTCGTAAATAGAAACACCATTGAATTTGTAAATACCGGCTGAAGGTGTAATCGTAATATCCGAGTTTGTTACATATTGATAAGAAACATCATTAACACTTGTAGTAAAGACAGTACCTTTATTCATTGTAACACTTGTACCTGTAGCATTGTTCAATGTAACATCAATTGACGCCATAGGCGCTCTAGGTGATGATGGTGTGTAACCAATCATCTTTGCTAATGATACAATATTATTTCTTATATCAGCACTATCAAGATATAACTCATTTGTTGCCATGTTAGCAAGATAAGCTAGATAGTGAGTATTGTAAGATAAAATATCTAAAAGAATATTTAAAGAACTACCTTCAAAGTCGTAGTCTTGAAATTGTTTTTGTCCTTGTAAAAAGGATTTTAAGTTTAGTTTGATTGCGTCAAAATCGAAATCAGAAACTACTAACTTATGTTGAACTGTTGACATTTATTATCTTACCCTTTGTAAAAATGTTTGTACTTGTTGTGGACCTGATACACCAACAACATAAAAATAAATATCTACAACTAATCTATTTTTATCTTGGTCATCATCCACAGAAACATTTTGTAATTGTATTCTTGGTTCATAGTTAATTAAAACTTCTTCTATCTTTCTTGTTAGAAAGACCCTTGTCATAGGTGTAAAGTTTTCAAATAACAACTCTCTTATACCACAACCCAATTCTGGATGAAATGGTCTCTCGTAAAAGTTAGTTTGAATTAAATTTCTAACTGACCTTTTGACAGCTACAACATCTTCAACAACAGCAACATCATTGGTAACTGCGTTTCTATTAAAGTCCAAGTCAATATCCCTAAACTGTCTGGAATTTCTTGTGCTTTTGCTTTGAGTTTGTGAATCGTATATTGCCATTACGGTAATATTTATAAGGTTTTTCTAACCGTTTGCAAAAACATTACCACTTCCACTTGTCATAGCGCCTGCGTCTGTACTATCACCTATTCTTGCAACTGATAAACCCTCTACAAATACATTTGGCGAACCTGCATTTACATTTGCCACATGAGGCGCACAAGGTGGTGCTGGCGGAAATGGATGTGATACAGTAGGGTCACTAACTCTTGCAATCAATATACTGTTTGCAAAACAAGTACCTTGTCCTGGTGTATCTAAAGTTGTCGTACTGGCACAAATGTGACCAGTAGATAAACTATCACCTTTTCTACTAACGGCTGGCATTCTTAGCTTTTAAAGCCTCTCTTCTTTGTTCTTGTAAAATTGACTGTCTTAATTTTCTACCAATTGGTATTATTATGGAATGGCACATCTCTTTACCTTTTTTACTAATATATTCAACACTTATCATTTTATCTTTGAAATCACCTTGTACGGCTCTTGTAGCCTTCTTCAAACTAATCTCTTCTTTTTCTTTTTCAACGCCATCTGCATTCCAAAACTTAAATAATCTCATTTTTTTCATAATTTCCTTTTCCGACTATTTATATTAAAAACCACAAACCATTTTTCCTGCTTTGTATTCAGTTTCAGTTATATTTTGTGAATTTTCTACGACTGATTCGCCGATTCGCTCATAATCTGGTGAAATTTTGCAATTTTTAACAGTTTTTGAGCATCCAGACACTAAAAAGAACAAAATAAGAACAAAAAATATTAAATAGTGTTGATTTATAAGGGTTTTTTTATGCATTTTTTTGAAAAAAAGTGAATTTTGTGCTTGACTTTAGTATTTATCTAGTGTAGGATGTATCCATAATGAAAAACAAAAGGAAAAACACTATGAAAACGATAATTGGTTCAATATTACTAGGATTTGGTATAATGATGATGGCTGGTTCAGCAAATGATTGTGACGGTGCATGTATGGAAACTGCAAATACACTATCTGAAATGTTATTTGTTGCAAGTATAGGTTTAATTATGTCATTTGCCGGATTTATGACATTATATTCAAAAATAATTAAATAAATGGTTGCCAAAAGGCGAATCATCTGATATAATGGACACATAAAATAAGAAAGGACACTAAAACACTATGACACATATCAATCAAACTGCTGAAACATTAGAACAAGGCGTAGCTAACATGATGGCTGGCGCTAAACAAGACTATATGCAATGGTCAACATCAGGTGGTAAAGAACTATCTGGTTACTGTAAAGAACAAGTTGACAATTGGGATAGTAAAACAAAAGTATCACAAGGTAAAAAGTACATTAAGATTGTACAAGATACCGGCGTATTTGCTTTTGTGTGTAAAACTGATTTTAAACATTTTAAAAAAGGTGATATATTGAAAGCCGCTGGTTACAATGCACCTGCTTTAAATCAACCAAGAGGTAATGTTCTTACTGGTAATTATCATATCAGATGGACTGGTCCTCTTTATCTTAAATAAACTATAAGGAACTATATTATGAAAAATGTGAAAGCTGAAATACAAAAAATGAACCTTGCTGAATTAAATGAACTATCATCTTTTATTAGTGATATGAAAGTAATCGTTGGTAAGGCTTCACTATCTGTTGGACAAAAAGTTTATGTTGTTCAAAAGACAAAGAAAACTCCTGGTACAATTACCAAAATCAATCAGACAAAGTGTGTTGTTGACATGCTAGGTAGAAGTTATAGAGTACCTATGTCAATGTTAGAAGCCGCTTAAACAAACTGCCCTTAGCTCAGTTGGATTAGAGCAACAGCCTTCTAAGCTGTAGGTCCCAGGTTCGAGTCCTGGAGGGCAGGCCAATTACCGGAGTGTAGCGCAGCCTGGTAGCGCATATCGTTTGGGACGATAGGGTCGTAGGTTCGAATCCTACCACTCCGACCAATTTAGTAGTAAGCCTCCTTGGTGGAAATGGTAGACACAACAGACTTAAAATCTGTGGCTATAAGGCGTGCTGGTTCAAGTCCGGCAGGAGGCACCACTACTCTTGTTCTTCGTAAGTAGATGGACAACCACCCCAATCCTCATTGTCATCATTGATGATAACACCTCTGTTATGTTTCTCTTCCAAATATTTCTGTTCTTCGTCCATAGGAATACTTATGATTCAAAGTTTACAGAATTGACAGCTATTTTGTAAATCGAGTCAATAAATTGTAAAAGGAAATTAACAAAGTTTACACACTAAAAGAAGTACCACAACCACACGAAGATTTTGCCATAGGGTTTTTAAATTCAAAGTTACTACCCCATATTTCTTTTTTATAATCTAATTCCATACCTATAAGATATAATTCATTAACTCTGTCAATAAGTAAGATATCTTTTACTATAACATCATCTTTACCTTCTTCTTCTTCAAAAGTCCATTCATATTCAAAACCTGCACAACCACCACCTTTAACTTGTAAACGAACATATTTTTTATTATGTTCTTTAGTTAAATTTTCTAGGTGATTAAGTGCTTCATCTGTTAACTGTATCATTCAACATCTTTCTTTCCACATCTTTTTATTGCCGACTTAACTTTTAAAACCATATCATAAATGTGAGCGTCTGTATGAAATGGTGTAGGTGTAAATCTCAACCTTTCTGTCCCTACTGGAACGGTAGGATAATTAATTGGTTGTACATAGAGACCGTCTTTGTAAAGTAACTCATCTGAAATTGCTTTACATTTCTTAGCGTCACCAATCATAACAGGTACAATATGTGAATTATTATCCATTACATTGATACCATGTCTTTTCAATTCTTCTTTTGTAGTGTTAGACCTTTCGTGTAGTTTCTCTCTTAATTCAGGATGGTCTTTAACATACTTAACACTTGTTAATGCACCAGCACAAATAACTGGCGATAAACTTGTTGTAAATATAAACGCACTTGCTAAACTTCTTATTGCGTCTATGAAATCTTTTTTACCTGCAATATAACCACCTTGAACACCATAGGCTTTTGCAAGTGTACCATTTATAATATCAACATCTACATTATCTCTTTCACAAATACCGGCACCGTTTGTACCATACATACCGACACCATGTACTTCATCAATATAAGAAATCGCATTATACTTTTTACATAACTCAACTATTTCTTTAACTGGTGCTATATCGCCGTCCATACTGTAAACAGATTCAAATACAACAATCTTTGTTCCTGTATTCGATTGTAAGATACTTTCTAAATCACCTAGGTCGTTATGTTTAAATATTTCTTTTCTTGCTTTACTATGTCTTATGCCTTGTATAATAGATGAATGATTCATTTCATCTGAAATATATAAAACATCATCTAGTATTTTTGGTATAGTTTCTAATGTTGTTTGATTTGCATTATAGGCACTTGTAAATAATAATGCACCTTCTTTTTTATGTAACTTTGCTAATTCTAATTCTAATGCAACATGATAGTGTGTAGTACCTGATATGTTACGAGTACCACCGGCACCTGCACCTGTAGTTTCTAATGCCGTTTTCATTGCGTCTATTACATATGAGTGTTGACCCATACCAAGATAATCATTGGCACACCAATTAACTATCTTCTTAATAGAATACTTTGAATACCATATGGCATTTGGAAAGTCACCGGCCGTTCTTAATATATCATTGAAGACTCTATAACGACCATCAGTTTTCAATTCATTTAGTTTATTCGTAAATTCATTAATATGTTGCATACTCTTATTTAGGTGTTGCCAATATATGATAAATAGTATATAATGAGGTTGTTATGAAAAAGTATATAAAAGTATATGAAGATGTTATCACTAAAGAACAATGTGATAGTTTAATTCAAAAGTTTGAAGTCAGTAAAGACCAACATGTGGCTACTGATTTAGACAATCACCGACATTTTACAGAAATCAATATCAATCAACACCAAGATTGGAAAAATATGGTTGATGGTTTATATCAATCATTAAGACCTTATGTTGAGAAGTATAAACAAGACTGTAATATCACCGAGAAACAATGGCCTGAAGAATTTGGTTTTGAACAGATTCGGTTTAAAAGGTATTTACCTAATGATAGAGATGAGTTTAAAGAACATGTAGATGTGGGCGATTACAATAGCGCCAGACGATTTCTTGTATTCTTTCTTTATTTAAATGATAACTTTGGTGGTCAAACATCATTCAGCGAATACAATAAACATGTCATACCAAGAGCAGGTAGACTTCTAATGTTTCCGCCTACATGGACATACCTACACACAGGACACAAACCTATCAAATTACCGAAATACATCATAGGTAGTTATCTGCATTACCTATAGAGAAATTCCGAGAATCCGAGAGTCCGATTTTTTAACTAATCGTACATTGGAGAACAAAGTAGAAAAGAAAGAACATTATAATACTTGTCTTCACTTTTCGTTTAGTGTGTGAGTCCATTCAGAATATTTATTGAAATGCCTTCCTAGGTACTCTGGAGGTTCCTTGAAGGACGGACACCGTTATATATAATAGTTGTAAGCTTGACATCATGCGACAAATTGTGTATAGTATAATATATGAAAGAAAAGAAACTCTTTAGTTGGCCAGAAAGAATAGCAGGTTACTTTATATTAGGTTACCTAGGTTATGTATTAGTCTGTATGATATTAGGAACATTTGATATAATATGAAAAAGAGATATTTCCATGAAATGATAGAAGAAGAGGAAAAGATATTGGCCATAGGTCTAAAACAAAGTAGATTACATAAGAAAGAAAGACTTGATAGAGAGATAGCTAAATGGCCAGACGAAATGCCACCTGATAAGAAAGAAAAAGATGATTAGAGGTTGTGTAGGGTTTAGTTATATATCTGGCCGTCTAATAGGTGATATGATACTTGTAAGTGGTAAGAGAGTAATACATGTACCATTACCAATAGGGATATATCATATAATGAAACGACTTTGGAGAAGAGATAATATCCTCGGAAAAATTTTATTTCGAAAAAATAGGATATAGAATATAACCATCTATATTGCGTTTTATATCTAATCGTTTAAATTTAATCTTATCGTACTGTTCATCTGTACAAGTCAATAACCATGGTTTATGTGCGTTAGGTACTTCTATTATATTTGCACGAAAGAAAGGTTTTTCTTCCCATGAGAATAAGAACTCATTTTCTTTGTAATCATGGAGTGTCAAAAATCTAGCACCGAGGTTTTTCCTAAACAAATGGTCTAAATCGTAACTAGCATCCCTTGTCACTTTTACTGTACATAGTTTATTGCCTTTGATTTTAGACATGTTCATATTATGATAATTTTTCATTCCGAATTTTTCCTTTTAAATATTTAGGTAAAGTAATTAAAACCAAAATAGAGTAAAAGTAGCCACCCAATTCCCTTTAATAGAAAGAAAGTGAATAATGATACTCCTGCGAGTTTGGCATGTTTTTCGTATTTGGATATATGTTTCATGGATGTTATTGCATTTATAGTTTAGCGAATCACTTTAGTTCCGTAAAGGCGTTTTCTCTGGTGGTTTTATGGATTTAAGTCTATTCGAGCACCTCTGTGTATTACATTGCCAGTTGTATTAGATGTTTTATCTTTACTGACAGTTTCATTTAGGTTGCCTCTTACATCTACATTCATATCACCGCCTACTTTCATATTATAATCACCACTCACATTGGTATTCATCTTACCATCTTTTAATACCACATTCATATCCCCTTTATCTATCTGTATATTAACTGACGCATTAGGACCTATCTGTATATCGTAGTGGTTATTCTCTTCACCATTCTTATTAATGAATATCTTATGCCTGCCACCTATAGTAATATCAGCATTGCCTTCAATAATCGCTTGCCTTTTACCTGATACTATGTTATAATGGTCGCCTTTAACTATATTAACCTGGTTACCATCCTTGTC
>Ga0222718_10004076_pt1 | contig 12287 bp, 34 predicted proteins | sample C33_27DmetaG_FD_165045 | JGI IMG/M metagenome (GOLD analysis project Ga0222718, IMG submission 165045) | Estuarine water microbial communities from San Francisco Bay, California, United States - C33_27D | ecosystem: Environmental > Aquatic > Marine > Unclassified | place: USA: California... | reverse complement strand
ATCTCTCCCTCTCATGCCTATAATGTAACCCGGTGATCTCGATCCGTCAAGGAAAAAGATCAGAAATCTGCGAGCAGTGCAGCCATCTCCTCCAGATGGTCGTCTACGACGGCAAAGGCGTCATCGAGCCCCCGGCAGTCGTCGGAGATCGCGTCGAGGACGTGGACACCAGAGCCGAGACTCCACAGGCGAGTGACGACACCCTGCCCGTGGCCATCGACCTTCTCGTGGAAGTAGAACGCACCGTGCTCGGAGTCAACGAGAGTGCCGTTGGGGCGGTGCCCGACGAGAATCCGCTTGGTACGCGGGTTTGCGAGATCGTGGCGGGAAGCGAGGGCGTGCATGTTCTCTCCTTTCATACTTGTAATGTAACCCGGTGATCGTGTTCTGTCAAGGATTTTCTGTCAGGTGATTGTCAAGGGGGAGAAAGTAGGGTTTAACCTCTGCTTCTCCGATGTGGGCCACCCACGCAGCCACAAGCATCTTCAAATGTTCAAGTTCTTCCTGCGTTTTCGCCTGTTCCTCCTGACGGAGACGCTGGCGGTACTCGGCAAGGTTGACGAGATCCCCCATCAGAAGGGCATCTTGACGAAGACGCTCTCGAACAGTTCGGGAAGCATCACGGTGTCGGCAACCCGCTTTGCGAGATTGACGTGCGTGGAGGTCGTCTGGGAGACGAAGTGCCCACCGCCAGAAGTGAAGTCAGCGACAACAACGCCGCCGAGGGTCTTCTCTGCGATCTTGAGATCGTAGGACCAGAGGGAACGCCCGTCGGTGCGGAGCGCGCCAGCGGCTCCACGCTGACCACGGGAAAACAGGCTAACAACGGTATCATTTCGCATCATCACAGAACTCCAAGTGAGTAGGTAACCAGAAAACCAAGGGTGAGCCAGCAGATCGAGTCAAAGACTGCGGTGAGGGTTAAGAGTGTTCGGCGTTGCATCGTTCTCTCTCCTTACCCCCTTAATGTAACCGGGGGATCTCGATCTGTCCAGCAGAAAGTTGTCTCAGAATGTCACAGGACGCCAGCGTCGGCTGCTGCTGCAATCCAGAAAAGTACCAAGAAAGTACCAAACCAGATTGCACAGGCAAGGACATCTTCGATCATGTTTTTGTGACTCATTCTTCTACCTTTCCGCGACAAGCGCGCTTGTTGGATTCTTTCTTTCTGTCAGGATGGCGACCAGCACCAGAACGAGAGCGAGCCGCCACAGCGACAATACTGCGACGTTTCGGTGTCTTCGTTTTGTTGCGCTTTGCCATCTTGGCCCTCAAAGTGGTAAATAGTTTTGTCTCTCAGCAAAACTTGGCAAAAAGGACACAAACGAAAATGCCTACAAGGCAAGTCTTGATAACTTGTGCCTGAAAGTAGAGATCGTCGTTCATACTACTCCAAATGCTCTCAGGATCAGCCAAAGGATGAACAAATCAAGAGCGACCGAAAATGGGATAAAAAACAGGACAGCGGCTTGCAGTTGCTTTACCGTCATAAGCGGTTCCCTGCTCACGCTTCTGCTGCGGGCAGGAGGGAAGCCCAGACGAGCAGAACCTCGCGGGCGTGGTCGGGGTTTTCGTCAATAACGCTGTGAGTGCCGATAGCGGAGATAATCCCCTCCAGAGCGGTCACAGCGTCGTTCATCGGAGTCGCGAGGTCTTCCATGTTCTCTCTCCTTGTTACCCCCTTAATGTAACCGGGGGATCGTGGCTTGTCAAGATCTTTTTTGAGGTTTCTCGCTCTATCCGCGCTTCTGGATTTCCATCATGGCGTCATGCCAGAGCAGGTGCTCCTTCTGGTCGGCGTTCTGGGCAGGTGGGTTCTTGGTGAACGCCCGCAGATCTGCGAGGGTTGCGCCAGAGAAGTCAAAAGAGGAGATCTTGATCCCACCAGCGAAAGTGTGCGTCTTGGTGGGCGTGCTCTTTGTAGTGAAGATCATTTCTACCTCAAAAGTGGGGAAAAAGTGCGAGAGGGAGTCGCCTTCCCTACAAGTCCGTGCAGTGCTGCCGGTCACGGGACTCGAACCCGTGAAACGTCCAGCCGGTCAGGTGCTAACCCGTGCGGGAGTCGAACCCGCTGCCCTCTCACACCAGTAATGTAACCCGTTGCACGGATCCTGCAACCTTTTTCTTGTCTCGGAATGTCTCAGAATCCGAGACGCTGCGCCTGCGGCTCATTCTCGGAAGTGATCGCCTTTGCCTTGGGAGGACCGGCGGTCGGCACGGCAGCGAAAACGACCTGCTGCTGCTGATCCTGCGGTGCTGCGAGGCGATATGCAACTGCCTGTGCGGACAGGACAATGATGTCCTTTGCGATTGTCTTGAAAATGGGGTTCATTACTCTGCTCCTGAAATAGTGGTAAGTTCTGTGACGTAGACGGAAGATGTGATTCTTTTTGTGCCTCCCTGCGTTGTGACTGGTTTGAGCCAGCGGACCATTGCTACGGGAAAGCGACTGCCTTCGCCCTTCATTTCAAGGACGATCGCATTTCCCCAGCGATAGTGGTGAACAAGTGTTCCGGGCTTCATTCTGCTACCTCCGAAATGATGGTAAGATTCTTTTCATAGACTTTCAAAGTAGTCATTTTGTGGCCGTTCTTCATTGTTCTCGGATTGTTCCAGAGAACGCGAACAGCAGGGGGAAATGAGTATTTGGCGATAATGGGCAACTCCTCGATGATGATGCCTTTGCCCCACTGAGTGTGCTCGACGAATGTTCCTACTTTCATCCTTCTGCTCTCGAAACAAGGGTGAATCTACTGAAGCAATACCAACTATGTGTCTCTCCAGAGCCAAGCCAAAGCACGTCAACAAAAAGCCCTGTTTGGCATTTGTGTGTATTTGTGACGAGGGCGAAGTTTGTGCGGTTGTTTCGGCTCCGCACAAGATCGCCAACTTGAAAAGGGTGTCTCATTGTTACCACTTTTTGGGGGGAGTGGAAGCACCGCACTTAGGGCAGTGTCCAGAAAACCAGCGAGAAACCCAAGAGCGGTGCCCACAGTGGCGGCAGTAGTGCGTCGGATTCATTCTCTCTCCTATCCCCTATAATGTAACCGACCGGGGCGACTTGCGCCACCCCGATCCTGTCACCAGTTGTCACTTGCGGTCAATCGCGACCACCACCTCGTTTGTGGAGAAGTATGGGTTGCGAGCGTATTCGCTCGTGGTAAGCCACATTCTCTGACACTTGCTGGCAATCGGCTTGGGAGCGCACATATCAGTCAGAACGATGTGCCCGTCAAACTTGCCATCATTGACGAACCGGGTAGGAGCATCGAAGCAAGTACCACCGTGGAGAACACGCTCTGCCTTGCGGCGCTCACCCTTTTTCCAGACGTAGACCTTATCCTCAGCGACGCGGGTGTCGAAGGGAATGACGGTGAACTCAGCAAACTGAGCAAGGTTGTCCAACTCAGAGTAGAATGCTGCGAGCATCCCATCATCCACAGAACCGGACTGGTCGATGGAAATAGCGATCTTTGCCTGACGGCGGACACGCTTGCCGGGATGAATCTTTGGGAACCGCTTGTTGAGACGACGCGGAGTAGACCGCTTGTCGGCACGCTGAGAAGTACGCACAAAGTAACGCAGCATCTTCTTCCAGTCAACCTTAGTCTGAAGACGCTCCTTGATAGCCTTCTTCATACTCTGCGAAACAGAGCCCCAGTTGCCTGCTTTGTCTGCTTCCTCGGCAGCCTTCTTGATTGCTTCCTTGAGACGTTCCTTTGCAATCTCGTTGGCTGCCTGATTTCCACCACCTTCACCGAAACCGTCGTGAACGTCGAAGGAATCCTCGTCGCCAAAGGGGTCGCCTTCGCCGTTCTGCTTGGCTTCTTCCTGCATCTTCTCCAACTCTGCGAGATACCACTCGTAAGTCTGACCAGCAGGAAGGTCGGCAAACTTGCCCTCGCCGGGCAAACAACCCTTCATTGGCTCGCCACCCTCAGTCAGCACAGGGCCGGGATCAGACTCACAGGGCAACTTTCCAGCCATCTCCGGAAGTCCGTTGATTGCGAGGTCCATCGCAATGTTGTCGATCTGACGGATGCCGTCTTCTGGCTTACGAGTCGTCACATGCTCAAAGATGATGTGATAGAACTCGTGCATCAAAACACCCATCTTGTGCTCGTCAGACAAAGCACCCATAAAGGCAGGGTTGTAGAACAACTCAAACTGCGCGGTATCAGGGTTGACACGGACGCCAGCGGTGGGCACACTGTCGGTGCGGATCTTGTCGATCCGGCGCGACAGGGCAGAAAAAAATGGCTCGCGCATCAAGAGCCGCGCGGTGTGCATGTTCAGGTCAAACTTCTTCTTGTCGTCTGCGGGCATGGTGCCTCCTTGTTACTCTTGTAATGTAACCTGCTATGACGGATCTGTCAAGCCTGATCCGCTATGATCTTGTAATGGAATGTCACCAGCGGCGACGGATTCTCCACGCTTCTCGGATGCTCTCTCCGAGAGTGTTATCAATGATAGTCCACGCGACCATCACCCCAAGAAGAATGCAAACATCCATTCCAGTCATCTTCTCTCCTTATAGTTTTTGGATCGTTCTGAGGGCGTCCTGAAGAATGCAGTTGACTGAGTGTCCGTCTTCTTTATGCTTTCCGCAAGCGGGGCACAGAAACGCCCACCTTCCACCATATTCGGTTTTTACAAACTCCACTTTTCGTAGAGCAGCAAAAGCCTTGTGGATGGCGTGTTCTTCTTTCCTAATCATTTCTCACTCTTGTAATGTAACCCGTCCAGCCCTGTCTGTCAAGGCTGGACGGCTACGATCTTTGTCAACGAATGTCATCGAACCACGGGTCGCCGGGCAGATAAAACCCCACTTTCAGTGCTGTGTCAACTATCCACGTTTGCCTGCCATCGGGGAAAAGTAGCAAACATTTCTTGCGGCTGTTTCCTGATGGACCTGCCCCATAAGCCTTTTTATGGTATCTTGCAACCTCCAGCACAACGCAGGGCTTTTTGTCTTCCCGGCGAATCACAAGGTCACCTTCTTTGATCTTATCAATCCTACTCATAACGCTTCACTCCGTCGTAACTGAATCTATAGACCTGCTCCGACTTTGTGAACTTTACAACGTAGATGATTGAACCATAGTCAGAATGATATTCGGTGTTAATGATCACCCCGAACCCGTGCTTACGAAACCATGCAGGTTGTGTAGCACTGGTCAGGGTGACCAAATCACCGACCCGTAGGTCTTCCTCCATAGATCACGACCCGCGAAGGATCTTGACCATGTGTTCGCTGACGCGAGTGCCGTCAGCGGCGGTGGCCTTGTGGAGTCGAATGGCGTTAGTGCCGTTCTCGTCCTCGGCGTCACCGATTGCAGACCACAACTTCATGCAGATCTCGGAAGGCATGGAGACAAACCAAGTCGCAAGGTTGGTCACCTGCTCGTCGGTGAGAGAAGCGGCGAAGGTAGAGACGCCCTGCATCTTCTCGACCATTGCAGCGTGGTCGTTGATGCCCCACTTTGCAATCTTGTCAAACTCACCACGGTCAAGGATATCCTCGACACTGACCTGATACTCGTACTTCTGCACAAAGTCACGGAGGGCGACAGCAGCCTCGAAGCCAACGAAGCCAGTGCAAAGGTTGAGAAGCAGGTCGCGGTCGCCATCCTCAGCAAACAGCGCAAGCGGCTCCACAGTGCGAGCGAAGCGGACCCACGACCGACGAGACGGGTAGACCTTGTTAGGCTCGTAGTCGTCGGTGTGCTCAAGGTGCTGGCGGTTGTGGTTCACAAAGTCCCAAAGGACAGGATCAACCTTGCCAGTCGCCCAGCCAAGCCAGTCCTCGACGGAAGGCTCAATGTCGAACACGGTCCACCGGTCCAACTCAGCAGGGTCCATTTCACCGACCTGATACTGCGAGCCGTGCTCACCACCGTTGACGGCAGCGATGATCAGCGTCTCCGGGTGCAGGTGCCAGCCGTTGATCTTGCGGGAGTCGGTCAACTCAAAGAGCCCCTGACGGACCTCCATCGTGGCGCGGTCCACCTCGTCAAGAAAGAGGACCACGGGCTCGGTGCAGGCAGTGACAAGCCAGTCGGGAGCGTTCCACGTAGTAGCCTTGCGACCGTCGGAAAGGTCGGCGGTGTCGGGCAGTCCAAGGAGGTCACCCTCGGTCATCTGCGAAGCACGACGCTCCACGACGGGCAGACCCCGCTCCTTCGCGATCATGTAGACGACCTCGGACTTGCCGACGCCGTGGCGACCGCGAATGAGAACCGGCAGGCGAGCCGAAAGGATCGCGGGGACGGTGGAAAGGAAGGTTGCGAAGTCAAAAGCCATACGAAACTCCAATGATGGCTTGGTGCGACACTTGGAGGGCAGTCGCCGCCCGTTCATCTATAATGTAACCCGTGGGGGTCAGTCTGTCAAGAAGTTTTTTTGATTTTCTTTTCAGTGCTCGGAGGGAGCGACCATCGTTCCCTCTCACACCTGTAATGTAACCCGCTGCGGAGATCCTGCAAGCGGTTTCTTGTCACTGATTGTCACAGCCGCTGACGAGTTCCCAGCGGTCGGCACGATCGACAAGGAACTCACAAGTAGCGATGCCGAAAACTGCGGGCTTATTGAACTTGACGTGAAAAGCACCCCAGTCCGAATCCCACATAGTATGTTTGATCACGAGGCCAACTGCGCCATTTGAGCGGTGCTTGACAAGTGAACCAACTGTGATACGAGACATATTCTAACCCCTTTACTTGCGATAGACCCAATCGTCCCACCTTTCGTCCACGAAGCCCTTGGACTTACGAAGGGAAGAATCCATCTTTCCTGCTTCAACCAACTTGGCAACATCGCGGACCAACTTGATAAGTCGGATCTTTCCAAAGGAAGCCTTAACCTCCGGACCAAAAGTCTGGTGGTTCCTGTTGAGAAGGGTTGCGATCTCCAAGGCGTCGCGAAGACCCTGCGGGTCATCCGTGTCGAGGACAATCGTGAACTTCGCTCCCATTCGCGCTCCCTGTTACTCTGGTAATGTAACTCGCTGGAGGGATCTTGCAACCCCTTTCTTGTCTCCGTTTGTCACGCTTTGTGATAGAGCGCACCACGACGGCACCAGCGACGAGCGCCCACCCTGCGACATACAGGGGGGCGATCAGGGCAGTGCGGATCTTACTGCCCACTTTTGAAATCCTCGAAAATCAGGGCACGATTGTGGGCAACCGTGTAGCGTGCCAACTGACCTTCTGCTGCGGCAACATAGTCGTAATCTGGATGGGGGTTCTTCCGGTAACGAACAATAGTTTCGCGCTGGTTCTCCATCCGACCAAAGTCCCAGTTACGGGCATCTTCATCCTTTCGACCGACCCGCTTGAAAAGAGAGTGCTTTGCGGTGTCATCAAAAGTAATGCTCTGACGCTTGACCCAATCAGACGGAACAACCTGCGCCATCGCGTGAATGAGTGTCATACTACTTGACCAGTTCTGCCCATAGTTAGGATTCACAACATAGTCACGGAGATCGATGTGGTAAACATTGCCATTCTCCGTAGAAGCCAGACAAGCAACAATATGGATACCATTCTGCTGGATTGCTGGGTGCAGAAGAAAGTCAGTCAGAACAAACATCATGTTCTTCAGGACGTATCCGCCTTCTTCGTAGTTGTACTCTCGGCGCGAGCGACGGAAAAGTGACCCAATACCAACAGGGGAGGTCACAATGTAGTCGTGTGCGGCGCGGACGTGCTCATTGTGGTGCTTAACAAACCACTCACGATCCTTCTGAATCACTTCGCACTTGCGACGAGTATGTCCACGCTCCTGACAATAGCCACAAGTCTGCTGCGACAACTTCTTGCCCTTTGGGGCAACGCGATCCTTGTAGGCGTGGACTGCCCAAGCGTCGTGATTGCCCGCAGCGATAGCAGCGTCAGCGCGCTCCTTCATACGCTTGGTCTTGGTCGGACAAGTGCGCTGGTTGTGTCCGGACTGATAGCAAAAGCGGCAGCGTGCCATGTTCTCTCTCCTTGTTACCCCTATAATGTAACCGATCTCACCAAAAGATCAAGTCACGGAATGTCACTACTCGACATCAGGGTGGTAGACGGGGTGCTCGCCGGGAATGATTGCGATCACCTCAAAGCCCGTCTGTTCCTGAGCGTGATCAAAAGCCTGTCTCTTGTCGTGAGGACCACAAAAAGAGAAAGAATAGGAGAACTCCCCATCAGGAGTGATAGTAATGGCAGTCCAAGTCATCTTTTATCCTTTTTCTTGATCTTGCGACGTTCAGGGTCATTTTGGACCTTATCCTCTTTCTTGGGGATAAGGACGACAGGCACAATAGGGGTAACTCTCACTTCTTTGCCTTCTTGACCTTTGGCTTGATCTTCAGGAAGCGTTCTTCCACAAAGTAAGTCTTCATAGAGCCAAAAGGCAGTACAATGTAGCGCTTGGAGCCCTTTGCGGCAGAAACGATCTTATCATCAACACCGATGATAACTCCACCGCGAGACTTAAAGTTGCGCTTTTCGTCGCTGTCAACATAAGTCTCGCCATTCACAGTCTGCATCATACTTCTGTTGAACGAGTAGCCATCCATAAACTTGGAGTTTGGGATGATATGGTCATCTGGGCCAAAACGCGGTGGACGCTCCAACTCAGCAAGAACCTTCTTTGCGTACTTGTTGTTACGCATCTTGAGGTACTTTCCACGGACGGGCACCTTGTTCTCAAGAATGTCCTTCACAACATCACCATAGTAGCCACCAGCCTGCGCGCTGTAATAGATCGCAAGTTGGGTTGCCTTCTTCTTGTGATGCATATTGTACTCGGACTCCCAGTTAGCCAAAGACTTCTGGGCCTCCTTGTTGTTCTCCTTGAGAATCTTAAGACAGACAACCTTCTGGCGATCAGACAGGGTACGTCCCTTGTCCATCTGCTGCCGGATGCTGTCCGCAAAGCCAGCCGCCCACTGCGAACAAGTGGGCAGCCCCTTGATCTTCCCAAGGCGCTCATAAATCTGCTGGTCGGTCAGGTCAGACATTCGCTCTCCTTACTCCTGTAATGTAACCGGGGGATCGTCATCCGTCAAGGGCATTTCTGAAATAACTTTCCAGTCGTCCTTGTCGGGGTCTGTTTTACAGGTAGAACCTGCGTAACAGCCGGTGATCTCGCAGATCTCCCACCATCCGGCTTCGTCCTTTCCAACGACAATCCCGATCCCTGTGGGTTCTTCGTAAGAACCGACAAAGCGGACAAGATCACCCACTTTCATTGAAAAGTTCCCAATGGCTTACGTCCCACCAAAGATTACGCTTAAACATTTCATCGTCATTATCCAAAACGTGGACCTTGATGCAGAAGGGCTTTTCGTCGGTTACTCCACTTAGGATAATCCCAGTAGCAACAAACTTTTTGGTTCTGTAACGGACAAGATCACCAACTTTCATCTGGTTGCCCTGTGCTCAACAGTTCAAGTTCCCAACATTGGAAACCAGAAAAATAGCCATCGTGGCCTCTTCTGAGGAACTCTGGAGGATTCCCAAGAAAGTGCAAAGTGTAGAGGAAAAGGTCACGTTCTGGTCTTCCCTTGTTTACCTTATCGGTGATAATGGCTTTCCAAGTCTTGTATTCTACCAAGTCACCAACTTTCACTGATTACCTCCAAAGCATCAATAGAATAATCATCAATCTTTTCAGAGTTTTCAGGAATCCAAGCGTTGCGAATACAATAGATCTTGATTAGGTCTTCGCTTTTTCCTTCACCAAGGATAATCCCAAGGAAATCACTGGCGCTATCTTTACGCCATTTTACCAAGTCACCAACTTTCATTGTACCAAATCCCAGTCGCGGGGATGCCCCCAGATTTCTTTGTTGTCTTCAAAGTAGAAGATACGATAGTAAGTTCCAAGAAGGCTGGATTCATCGGTATCTTCGCTACAAATAATACCCAAAGCAGCACTTCCGCTTGCCCACTTACTGCGAACAAGATCGCCCACCTTAAACTTTGGATAAATCACTCTACCTGCTCCAAGTAACGAAAGAAACTAATGTCCACACAGCGCTCCTCGCCATTCACAAAGAAGAAGGCGTTGAGTAGTGGGGACTTTTCTGAAATGCCCTCGGGTCTTTCCCACTTTGTGAGAAGGTAATACTTACCAATCTCCCACGTTCCAGCAGGTGTTGGGTTGTTGTTGTTCACATCACCCTTGTAGCGATAAAGTCCGCCGACGGGATGCAACTTAGCAAACATAGTGTAGCCGTTAGACATTAGAATGCAATGCTCCGCTGAATGCCAATGTCGGTGTGTGCGAAGCCGTTTGCCTCGTTGTCGTCGCAGTCTTCGCCGTAACGAACAAAGCGGTGAGCGTTGCCCTCAAACTTGCCCTCAATCTCCCACATCATTTGCATAAACATTGCGATGCCGGGGTTGCCTTCTGACCACTTGATCCAGCCCCAGTGAAAGAGGTAAGAACCAGCGCCATCGTAATCGCCAAGGTGGCGGGTGTCGGTCTGGACGAAAAGCAACTGCTTGAGCGCAGGGTGCTTCCCGCACCACGCAAGCAACGTAGGAACAGCGTCAGCCTCGACGGCGAAGACGACCTCACTCATGTAACCCATAGGCTCTCTCCTTCTTACACCTGTAATGTATCCCGGTGATCGCAGATCGTCAAGTCACGAAATGTCTCTGGCTTCGATCTCCCAAGGTCGCACCCATTCACGGGTGTTCCTACGCAGACCGAGAGGAACAGGCGACTTATCGGCCAAAAACCAATGAACCAAGAACCAGTGCTCATTGTCTGGATCGTTCTGGATTACATCGGTTTCTACAATGATGCCGTAAAGACTCTGAAAAGCGGTAGACTGAACCAAATTGCCTACTTCCATTATGCCTCCGAAAGTGGCTTTAGTTCATCATCATCAACAAACCAAACACTGCCGTCTTCAAAATCATAGACAAGCCAATCCCAATCGCTTGTGCCTTGTTCGATGATCAGTCCCTTCCAAGGAAGGTGGTTTGCCTCAACAATCACAAGGTCACCTACTTTCACTGACTACCTCCAAAAAACTCTTGAGGTCAGTTGTGGTGTTTCCTTTGTGATGTGTAAATCTTGATTCTTCTTGATACCAATACACTTCAACAGCATCGGGTCCACTTTCGGAAATAATGATTCCTCGTAGACTCTCCATACCTTGAATGTCTGATTGGAACTTTACAATGTCACCGACTTTCACTGACCACCTCCCATTCGAGTTCATCAAGATCATAGGTTTCCCTATCACCATCGAGAAAATGAATGTCTACCCAGCCGAGGCCCAAATCAATAACAAAGCCCAAATAGACCTTTTCAAGATCAAGAGCAACCATATCACCGACTTTCATCAGGACTTGCCCTTATGGTTGGCATTCGCACGGTTCTCACAAACCTTGCGAAACTTCAAACCAGACATAACGGTGTTAGAGCCAGACAGGTGACAAGACTTGCCCTTGTTGTGACCGGTGTTGTTCTTCCAAGCACGCTGGTAGCGGTCGCGATCCTGCTGAGAATCAAACGCAAGGATGGTAAGATCGCTCATCTTGCCATTGGCAGACTTGACAGCGAGATACGGCACAGTCGTTTCCTCCGCACAGTCAGGGCAGTGGTTACGCATACCGCCAGCCCTCCGCTTCTCAGGGGAGTGAAGGTCGAAGGTTTCTTCGCACACGGCGCAGTCAATAAGCATCGTTCTCTCCTTACCCCTGTAATGTAGCACGGGGATCGTCTGCTGTCATGTCACGGTTTGTCACCCTCAAGGGGTACGATGTGCTGCCAAGCATTCGGATAAATGATCAGGTTTTCACCACGATACATTACCCTTCTACTACCGGCGTTACCGCCAAGATAGACAAGGTGGTCAAAAGGCCGCAACTTGGCATCTGCCTCAAAATGTCCATGACCGACGTGAATGTCGAGAAAGCCTCGACGGACAATAACGTGTGTAATCCGGTCAGACCGAATCTTGTAAAGTTCTCCGACCTTTAGTTCTGAAACCTTCACATTTCCTCCACTGGCTCAATCTTGCGCCAGTCGTACGGAGCCATAGCAAGTCTCTTGTCTCCAATAAGACACCATCTTGTAAGGAATCCATCGGTGCGGTCTTCACCAAGATAGACCATAAGTCTGCTATTGAGGCGCTTTCCCCAATCAACATAAGCACAATCCCTTACAAAACCAAAGTCGTGGCTTGGGCTCTTGGGTCGATAAAGAGCACCAACTTTGAGATCCTTTACATACATTCTACCACTCCGTAGTCCAACCGGACAAAGTAAATGTTGTTGCTGCGA
>Ga0222718_10004069_pt1 | contig 12298 bp, 9 predicted proteins | sample C33_27DmetaG_FD_165045 | JGI IMG/M metagenome (GOLD analysis project Ga0222718, IMG submission 165045) | Estuarine water microbial communities from San Francisco Bay, California, United States - C33_27D | ecosystem: Environmental > Aquatic > Marine > Unclassified | place: USA: California... | reverse complement strand
CATAAGTCGGTTGGCCTTAAGAAAACTTTAGGTTTTTTTTTAAAAAATATTGAGAAGGATTACTTCTTCTTGAAGTAGTCGGTGTAGATCCGAAAAGCGAGCACTGCCAAGAAGGCAAATAGGATGAAGTTCGTAAATAAAAACTCGACGGGAATGGCAGGCACTACTATATCTGGCCTCAGTCCTATTAATAGAAGTAATGGTACTGCGACTAAGATGAAGTAGCGGATTTGCTTACAAATTTTACAGGGCTGCTCGGCCATGCTGGATCCCTTTCTAAGAGAGGCTTAGCTTAATTGTTCCTGTTGCTGAAAGGTAGGTTTTCAAAGGATGCAATTAAGCTTTCCTTCGTACTGTTCATTTCCTCGATGATTGTTTGCATCGCCAGGAACTGGCGGTTGTAGCGTTCTTCGACACGCGCCATGCGCTCATCGAGGTCTTTAAGGTCCTGCTCATAACCGATATTGCGCTCGGTCAGGGAGGCTTCCGCAGTTGATAAGTACCCATCAGAGGCAGTAGCCCTTTCTATAAGGCTTTTAATGTCTCCCGCGATGCCAGCGGGATTATTATTGAATCTAGATTGATCGTTGATGTTTGCACTAAAAATTTTGATGACATCATCGTAGCTGTCGTTCAGTGCAACATCTAATTTTGCTTCATCAAAGACAAGCTGCCCGTAACGGTCGATCGAGATGCCCATACTTGATAGGGACGTTATATTTTCTCCGGGGGAGGAGGATTCGCTGATCATGATCGATCGCAGTTCGGTCACGATGGATCTGAAAATGGTATCGCCTCGCAGGGGACCATCGCTTTCTGAATCGGTTAGGGTTTTGAACTCTGTTGTTGCCTCGTTGTACATAGCAACAAACCCGAGGATATTCTCTTTGGCCTGGCTCGTGTCTCTATTGATTGCAATCGTTGCTGTCTGGTCTGTTGTGCCAGTGAGACTAAGGGAAACCCCTTGAATGATGTCAGAAATTTGGTTGGTCGAGCGAACAAAGTCGACACCGTTCACGTTGAGCTCTGCATCGGATGCGCTTTGTATGGTATTGAATGTTAGTCCTGCGAAGTCCGAGCTGATTGTGAATGCGTTGCTTGAACCTTCTTCACCGACTAATTGAAGCCGGTAACTGCCCGAGCCTGTGCCTGTATTGATTATTTCTGCACTGACGCCGAGGCCAGCATCGTTGATTGCAGTCGCTACGGAAGTCAGATTAACGTCTTCTAAAGATAGTGTTTCAGTGGCGCCATTAACAGTGATGTCTATCGATACACTACCGCCATTGTTTAGGGCACCTGTATCGGTATCGAAACCAGCGGATATGGTGCGTTGCTCTTTTGCAAGAGAAGTCACGGCGATGCTGTTTGTACCGGCTCTCGCATTATTTGTGGCGGTGGCTACTACGGCGCCTTGAGAGGTGTTCTGTACATCTAGGGTGTTAAAGTCTCGAGCGTCATTAAGAAGCTCTGCGCCCTGTTTCAAGATATCAAGGATAGAGACTGCATTACCAAGGCCGCTGATCTTGCTTTCAGACGCAGCAAGTTTGCGTTGAATCTGTGACTCCGCGCTGGTGCGTTCTGCTTGGACAAGGGCTTCGACAATCGATTTTGTATCGAAAGAAGCGCCAGCGCCTAATGCATTAATGTAATCTATACCGGCCATATGAAAAAAAATTTGATCCTATAATTGGTTATCGGACACTGAAAGCGAAACTTTAGCAAATGTTTTGCATTAAGATGCAGGGTATATGCACTAAGCGTGCCACAAACAGTGCTACTAAAGTGCTTGTTTAGCAAGGCTTGGAGGACACTAGCGATTTTGATTTGGGTCACTGTCGGCAATGCCTTGCCTTTAATTTTTAAAAAGTAGGTAGGTAGCTGCCGACTCTAAGAGAGTTTAAATTGAGCATTAGTAAATCTTCTGTAAAGCCGATTTTTGGTGAAAGTAAAACCACCTCAGAGCTTTTGGCGTTGGTGAAGAAAGTAGCGCCTACGGACGTAAGCGTCTTCATTCAGGGAGAGAGTGGTTCTGGAAAAGAAGTCTTAGCTCGCCAGCTACATGACTTATCTGATCGCTCGGGTGGAGCCTTTGTAGCTGTAAATTGCGGGGCTATTCCAAGAGATTTACTGGAAAGTGAGTTGTTCGGTCATGTGAAGGGTGCTTTCACAGGCGCTGTCTCAGATAGACAAGGCAAAATTGCTGCTGCAAATGGCGGGACGCTCTTTTTGGATGAAATTGGCGATATGCCGCTCGAAATGCAGGTTAAGTTGCTTCGGGTTGTGCAAGAACGTGTTGTTGATCCCGTAGGTTCAAATACTTCAGTGGACGTTGATGTCCGGCTTATTTCAGCGACGCATCGATCAATCGAAGCTCAAATCGATAACGGCGATTTCCGGGCGGATTTATTTTTTCGTCTTAATGTTGTCCCGCTAACGTTACCTCCTTTGCGCGACCGGCTTGAGGAGATGACAAAGTTCATTGATCATTTTGCGTTGTTGTACAGCGGGGACAGGAGGCCTGTGCAGGTGGACGAGAGCCTTCTGCGCGTTATTCTTAAATATGATTGGCCGGGAAATATCAGAGAGCTTTCGAATTTCATGCAAAGGTTGTCTGTTCTGTATCCGGGTGAATCTGTCAGTTTATCCATGATACCGCTCGCCATGCTCCCTGTAGGTCTTCAGGAGCTTGTTGGCGAACTTCCTTCAGAAAGCCAAGGCATTTCTCCGAATCAAGAAGAAGATGACTCGTACATGGAAATAGTCATGTCGGCTCGAGGTGTGTCGGCTATTGGTGATACTGATTTATCGCTCAAAGACACCCTTAACACCGTAGAAAAAGAAATGATCAGCAGAGCGCTTCAGGAAGTCGGTGGCAACGTTTCGATGTGCGCTCGCATACTCAAGGTACAGCGTACGACGCTGATTGAGAGAATTAAAAAATACTCTTTGGGATGATGCGCCAATAATTGTCGGGTTTTTGACGATTTCGGCAACCTAAAAGGCGGCTTTATGCCGCGTGCCTCTTAACATGCTGATTTAATTAAAAAAATTAAATGGCACAAGGATTGCTTATTGTTCTCCCATCGAAAACTCGAATGGGCTAACAATGTTTGAAGAACAACCTCTTGAGATTTTATGGGATGATTTAATTCCTATAAGCTTGGATCATACCGCGAACCTGAGCCGGTTAGGCTTGACGCCAGTGCCGGTCGCGCTGCACTCCTTGGAAAAAGGTGCGATTCCGAAGGCCCCTTTCTTAATTTATATTGCTCTTGAAAGCTTTGCGTCTGTTGATGCGATGATTGTCTTTCTCAAGTCGATCGGGTCGCACGCTTATCCGCTTCTGAGAATTGGCTCAGATCAACTTGATGAAGGCGTTGAAGCGCTCCGCCTTGGTGTTCAAGAGGTTTTAAGCGAAGGGCAGGATGGTATGGAGAAATGGTCTCAGATTTCTCGCAAAGCTCGCTCGGTATTACTCAAATCTGATTCTTATGTGTTTGTTGATGAGGTTTCTCAGCACTTGCTCGCGCTGATCGAAAGAGTAGGCTCATCTGAAGTCACTGTATTGATGAACGGACCAACGGGTTCAGGTAAGGAAGTACTTGCCAGATTAACGCACGACTTCTCTCCCAGACGTGACGGCCCTTTTGTTCCGGTCAATTGTGCAGCGCTACCAGAATCCTTGGCTGAAAGTTTACTGTTTGGTCACGCTAAAGGAGCCTTTACTGGCGCTGCTAAATCCACAATTGGTTTCTTTGAGCGTGCTGAAGGAGGCACTCTTTTTCTTGATGAGATTGGTGAGTTATCGCTTCAAATTCAAGCAAAGCTGCTGCGTGCTATTCAGGAAAAAGAAATCACACCTGTTGGTCACTCAGAAGCCCGACCAGTAAATGTAAGGGTAGTCTCTGCGACCAACAGAGATCTTGGGCAAGGCATAAAGAGCGGAAATTTTCGAGAAGACCTCTATTTTAGAATAAGCACCTTCCGAATTAATGTACCGGGTCTTCATGAAAGACGAGACGATATATTACCGCTCTCAAACTTCTTTTTGATGAAGTACGGTAACGGAGTTCGTGAGCACCGCTTTACCCCTGAAGCAACAGCGAAACTGCTTGGATACGAATGGCCAGGTAATGTCAGGGAGCTTGAGAATGTCATCCAGCGCGCCATCGTTTTGTCAGACGAAGACTATATTAATGCGGGACATCTGTTTTTTGATGAAGTCATAGATTTTGCAGACGAAGTGCCCTCATCGACTCCTGTTCCGCAAAGAATAGGACGTGAAGTATCGGCCAGCGCTAGCAGGAGTTACTCGACGGGTACTCTTGATCAGCCGATGGCTAATAATCTCCAATCTGCCATGGATGCCAATGAGTTTCGTGTGATCGCGGAGACGCTTCGAACCTGCAGGACAAGAAAGGAAGCTGCCTCTGTACTAGGCGTTAGTGAGAGAACTTTGCGATACAAAATGGCGCGAATGAAGGAGCGTGGTTTTGAAGTTCCTAAACGTCGCTCAGCTTGAGGGGGTAATTTTTAATGGTCCGCTCTAACTATGAAAATTCAGTAGCATCGCTGCTCGGCCAAATTCAATCGAACCGAGAGCACTTGGATGCCCTGCGATTAGACGGCGCCAAGGCGAATACCCAGCTGAAAGTCAACGGTACTAGCGATACTAGCTATGCTGAGGTTGTTAAAAACGCATTAAACGAAGTAAGCGCAGTTCAAGAAAACTCTGCGGCAATGCGCGAGGCTTACGACAGAGGAGAAGATGTGCCTTTGACTAATGTTGTACTGGCCATGCAGAAATCGTCTTTGGCTTTTGAGTCGACACTTCAGGTCAGAAATAAAGTACTTAAAGCTTACGAGGATATTCTCAATATGCCTGTTTAGGGCGGCAAATTGAGAGAGGATAAATCATGTCTGAAATAGCCTTAGAGCCAGGTACGCAGCCACTGCGAGATCAACTTGCAGGAGGAACGGCAAATTTAGTAGAAAGTGGACAAGACCTCGATGAGATGGCGGGAGGGAACCTTCCTGCTGAAAAAGAAAAGACTGGTCTTGAGAAATTTATGGAGGAACCAGCTGTTCGCCGTGCCGCGCCAGCTGTCCTTGGTCTGCTCGTTGTGCTCTTCTGTGTTTTCTTTTACATGTGGATTTCTGCGCCTGGTTATCGAGCTGTTTATCCTGGAATGCTGGAAAGTGAGCGGCAAACCGCATACGAATTACTCTCTAGCAGTGGTTTTGACGTTAAGATCAATACATCCTCGGGCGAGCTTGAAGTCACAACCGATCGCTATCATGAAGCAAGGATGGTAATGGCTTCGCAAAATATTCCTAAATCTTCTTCTTTGGGAAGTTTAGGTACTCTGGTTGAGCAAGGCTCGATAACGACCAGTAGGTTCATGGAGCAGGTCAGCTACCGAGCTGCGATGGAGTCTGAATTATCAGAGTCTATTGAACAGATTGGCTCAATCAGTTCAGCAAGAGTTCACATCGCCGAATCTCATCAGAGTGCATTTGTTCGAAATAAGAGTCCGTCAAAAGCCTCCGTAGTTGTCAATCCCTATCCGGGACGCTCTGTTTCTAGGTCGCAGATTCAAGCGATCGTTCACCTGGTTTCCTCAAGCATACCTCACCTCGATAAAGAGAATGTCACCGTTGTGGATGACATGGGTCAGCTTTTGACGGACTCCGAGAGTGACGTTGCCTTGGCCTTGACTGCAGCCCAATCAGAGCATGAGAAGGGAATAGAAATAGACTACCAGCAAAGGATTCAGCAGCTGATCTCCGCCATCGTTGGTCTGGGAAATGTGCGAACTGAAGTCGACGCAACGGTGAACTTTACCGAAGTTGAGTCAACCTTCGAAGAATTTGACCGTGGTGGTTCTGGTCCCCGAACTAGGTCAGAGTCTCTTCAGGTGGAGCGTGACTCTCAGCTATCAGCAGAGGGTGTGCCTGGCAGTCAATCTAACAATCCTCCAAATATCCCGAATATTGAAGAGACGAGAAGGGCCGCTGATTCGAGCGAATTAAGTGGCTCCGACATTGCGTCTTCCTCCACAACAAGGAATTATGAGCTCGACAGAGAGATTCGCTATGTGAAGCAACAGGTAGGGGAAATTAGGCGCCTGTCGGTTGCCGTCGTTATCAATGAAACAGCATTCCAAGATGAGAATGAAGAAGTCGATGAGGGTCGGTTGGATGGCGAATTGGTTAGAATACGGGACTTAGTCCAAGGTGCCATTGGCTATAATTCACAACGAGGTGATCTCGTAACCGTAGTCTCCTCGCGGTTCGCAAAGCCTGTTGAGGCATTGGATGAAACCCCTTGGTACTTAGAGCCTGATAAGCTCGACGGTTATATCAGGCTGTTCGCCGTGTTTGGCGCACTTTTATTTATCTACTTCACCATGGGACGCCCGTTCCTGAAAGGGTTGAATGAGAAAGACGAGCTGGAATTGCCTTTAGAGCAAGCAGATGATGATGGTCTATCGGATGAAGAAAGAGCGCTTGTGAATTCTGGAGACTTAGAGACTATTCAAGACGTTACGGCACGACTCAAACCAAAGGCGGTTGGGATTCCTGCAGAATATCTCGATACCTCTCAACCATATGATCAGAAGGTCGCTCTTATGCGGTTCTTAGTAAAAGATGATGTGGGTCGAGTATCGAATCTGCTTAAGCGTTGGATAAACGAATAAACGATCTCGAAGAGGAATTTTCTGATGTCTGAAGTAGCTACTGAAAATCTTGGCGGACTTTCTCCACAGCAAGAGATAGCATTTAACGAGCTAACTGCGACCGAAAAAGCTGCCATTGTGATGTTTCTTCTTGAGGAAAATGGCGCATCTGCGGTCATGAAGACGCTGTCTCCGGGTCAGGTAACGTCCGTTTCACGCGCGATGATCAAGGTTAGCGATGTTGACCAGCCAATCGTTGTTGCCGTCGTTGATGAATTTTTAGCATCACTTCAGGGACTAACCGATCTAGGTATGGGCGGTCCAGATTACGTACGCAAGGTGTTGCTCGAATCCGTTGGGGAATCTAAAGCTGCCACGGTGCTCGCAAAAGTGGATCCGGCGGCACGCTCCTCTGGTCTTGAAATGTTAGATTGGATGGCGCCCAGAGCAATCGCTGACATGGTAGGTTCTGAGCACCCCCAGGTTGTCGCTATCATTTTGGCGATGCTGGATGAAAGAACTGCCTCTGATGTTCTCAGTTACCTTAACGTTGATTTGAAGGCATCTGTTATCTCACGTTTAGCCACGCTCGATACAATATCAGATTCTGCTTTAAACCAATTAGAAAAAGTAATGCAAGCAAGATTCTCTGAATCTACATCAATCTCAGCAGCGCAGATGGGGGGGTTAAGAGTAGCTGCAAAAATTATGGACAAAACCAAGTCGGAGGATGCTGCAGATATCTTTGCTGAAATGCGAGGTGTTGATGAATCATTGGTTATGGCCATTGAAGATAATATGTTTGACTTCGAGAATTTGGTTGACCTTGCCGATAGAGATATCCAAACCATGATCAACAACTTTGATGAAGAAGAGTTGAGAACAGCGCTGAAAGGTGCTGAAGAAGCATTAATGGACAAGTTCAAAGGCAATATGTCTAAGAATAAAGCTGAGATGTTCCAGGATGAAATGGACCTTATGCCGCCATTGGCCATCTCTGTCGTAGATACCGCCCGCAAGTCGATTATTCGTCAAGCAAGAAAGTTACAAGACAAGGGTGAGCTCATCCTTGCATCGCCAGACGGAGGAGATTTTGTCTAGTGATAGCTTCACGGTCAACGATACTCTTTGGACGAGAATACGTAGTTCAGATGATCGAGTATTTCGTCGAGACCGAAAAAGTAATGAAGGATCTGGTTTTGATGCCAGACCTTTGTCCTATTTGGCTGTTGAAGAAAAAAGTATTGAGTACTCAGTTGCTGAAGAGGTTGTCTTGGTTGAACAAGAGCAGCCTGGTCAACTGGCAGCAGAGGATGCTGTCATTGAGCCCGCGGAACCGTTGGTTTCCTTCACGGAATCGGAGTACCAGGCTCAGATTCGAGATAAAGTAGCAGAGGCTGAAAGTGCTTTAAGAAACGAGCTTGAAGCTGAATTTAGGAATCAAGTTGAGCATTTGAGTTCACAACAATCGGTTTTTTTTGAGAAAGTTATTGATGCTCTCCGGGATGAGAATTTGACTTCCGAGATTGTAGCCATCGCTTTAAAGATCGGTTCTTTGTTGGCTCGTGCCCAATTGCGTCTAGATGAATCGGTCGTTGTAGATTTCGTGGACACCTCCTTAAAGCGTCTTGAATTACAAGACTCCAAGACTGTCTCGGTGCAGATGTCAAAAGATTGGGAAGGTTTTCTGGAAGCTTTGAATGACTGCCGCCCAGAAGGTTACGAGTTCACATACGAGGAGACGCTTAGACCAGGCGATATGGTTATTACTGCAGGCGACTCTGGATACTTCGATTTCTTTCATGCAAGGTTGGAGGAAATCGAGGATCAATTAAGTTCCAAGAAGGCGTCAAAAAACACTCAAGGTTTGATTGATTTACTTCAGGACGCTATTCGAGAAGCGGTAGCTGACAAGTCTGATTCTTTAGCTATTCAAGCAACAGCCAACTCTACGTCATCAGATGTTAGTGAGGGACCCTCTCTGCAAGGCGATGGCGCTGGGTCAGAGAATCATCCTGTTGTAGATGACGAGATCACCGATGAGTGAAATTTCGGTACAAAGTGATGGCCTTCTTTCTACACGCCTTCAGGTGATCTCAGAGTCTATGAAAGAGCCTGAAGCGAAGATGTTTGGCACTGTCATTAAAATCGTTGGGACAACGATCGAGGCGAGAGGGCTGATGGCTTCTCTCGGGACAATCTGCCTTATTGAAACAAGTGCTGGACGCGAAATAGAAGCGCAAGTAGTGGGATTTAAGGAAGGCACCCTGGTGCTGATGTCATTTGACGGCAACCAGGGCTTGGAATCTGGCGCTCGTATTCGTGAGAAAAATCATTCGGATATGGCCTTGGTTGGATATGAAGCGCTTGGACGTGTTCTTGATGCTAGGGGAGAGGCCCTGGATGGCAAGATTAGTCCCAGGTGCTCTGTGGGGCATCCTCTTTCCGGTCCAAGCGTGAATCCGATGCTTAGAGACAGTATTGATGAAATTCTCGATGTCGGTGTCAGAGCAATCAATTCTCTTCTCACTATAGGCTGTGGACAGAGGATTGGGCTAATTGCTGGCAGTGGTGTTGGTAAATCAGTGCTACTTGGCATGATGACCCGGTTCTCGCGTGCAGATGTGATCGTTATTGGTTTAATAGGAGAGAGAGGAAGAGAAGTAAAAGCCTTCATCGAAGAAAATTTAGGTGTTGATGGTTTGCGCCGTTCAGTGGTGATCGCATCGCCTGCAGACAGCTCACCACTGCTTCGAATGAGAGGTGCAAACTTGGCACATTGTTTTGCTGAATTTTTCAGAAGCGAGGGGAAAAAGGTTTTGCTTCTGATGGACAGCCTGACCCGTGTGGCGCATGCACAGCGTGAGGTTGGTCTTGCCGTCGGTGAGCCACCGGCAACTAAGGGTTATCCAAGTTCTGTGTTCAGTATGTTGCCAAAGTTGATTGAAAGGAGTGGGACTGGTGTTGATGGACGTGGTTCGATAACAGCCATTTACACTGTTTTAGCGGAAGGAGATGACTTGAATGACCCGGTTGTAGATATTGCTCGGTCGGCTTTAGATGGTCAAATAGCTTTAAGTAGAGACCTTGCTGATGAGGGTCATTTTCCTGCAATTGATTTACAGGGATCGGTGTCCCGTTTAATGCAGGTGTTACAAGAAAAGTCGCATCTTCGGCGCGCCACAATATTTAGGAAAATGTGGAGTGCATACCAGCAAAATAAAGATCTTGTTCAGGTGGGTGCTTATCAAGCGGGGAGCAACAGTGATCTTGATTTAGCCTTACGAATGAAGGATCAGATATCAGCTTTTTTGCTCCAAGATATGCATGAAGCCTGTGGCCTGGATGACTCTATGAGATTATTAGAGAGTTTGCTCGGTGGAGAATAAATCTAGAGTCAATGTGTGGACGACACTCAAAGATAGAGTGAATGAATCGTTAGAGGATGAGGGGAAAAAGCTTCGCATAACTCTGTTGGAGATTGAGCAACTGTCAAACACCATTGAGGAATTGTCGAGAATAAAGAGTGATTATCACCCTGATCACTTAGCTTCGTCGGAAGGTTCTGCTTTGATAGGGCAAATTCAAAGAAATTGGAATTTCGTCGCTAACATAGAAGATGCGATCCGAAAAACAAACGGGCAAAGGCTCTCTTTGAAAAAGAAAGAAAGAGACTTACGAGCATTGTGCGCGAACCTTGAGATTGAAGTTAAGAAATATGAGACCCTCGAGAATCGAGCGCTTTCAAAGTATAAAAAATTGGAGGCAAGTAAGGAAATGAAAGCCGCCGACGAAATATCCACCTCTTTTTGGCTTAGAACAAAGAACGATTCGACATAAAGGGCCTCGCTGGCACGTAGTTTGCTCACTTATCTTCCTTCAGGAGGATGCTTCAATATGAGCGATGATTTAATTTCTAATTTTATCCAGCTGTCTTCTGCTGTCGAAAGTAAAAAACCAGCGGGTGTTTCTCAAGACCCTATCCCTCAAGGTGCTGATTTTAACAGGGTTATTTCCCAGGAGAAGAAGAAACTCTTCGCGGCTCAGGGGGCTCTTAGAGATAGCAAGCCCGAAAGTTTAGACGTACAAGCGCAACCAGATAGCACGCTTGGCAATTATGCAGAGGCAATGGCCGGGCAAAATTTGGCGACTCATCCGAGCCCGAACGGCAAAGTGCTGCCGAGTTTGTCATTACACAATGGCGCTCTGGCGGTGGGGAGAGTCATCTATACCGCCGAAACCGGAGCAGTGACGAGCGAGAGCATGTCTAAATTTATGGCGCGGCAGGGGCTCGTAAGTGAACGGTTACAACCCAAAAATGATTTTTTATCGGATGAGCCGTCCCGTGATAAAGAGACTTTAATTGCAAACCTTATGAATCAGCGTGAGGAGGGCGAGTTTGCTGCTGAAAAGGTTTTGATGAAAAACTTTAACCAAGAAGCAATACCATCCCCGCGTAATCAAGGAGATAGATTAATAGATAGCGCTGAGATTCCGAAGGTAGTGCCTCCAGCTGCAAACCTGATCAATAATCCTGAGGGCGCCGTATCTAGCATTGTCGTTCCTAGCACTGAAGAAGCGTTAACGAAAAGCAGTCCCCAAGGGCAAACGTTACCTCCAGGTTACCAAGCAGATAAATTGATGGTTGGCGAACGGATTTTGAAGACGATCGGTAGTGATCCCAGTGCGATTGATAAAGCAATGACTGCTGCCGGCGGCAATGTCGCGTCTCAGTTGACGATAAAACAAATGCTTAGCGGTCGTGGTGTGATAACCGTCGACCGGCCGGTCAATCCGGCCGACAACGATGCGACTGGTAAAACGACGTTGACGGATCAAATTCCAGGGCTAGAAACAAGACCGCATGCAGGCAGGAACGATTATTATGCTGTTGGTTCTAATACCGATACCGGCGGCGAGAAAAATCAATCAAGAGAAAATATAAATCCGCTTTCGATCGTTACCAAGAAAGAAATTTTATTCACAGATCGACAAGCTTTCGGGGAAGCCGATTTACAACCCCCGGTAACCGGTTCAAGTGGAGAGTTTAAGCGTGGTTTTCGGACTGAAAATGAAGGAATGATAAGCTTAAAGGCAAAGAACGAAATGGATACGCAAACCAACTCTACAAAGTTGGAGACGAATCGAGAATTAGAATTGCCACGTTTACATGCCATCTCTGAGGAAGTTGAGAAACGAAGTGTTAATAAGGCCCAATCAATCCTTACAAGTCATGTTGATAATACTGAAAACTCGCTAAAGACCTACCGAGAGGTTGGCCAGAGCACTAGTCAGGAAGGGTTTAATGCAGATTCGGGACAAAATCGGGTCGAATTTAAAGGGGCACTCAGGGATGCCCAGCGAATGTTAGCCTCAAACACATACAATAACCTCACAGACTCTTATGAGAATTGGAACGCAAAATTTGGTGAAGTCCTAGCGCAGCGCATTGCCGGTTTCGTGAACAAGGAAAATTGGAATATACAGCTGCGCTTAAACCCTGCATCTTTGGGTGAGATTTCGCTTGAACTTGAGCTGAGTGAAAAAGGTCTCGAGGGCCGTTTCGGGTCCAATGAGGAGTCTACTCGTCAGCTACTGCAAGACACGTTGCCAAA
>Ga0222718_10004066_pt1 | contig 12302 bp, 12 predicted proteins | sample C33_27DmetaG_FD_165045 | JGI IMG/M metagenome (GOLD analysis project Ga0222718, IMG submission 165045) | Estuarine water microbial communities from San Francisco Bay, California, United States - C33_27D | ecosystem: Environmental > Aquatic > Marine > Unclassified | place: USA: California... | reverse complement strand
TCGACCGTCGGGACGCGGTGCCGAGTCGTGGGACGAGCTTCATCCGACCGATCAGCAACAACGCGATCTTTACCACTGGCTGATTGACCACCCCGACGTCCTGACCGGCGATTCGTTCTTCCATCTGTCAGCCCTTGGGGAAGCCCTCCCCGGGCTCAATCTGTGCGGCGCGGGCCGTGTCGTCTGCCTGATCGACCCGCTTGGCGACGTCTACGCCTGCCCGTTCGTGTTGCACGACGAGTTCCTTGCAGGAAACGTTCGCGACGAGGGCGGGTTCGAGAAGGTGTGGCAACAAAGCGATCTCTTCATCGGGCTACGCGAACCGCAGTCGGCTGGAGCCTGTGCGAGTTGCGGCCACTTCGACGCCTGTCAGGGCGGCTGCATGGCGGCCAAGTTCTTCACCGGTATCCCGCTCGACGGCCCCGACCCGGAGTGTGTGCTCGGGCACGGCGAGACGGCGATGGACTCCGTCGCCCGAGCGTCGGCCGGGAAGGATCACAGCCGTACTGCGGTCGCGATTGGCCGCAAGCCCGGAATCTGAGCCCGGCTCGGTGCAGTAATAGGTTGATGCCGTGAAGGAACACGGCCTCAACCCGCGCATCAAGAAATCACCGTTCTTCGACAAGGCGGTCGAATACGGCGCCAGCGAGTTTCACCCGTACAACGGCATGTGGATGCCGGTGGGCTACGACTCGCCCGTCAACGAGTACTGGAACGTGCTTGAGCGAGCGAGTCTCTGGGACGTTGGTGTCGAGAAGTGTGTCGAGATCGCCGGCCCCGACGCCGAGGCGTTCATGCAGCTGTTGACCCCTCGCAATATCAGCGGTATCGAAGCTGGGCGTTGCGCCTACGTCTTTCTCGTCAACCAGGACGGCGGCCTGCTCAACGATCCCGTCATGTTGCGCATGGCGGACGATCGGTTCTGGCTGTCGACCGCCGATGCCGACATGTACCTGTGGACCAAAGGCGTCTCGGTGTTCGCCGGTCTCGACGTCGAGATCAACACACCGCCGGTCTATCCGGTGCAGCTACAGGGGCCTCGATCGGTCGAGATCATGGTCGACGTCTTCGGTGACGACATACTTGACCTTCGCTACTACCACTGGACGCACGGAACGACCGACGGGATTGAGGTCATCATCTCCCGGACCGGTTACTCGTCGGAACTCGGCTATGAGATCTACCTGCTCGGCCAAGATCGAGGTGGCGATCTGTGGGAGATCCTGATGGCTGCCGGTGCGCCGCACGGCATTGCTCCGGGGTCGCCGAACCGAATTCGTCGAATCGAGGGTGGCGTCCTCGACTATGCGAGCGACATGACGCCCGACGAGAACCCGCTCGAGCTCGGTCTCGAACGGTTGATCGACTGGGACAAGGACTTCTTGGGCAAGGCTGCGCTCGAGAAGATCCGTAACGAAGGGGTCCGTCGCCGATTGACGGGCGTCTTTCTCGACGGACCGGCGCTGGAGAAGAACAACGAGCACCGCTGGCCGATCGTCAGCGACGGCCAACGGGTCGGCTTCGTGACCAACTCGGTTCATTCGCCCCGGCTCGGCCGCAACATCGCACTCGCGATCATCGATGTGCCCTTCGATGCCAACGACGCATGGCTGACCGTCGAGACAGTGGAAGGTGTGCGCAACGCCGAGCGCACGACGCTGCCGTTCCTTCCGAGCCCTCCGGAGAAGACCGCTCGGCTCCGCTAGGCCTGCACCTCTCGCGCAGAAGGCAGAGGAAGCTGACGTGGTGTTGCGGGAGTGTTCGGGAACCAGGACCGATCAGTCGCGGCTGATGAAAAGACTCAGCACGTAATAAAAGAGCGTCATCACGGAGCTGAAGAGGGCGAGCGCCGCACCAACGTGGGCGACCACCGGGAACTCGCGAATGATCGTCTGGGTCTGATAAAGGATCGCAGCCCCCGACAAGGCGATCATTGCGACCGAGAACCAGATGCCAAGGCTGAGCCCGAAGAGGACCGCTCCGACGATCAGTGCGAGTGCAGCGACAAAGCCGTACATGACGATCGGTCGAAGGAACGACAAGTCCTTTCGGGTGACAAAGGCCACGAGTGTGAGGCCGCTGAAGCCGACCGCCGTGATGAGCGCAGCAGCCATGACCGAGGTCTCGCCACCGTCGGCGATCTCGAAGAAGTAGTGCATCATCGGTGAGAACAACACGGCATAGAGCGCAGCCGAGCCGAGCAGCCCGGCGTATTGGCGCTGCGGATTGAGCAGATCCATCGCTGCGTTGGTGACGATCCACTGCCCGGCCATGAAGCCGCCGAGCACTAAGAGCCAGGTGAGGCCACCTCCACCGGCGACGAAGTCATAGATGCGTCCCGAGATACCCAGGTTGATGAACAGGGCCTCGATGGCGGCAAATGCTGCGATTGCCCCAAGGAGGTGCTGGTAGACGCGAACAACGAAGTCACCCCGTGTTGTCTCGTCGAATTGGATGGCAGGACGGAGATCGACCTCGCTGTACGACATGGACACTCGCTTTCGTGTTGCGACCCTTGCCGGGCCCTCTCGGTGAGTCTACCGAACGCAGACCCGTTGGTTCCGGCAGTGGTACTCGACAGGTACAGTCGCTGTAGGCAACCGGTGATCAACGAACCTCACGAATGGAGCGACGATGGGTTGGTTCAAAAAGGCGAAGAAGCTTGCCGACGAGCATGCAGACAAGATCGAAGACGGCATCGATAAGGCTGCCGATCTCGCAAAGGACAAGCTTGGCGACGAACACGATGACACCGTCGACTCGGTGGCCGACAAGGCGAAGGACGTTCTCGACGACATCGACGGCGACTGACTGTCACCAACAGAACCGCTGAACGCCGGACTTCCGGGGCCGGCGCAAGTGGTTGTCGGCTGATTGCGGGGCGTCGAAGCGGGCCCGGTACCCTCGGCACCTGATTTCGTCGGAGGTCTTCCATGGCGAACCACTGGTTCGAGACGGTCGCGATCGCTCAGGATCGAGCGAAGAAGCGGATACCCAAGAGCGTGTATGGCGCCTTGATCGCAGGCGCCGAGGCCGGTTTGTCGATGCGGGACAACACGGCAGCGTTTGACGAGCTCGGCTTTCGCCCCATCACCGCCGGTCAACCGCCGGAACGAACGATGGAGACCACGATCATGGGCGAGTACGCGTCCATGCCGGTGATGATCTCGCCGACAGGTGTCCAAGCCGTCCATCCCGAAGGTGAAGTTGCCGTCGCCCGGGCTGCTGCAGCTCGCGGTATCCCGATGGGTCTCTCATCGTTCGCGTCGACCCCGATCGAGCAGGTCGCCGAGGTCTGTGGTTCGACGTTCTTCCAGATCTACTGGGCCGGCGATCGTGACTCGATGGTCGCTCGTATGGAGCGGGCGAAGGCAGCGGGGGCGAAGGGCATGATCCTCACGCTCGACTGGTCGTTCAGCCATGGCCGCGACTGGGGGAGCCCACACATCCCACAGCGGTTCTCCGTCAAGGAACTCTTGCCACACGTGGGTGAGACGCTGATGCGGCCCGGATACATCCTGCGCTGGCTTCGCAAAGGCAAGATTCCCACGCTCGGAGTACCGAACTTCAACACCGACGGCGGCAAGCCTCCTGGATTCTTCGAGGCGTATGGCACCTGGATGATGACGCCACCCCCCAGCTGGGAAGACGTGGCCTGGCTCCGAGCGCAGTGGAACGGGCCGTTCATGGTGAAGGGCGTTGCCCGCGCCGACGAGGCCCGCCGTGCCGTCGATGCCGGTGTCACAGCGATCTCGGTGTCGAATCACGGTGGCAACAACGTCGACGGTATGCCCGCCTCTATTCGCACCCTCCCCGAAATCGCTCGAGCCATCGGCGACGACGCGCAGGTCTTGCTCGATGGCGGTATCCGGCGCGGCTCCGACGTCGTGAAGGCGCTTTCGCTCGGTGCTGATGCCGTGCTCATCGGTCGTGCGTATCTGTGGGGACTGGCTGCAAACGGTCAAGCCGGCGTAGAAAACGTGCTCGACGTGATCCGTATGGGGATGGATGCGACGATGCGCGGTATCGGCGTGGCGGACATCGCCGATCTGTCGCCGTCCGACCTCGTCGTGCCGGAAGCGTTCAGCCCCCCGGCGATCAGCTAACGCACGACCTTCGGATCCGGCCATCGCGTTACTTGCTGGTCTCGGCTTTGACGTCCCGCTCCCGTGGTGCGACCTTGATGACGATCTCGATCGTCGTGATGGCGTGGAAATCGATCAGCTGATCAATTTCCGTTCGGTGGCACTCAGACGAGGTTGAAACGGACGCCGCTGAGCTCGAGCGTCTCACCAACCCGGCGCCGGTCGACAGCGAGAAGATCGATGGCTGCGAGTCCGTCGCCGCAGCCATCGGTGACCGTTTCGAAGCGAATCGTTGCGTCGTCGAGTTCGATCGTGCGATCTGTACTGACCGGTAGACCGAGCGCCACCGACCAGCTCATTGCGAGGGCGTCAGGGTCATTGCCCTGGACTTCAGCCCCGACGATGTCGGCGGCGACAGAAGAGTTGGCGTGATACGCAAAGTCGGGTCCGGCCCACGCCCAGCTTTGAGGTGGTTCGGCCTGGTCGATCGACACGATTGCGCCACCGACATCGGCCGGGTGGAGGTGAATTCCCTGCATCCCCGGGGCACTGGCTTCGAACACGATGCGGATGTCAGTCTCGGCGAGACGAGCCCTGTGGGAGGCGAGATCGTCGACCTGCACGATCACCATGTAGCCGGCGTCACCCCCGCGGCGGGCAAGGAACCGGCCCGCGGCGGTGCCGTCGTGTTTGGGAACGACGACCTCGAGCAGTCGATCGCCAATCGTGTAGAGGCCGTGTCGCAGCCCGAAGTGGCCGACGCCGGGATCGCGATAGCAGACCTCGAGATCGAGAGCATCGGTGATCGCCTGCTCGGCCGATCGAAGGTCGGAGGCGACCGTGACGAGTTGACGAAGTCGCATCATGGCCTTCTTGCTAGCACCGTCAACCATCGGCGGTGCAGACCGGTGCATGTGTTCGCTCGGCGTGTCGCCGCTGCGGGCCCGTCTCGACTGTTGTGGTCCTACGATCGTCAAATGGTCCGACTCGGCGACTGCACCACCGAAGAGATCGGCGAAACGCGGGTGTTGTTGTTGCCCCTCGGCTCAACCGAGCAGCATGGGCCCCACCTCCCCCTCGATACCGACACCGTGATCGCTACGGTCGTAGCCGAGCGGGCGGCGACGATCATGCCCGCTGGGATCGCTGCTCCCGCCTTGCCGGTCGGAGCTGCCGGCGAGCACGCCGGGTTTGCCGGGACGCTCTCGATCGGCACCGACGTGCTGGCGGCCACAATCGTAGAGATCGTGCGGAACACCGGTTCGGAGTTCGACCGGATCGTCGTGGTCAATGCCCATGGCGGAAACCTCGACGCCGTGCGGGCGGCGGCGAAGACCTGCGAGTACGAGGGCCGCCCGTTCGGGGTCTGGCATGCTCGGCTCGTGGGCGGCGACGCCCACGCTGGCGATACCGAAACCTCGGTGATGCTGGCGATTGACGCCAGCCGCGTCCGTATGGACCGAGCCGAGCCGGGCGTGATGTCTCCCACCGGCGAGATCATCGACAACCTTCGTTCGGGTGGGCTCGCTGCGGTGACCCCGAATGGAGTGCTCGGCGACCCGACCCGGGCAACGTCGGCACGAGGTGAGCAGATTCTTGCTCGGTGGGTCGAGGAGGTCGTTGCACTTTCTGAGAACATGGGGCCATGAGCCGGCCCGTCGCCCTCGTCACCGGAGCAGGTCGAGGAATCGGCGCCGCCATCGTTCGAGACCTCGCGGCACATGGCTGGCATGTCGTCGCACTCGATCGCTGCAGTCCCGACCCGGCAGTGCCGTACGAGATGGCCACGGCGGATGATCTCGCAGCGGTGGTCACGAAAGCCGGGTTTGCCGAGCCGGTACATGCCGATGTCGCTGACGGCGAAAGGATGGCCGAGGTCGTCGCCGGCGCACTGGCCGAGCACGGGCGTCTCGACGCCGTCGTGTGTGCCGCTGGGATCGTCGCTGGCGGCGCCCCCGTCTGGGAGGTCCCCGACTCCGAGTGGAATGCCGTGATCGCAACCGACCTCACCGGGGTCTTCACCACGGTACGCGCGGCGATGCCAGCTGTTCTCGAGGCTGAGGCGGGTCGCATCGTCGTCGTCGCCTCCGCTGCCGGGTCGCTTGGATTGCGCCACATGGCGCCCTACGCAGCAGCGAAGCACGGGGTGATCGGCCTCGTCCGTTCCCTCGCTGCCGATCTCGCCGGCACGGGTGTCACCGCCAACGCGGTCTCGCCGGGCTCCACGGCCACACCCGGCCTCGACGAGTCAGCCCGGCTGTATGGGCTTGACTCGATCGACGACTTCATCCGTCATCAAGAACCTCTCGGTCGACTGATCGATCCGGCGGAGGTGGCCGCCACTGTCGCGTTCCTGTGCTCGCCGGCTGCCGCCGCGATCACCGGCGCGGTGATCCCGGTCGACGGTGGCATGACCGCCACTCCCTGAGGCGTTCGACAACGGGTGGCCAGCCGGTGGATTGGCGTCCGATCAGTTTGCGAGCATCTCCGCCAAAAGATCTTTGAAGCGGAACGCATCATCGGGGTCGTCGGTCCATTCCTCGGTTCCGAAGTGCACGCTGCGGGCATGTACCCGGGCCATGATCGCAGCGTGGCGGGCGGCCGTGTAGACGAGTTCGAATCGAAGGTCGCCGACGTCGGTCCCGGTCAGTTCACCATAGGTTTCGCGCACGTCTTCGGGCCGGAGCATCTCGGGCAGCGTGTCGACGCCGTACTTACGGAGCACGAACTCGAAGAAGCGATGCAGGAAACACATCCATGCGACGTCGTGCCCGGGCGGCGCGATGGTCGCCATCTCCCAGTCGAGAACGGCGACCGGGTCGGTTCCGTCGTTCGTGTACATGATGTTGCCGATCCGAGAGTCACCCCACGAGATCGCACTCGGCTGCTCATCGGGCCAGTTGGCCTCGATCCAGGCATGGGCCCGTTCGATCGTGGGGAACCGTCGTCCGGCGCCATCGACCACCCATTCGTAGAAGGCTTTCTCCTGTGAGAAGTGCCGTTCGAGCGGCGTGGCCCCGAGCGTCGCGTCGGGCTGGAGGAAATCAGCCGAACCGTCGCTGATGTCGATCGAGTGGATGCCGGCCAGTACCGCCACGCTCTTGTTCTGCAGTGCTCGCCGTTCGGTATCGGTGAGGTCCCGGACCCAACCGTCCATCGGATACGGAAGGATGTCGGGTGGGACTCGGCCGTCGATCTTCTCCATCACGAAGAACGGCACGTCGAGATGACGCGGGTCGGGTTCGTTCCAGCGCACGGTTGGGACGGGCACGTCGCTGCGGTTAGCGATCAGTTCGATGACCCGAGCCTGTTTTTCGAGGTCGTACTCGGGGAAGACGGGGACGTCTTCATCGGCTGGAGCGAGACGGGCGACGAACAAGCCGGACTCGCCGTTGAATGAGGCGTTGAAGAAGACCGACTCGCTCGACATGCCATTGGCATCCGGTGATGACGCATTCTTGACCGTTGCGGCCGGGTCCCCGGTGACTTCGGCGAGCCACACGCCCAAGCGGTCGGCCAGTTCCTCGGGCGAACGCGAGGTCTTGACCACCACCATGTCGTCGGTTTCAGGTGGGTGTTCGTCGGGCATGGTCGAACGGTAGTCACGCTCGTCGATTCCGGCGAACTGTCCTGTACTCCCACCCACTGGTACCTTCTGGTTCTTCCCCGCCAGCGATGAGGAGACCGTGATGAAGACCCGTGCCGCAGTCCTGCGTGAGGTCGGCGCCGACTGGAGCGTCGAAGAGATCGAGCTCGACGAACCGAGAGCAGGGGAGATCCTTGTCAAGACCGGCGCTGCCGGCATGTGCCACTCCGACGAGCACGCCCACGACGGCACCATGCCCGTCCCGCTGCCGATCGTCGGCGGTCACGAAGGTTCTGGCACCGTCATCGGGCTCGGCCCTGGGGTCACCGAGTTCGAGATCGGCGACCAGATCTCCTGCTCGTTCATTCCGTCGTGCGGGAAATGCACCTGGTGCGCCCGTGGCCAGCAGAACCTTTGTGACCTCGGCGCCAAACTGATGGAGCCGGGAATGATCGACGGGACGCACCGGCACCACGACGCCGACGGCCATCCGCTGACACCGCTGCTCAAGCTGGGAACCTTCGCCGAGCACATGGTGTTGAGTGTCGATTCGGCCATCAAGATCCAAAGGGATGTGCCAGCCGGTCCGGCTGCCCTCGTCAGCTGCGGTGTCACCACGGGCTACGGCTCGGCGGTCAATCGGGCGGAGGTCACGGCGGGTGACACCGTGGTCGTCGTCGGTTGCGGCGGGCTCGGCACCGCCGCCATCCAAGGGGCCAAGATCGCTGGCGCCAAGAACATCGTCGCTATCGACCCCTCCGAGTTCAAGCGTGAGAGCGCCATGGAGTTCGGGGCCACGCATTCAGCCCCGTCGATGGAAGAGGCGATGGAACTTGTGGGCGGTCTCACCGACGGCGTGCAGGCCGACTCGGTGATCCTCACCCCGTCGGTTCTCACGGGTGACTTGATCGCCCCGGCCCAGTTCCTCACTCGCAAGGGCGGCACCGTCGTTGCTACTGCGGTGGCACCGGCTGCCCAAATGGACGTCCAGCTCAACCTGTTCATGTTCTCGATGATGAACCAGGAGCTGAAAGGCTGCCTTTTCGGCTCTACTGCGCCGCGGAAGGAGATTCCGCATCTGCTGTCGATGTACCAGGCTGGCCAACTCAAGCTCGACGAGATGATTACCAACACGTACACCCTCGACCAGGTGAACGAGGGCTATGCCGACATGATGGCGAACAAGAACATTCGCGGCGTCATCACCTTCGACTGATCGAATCCTGTGACCGCCCTCACCGATCCCTCTGTCGTCGGCGGGCTCTGCGAGCGTGTGGTCGGCCGTCGCCGCGAGCTCGAAGTGCTCATTGCGGCGCTCGCCGCCGATCGTCATGTGTTGCTCGAAGGCCCACCCGGTACGGGGAAGTCGACGATTCTCCGCGAGGTCGCGGCCGCCGCCGGCACCGGTTTTGTTTTCGTCGAGGGGAACGCCGAACTCACCCCGGCCCGTTTGGCCGGTCAGTTCGATCCGTCGCGGATACTTGAGGACGGCTACTCCGAAGACGTGTTCGTCGACGGCCCGCTCGTCGAAGCGCTTCGCAACGGTTCACTCCTCTACGTCGAAGAGTTGAATCGGGTACCGGAAGAAACCGTCAACCTCCTCATCACGGTGATGAGTGAGGGCGAGCTCACCTTGCCGCGGCTCGGCCGGATCGAGGCGGCCGACGGGTTCCGTCTCGTCGCAGCCATGAACCCGTTCGACAACATCGGCACGGCCCGAGTGTCGGGTGCCGTCTACGACCGCATGTGTCGGATCTCGATGGGCTACCAATCCCTCGACGACGAGTCCGACATCGTCGTTCGTAACACCACCGCCGACGATCGCAAGCTCCGGAAGCGGGCGGTCACGATCACGCGTGCGACCCGCACCCATGGCGATGTGCGGGTCGGTTCGTCCGTTCGCGGTGCCATCGACCTCGTCGAAGTAGCCCATCAGCTCGCGTCGATGCGGGGACTGCCGGTCCACGACGCCGATCTGGGGCTCGATGCAGCACTCACGTCACTGTCTGGCCGCATTCGCCTGCACGAGGGCGGCGACAAGACCCCCGAAGGTGTCATCACCGAACTGTGGGAGGCCGTGCTTGCGGCTGAGCAGCCGCGGGCCGATGACGAGACCGACTCGGGAAAAGCGACCGCCCCGGACGGGGCGACAGCGGCGCCCCGCTGACCCTGGAAGGCGACGACGCTCAGCAGGCACTCGCCGACGAGAACCGCCGGATGACCCCGCGGCCGCAACTGGCGCGCGATCCGAAGTTCGAGGAGATCAGCCCCGACGTCGGTGAGCTCGACGACGACGCCTTCGCCGACCTCGCTGCGAACGATCCCGACCATGCGCTTTCTTTGCTCGCCCAGATGCGGAGCGCAACCGATCGCACGCTGGCGATGCTGGCGGCGCGACTCGCCGGGCGACTCGTGCTCGATGTTGCGAAGACGGGTCCGGTGCGGGCCCGAGGTGTTGGCTCAATGGTGTCTTCGCCGGCTGATCGGGTCGAGGGCGATATCGATATCGACGCATCGATCGATGCTCTTTTGCACGCGCGCGCGGCCGGCGAAGCCGTCGACGCTGCCGACTTACGCGTCCGCCACTGGACCCAACCGGCGACGGCGCTGTGCCTCGTCATCGACCGCAGTGGCTCGATGAGCGGCAAGCGGCTCGCAACTGCGGCAGTTGCTGCGGCGGCGTGCGCGCACCGAGCGCCGTCGGACTGGTCGGTGCTCGCCTTCGCGGATCGGGTGATCGCGGTCAAAAGCCAGGACGATTCACGCTCATCACTCGGGGTGGTCGACGATTTGCTCCGACTCCGGGGCCGGGGCACGACCGATCTTGCCGGAGCGCTCGCGGCCTCAGCCCGCCAACTCGACCGTTCGCGAGCAAAACGTCGGGTAACGATCCTGATGTCGGACTGTCGCCCCACGACCGGGGCCGACGCGCTGCCAGTCGCACGGCGCCTCGATGAGTTGTGCATCATCGCCCCGGCCGATGACACCGATGATGCCAGCATGTTTGCCAAGCAGGTGGGTGCCACCCTCGCCATGGTTGAGGAGCCGAGCGACATTCCTGCTGCATTCCTTCGGGTCCTCGAGCGCTGAATCTCAGCCCCGGGACCTAGGTCCCTGCTGTTGCGTTGTTTTGTCTGTGACGCTCGACAAATCGCTCCGATTTTCCAACTCGACGAACTGACGAAACGTTTTGGCGACACGACGGCGGTAGACCGCGTGTCGCTGTCGGTCGGTGCTGGTGAGGTCGTTGGTCTGATCGGCGCCAACGGCTCGGGGAAGACCACCACGATGCGGATGCTGCTGGGTCTCATTCGTCCTACCTCCGGTTCGGCCAGGATCGCCGGTGGTGAAGTCGCCCGAGCCGTTGTTCGTGAAGGCGTTGGCTATCTGCCCGACGACCCGCCGCTCGAAGAGCGCTGGACGGTCGGCGAGCAACTCGACTGGTGGGAGTTGGTCCGGGGTCCGGCTCGGCGTCGAGCCGAGATCGAAGAAGTGCTGCGTGTCGAATCGAGCAAGCGCATCTCGGACCTCTCCCGAGGCAACCGACAAAAGGCCGCCATCACACTGACCTTGATGCAAGAGCCGCAGCTGATCGTGATGGACGAACCGGCGACAGGACTCGACCCGCTGGTGCGACGAGACCTCTGGGCGATACTGCGAGCAGCCGCAGATCGCGGGGCTGCGGTCTTCGTCTCATCACACGTGCTCGGCGACATCGAACACGTCTGCGACCGGGTCATCGTGCTTCGCAACGGCAGGGCTGTGTTCGACGGCACCGTCGACGAGCTCGCCTGTTCGAGCCGCCGCATCGTGTCGATCGAGTTCGGTCAGGCCGCTCCGCGGGCGGTATTCGCCGATCTTCCCGGAGTCATCGACGTGATGGTCCACGGATCACGCCTCGACATCGAAGTGATGGGATCGATCGATGGGTTGGTGAAGGCCGCCGCGGGGTTCGAGGTCGTCGAGTTCTCCACAGCACAGCCGACCCTCGAGGGCGGGTTCGTCACGCTCAGTGAGGAGGTCGATCGGTGAGTCGCCTCCCGTTCGTTACCCGCGCCCTCCGGCTTCGGGCTCGGTCGTTGGCCGGTTGGGGGACAGGCACCGTTGCCTTTGTCTCGATGATGATCGCGATCTTCCCGGTCGTGCGCGATGACTCCAGCTTCGATGAGTTGCTCGCGGACTACCCGGAGCCGATTCAAGCCCTGATCGGAGGTGACGTTTCGCTGTCGAGTGGACCGGGATTCATGAGCGCCGAGCTGTACTCGCTCATGCTGCCGGTCCTTTCTGCAATCCTCGCTGCAAACGCAGCGGCAGTCTTGCTCGGCGGGGAAGATGAGCGCGGTTGGCTGTCGTTTGTCGTCAGTGGCCCGACGACTCGAGCGCGGATCGTTCTGGAGACGGCAGCGGCGGTGGCGCTGGTCGCCGCAGTCCCGGTCGTTGCTGCTGCGCTCGCCGTCGTCGTGGGCGGGCCGATGGTCGACCTCGGCCTGAGTGCGGGCCCTCTCGTAGAGGTGTCGGTCGTCATGTGGGTGTTCGGTTTGTTGTTCGGCGCCGCGGCACTGCTGGTGGCCGGAGCGGTCGGACGACGCGGCACCGCCGTCGGTGCCGCCACGGGTTTGGTTGTGTTCGCG
>Ga0222718_10004063_pt1 | contig 12306 bp, 12 predicted proteins | sample C33_27DmetaG_FD_165045 | JGI IMG/M metagenome (GOLD analysis project Ga0222718, IMG submission 165045) | Estuarine water microbial communities from San Francisco Bay, California, United States - C33_27D | ecosystem: Environmental > Aquatic > Marine > Unclassified | place: USA: California... | reverse complement strand
CTAAACAAGTTGCAATCCATAGAACAGTATAAATAGGAAGGATATGCTTCGTTCCAATTCCAAAAAACATCTCTCCAGATAAACTCCCTATAACAAGAATTCCTTGAATTAACACAAGTGTTTTTATTGATATATTAAATTTCATCTTTGTTCCTCTAAAGGGTAATACCCAAATCTATTCCACGGTAACTGAGTAGTTTGGAACAGGGTAGTATTATTACCCCCCTAATTTTTGTTCATAAATTTTTTCATAGAAAGAGAAATAATTGCTATTAAGAAAAATACCGTTCCGGCATCATGGAGACCATCGATACCAAATAAACTTTCAGATAAGTACATTGCTATCGCAAGAATTATTAAAACCCAAAATTCATATTTTTTTATAAACTTAATCATTTTTCAAAATACTCTACGGTAACGGAAGGTGCTTGAACAGGGTAGTTGGTTTATACGCCTTTATCAATATGATTGCTTTTCGGGTATTACGCCTCTCACTCCCCCTCTAGGGTCCTTCATGTCTCCGCTCCTTCTTTGGTATGTAAATGTTTAATTAGTTTGTATGTGATTTCCTGTCTTACCTTGTATTTCTGTTCAGGAACAAGGTCATTGGATTGTAAGGTAACTATAAAGTGTAAATTAGGACTTATAGACTCTAAAGGGTAACACCCAAATCTATTCCACTGTTACAGACTTTATCCTACAGAGGGGATTATCTGTGTTTTGATGTTGAGGTGACTTCCAATCAACTTTGGCACACCCATTATTCTCCCTATCAGTCATTTCTCCATAATAAGATAAAGCAACTCAAAGCAGAAGGACTGGGTTACAGAAAAATTGCCAAAAGACTAAACGAGGAAAACATAAAAACTTCAAGAGGCAATACCTTCCACCCATCTAGTGTCTATTCCATTCTCAAAAAGAAGAAAATTAGAGATGAAAGATTAAATAAAGAATTTGAAAAGAAAATCTCTGAGTTTTGGTTTGAATACAATAATGATTAATTCCTTGACTATTTAGGTGTTTACCCAATATAATTTGGGCAATTACCCAAATAATGAGTCAATATGGACATTAACTTATATAAAAAATTAGATCGAGAAGCACTGAAGATATCCAAAGAATACTCGGGTAGGATTGGGTTTCTAACGATTATTTTGTCAGTTGTGGCAGTTTCTCTATACTCAACTGTGTTGTTTTCGTTTGCAAATGGTTTTCTCTCTCCCCTGCTAACAGTGCCCCTCCTTGCGGTTTTGACATTCATGTCTTACACACCAATGCATGAAGCAGTGCATGGAAATGTTGGGGGGAATAATAAAAAGTTTAATTGGTTGGATAAGGCAGTCGGTTATCTGATGGCACCGATAATTGCCATACCTTATACATCACATCAAAAAGAGCACTTTACGCATCACGTTCATACCAACAAAGAAAAAGACCCCGATGCTCATATAAAAAACTGGTTTGACTCTCCGAAACACTTTTTTATGGGATCAATAAGAATTATCAAAACGCAAAATACCTTTGTGATGAACAACTACACAAGGATAGAAATCTTTATTAGTTTGGGTTGGAGATTATTGTTTGTGTTCTTTACAGGAATTGTGAGCATTCCGGTGTTGTTCATGGGGTGGTTTTTGGGGGCATTCATAACCCTCTATTTGTTGTCATACTTGCCTCATAAACCATACAAAGAGACGGCAAGATATAAAAATACCAACATACGGTTATTTCCAATACAATGGGTGGAGAACCTCATGTTCCAGCAGAACTTACATGCGGTTCATCACTTGTTTCCAAGGATACCTTTTTATAATTACAGGAAAGTATTTCAAAAGATAAAACCTATCATGAGAGCAAAAGAAACCCCGATTATCAGGATTCTCAACCAAAGACCGGTTTAAACTCATGAAGACCAAAGAAAAAATAGTTCAAGAAAGTTTGTCTCTTTTCAATGAAAATACTTTTGAACTATCCACCACCAATTTAATTGCAAAAAAATCAGAAGTTCTCGAGGGTTCTCTTTGGTATCACTTTAACTCAAAGCAGGATTTAGTATCGGTTCATACAGAATTATTTTTAGATTCTTTCTGCAAAAAGAGAATTTACACTGAAAAAAATGACCCTAAGGAACTAATACTCGGACTGTTGAGCATATATGAGGTTCTTTGGGATTATAGGTATCTCGTTCGAGATTCATTTGAGCAGTTTTCAAATGAAAATCCAAAACTTTGCGAAAAAATAGTTGATATAAACCATGAAATTGATGAGTGGGCAAAAGAAGCAATCATCCATGCAAAAAACCTTGGGGTATTAATTATTCAGGATGAAGACATAGAAAGTGTTGTAGAGATTTCATTAATAATTGGAAGGCATTGGTTGGATTACTCTATGAAAAAATATCCCTCCAAATCAAATCTATACCTAAGAAAAAAAGGTATTAATCTTTTAATAAAAACTCTATACCCATACTTAAGCAATGATTCTAGAGAGATGGTGGATTCAATTTATGAATCAGACTGAAAAAACGATTATTAAGCTCTTAAAGAACACATTTGTTTTTTTGCCCTTAATTTATTTCATAGGTGCTTTATTAGATTCATATGATGTTTTTTTAAGAGATTTTATTTATGGGTTTCCATTTTTATTAGTTGGAATTTATTTCTTGCTCAAAGACAGCATTAGTCTTTCACTCTTATCCTCAGCATATTTGTTTCATGTTGTTTTTGATTTGCTTTATTTATATTTCATTCAAGACTCATACATGATTCCTTTCTATGAAATCATATGTATTTTCTACGATTTTATTGCAGGACTTTATCTTTTTAAGAGAAGAGGTTTGGGTTGATGGTTCTATAAACCACCCTGTACGAACCTATTCCACGGTAACGGAATAATTTAGCAGTATCGTAAAAATAACCCCTCTCTCCTCGTAAAGTTCAACTATACAACGGTTTCTAGCAGGTTATGGGACACCCCTTATAGTGAATATCAACAATATTTGTATGATAGAGTAGTAGATTTACGTTCGCTTAAAATAACCCCTATGCCCTATTTAAAGATAGCGGAGTTATTTAAATCAGAAGGTCTACTTGTTGGTTTATGAAATTTAGTCAGAAAATCAAGGTGCTTATTTTTCATTATTTTTAATATAAATTTTTCCAAAAATTGCAAATAAACCAAATAAACCAATTAACCACCATTTATAGTCACCTGCATTTAATAAAATAATCGTTACTATTGCTGCACCCCAAAATGGTGAATGGAGAATTTGAATTAATTTACTCATTTTTAATTAGACACCTTTATCTATTCCACGGTCACTGACTTCGCCAAGTTTCTCGGCTGATCAACATCTGTACCAAGGTGTACGGCCGCATGGTATGCTAACAATTGAATTGAAATTGCAGTTACTATTGGTGAAACAAAATCATTAGATGTGGGCACGACTATAACACTTGAACTCATTGAACCTGCATGTTTTTCTCCTTCTTCATCTGTAATAAGAATTATAGAGGCACCACGCGATGCAACTTCCTGTAAATTAGAAATTGTTTTTTCAAATAGTTCGTTGAACGGTGCTATTACCACAACAGGTGTTCCATCTTCAATTAAAGCAATTGGTCCATGTTTTAGTTCTCCCGCTGCGTAACCTTCAGCGTGAATATAGGAGATTTCTTTTAATTTTAATGCACCTTCTAGTGCAATCGGCATTTGTGTTCCGCGGCCAAGGTAAAATACATTTTTAGCCTTTGAAAAATCGAATGCCATTTTCTCTATTTGATTGCTAAGCCTTAACGTTTGTTTGACTAAGCGGGGTGTTTTTATTAAATCTTTGATCAACTTCTCTTGATAAGATTTTGATACTGAGCCATTCGAAACTCCTGCTGTTAAAGCCAGCGCCGCCAATGCGATAAGCTGAGATGTAAATGCTTTGGTTGATGCAACGCCAATTTCAGGTCCAACATTAATAGGTAGAGCAACATCTGCCTCCCTAGCCATTGTTGAGGTTAAGACATTTACTAAAGCTGCAGTTTTTAAACCGGCGCTCTTACAATATCTGAGAGCTGCTAAAGTATCAGCTGTTTCGCCCGATTGAGAGACAGCAATGAAAAGAGATGTATTTAATAAAAAAGGTCGCCTATACCGAAATTCAGAGGCAATATCGACTTCAACGGCTATACCTGCTATTTGTTCAAACCAATATTTTGCCACTAGAGCAGCATAGTTTGCAGTCCCGCATGCAATAAGAATGACACGGTCTATTTTTGAAAAATCAAGATTCTCTGTTATCTTTGGACAAAGATTGTAGTCATTTATATATATACCTAAAGTCCTGCCTATGGTTTCAGGCTGCTCATAGATTTCTTTAAGCATAAAATGACGATAATTACCTTTTTCTGCCATAGCTGGGCCGCCCGAAACTATTGTTACATCGCGAGTAACTTTATTATTTTCATGATCAAAAATTTCGTAGGAAGTTGGAGTGAGAATTGCCCAATCACCTTCTTCAAGGTAGATCACTTTATTGGTCAACTTTGCTAAAGCCATTGCATCTGAGCCTAGGTACATTTCACCTTCGCCGATACCTATTGCCAATGGTGAGCCTGCTCTTGCACAAAACATGTGACCTGGTAATCCATCTATTAAAACAGCAAATGCATAGGCTCCATTTAGTTTTTGTAAACTTTTTGAGAATGCTTCTTTTGGTTCTATGTTTTTTTGTAAAAATTCATCTATTAAGTGAGCGGATACTTCAGTATCTGTTTCAGTTAAAAAATTACGATGAGATAACTCTTTCCTGATTTCCAAGTAGTTTTCTATTATCCCATTATGAACAACGCTGACGCGTCCTGAAAAGTGAGGATGAGAATTTGTTTCATTGGGAACGCCGTGTGTTGCCCAGCGTGTATGAGCTATTCCTGACTCTCCGTCGATAGGATTTTTTGAAACTCTACTTATAAGCCCACTAATTTTACCTTTTGAGCGCTCACGTTTAAGTTTTCCATCATCAAGTACAGCTATTCCAGAGCTATCATAACCCCTATACTCAAGTTGAAGTAAACCATCTATTAAACGATCTGTTACAGACGAATTTCCAATAATTCCAACAATGCCGCACATAATATAGCCTTAATTTTTCATTAGATAATAATCACATTAATAAGCAAAGTTGTTATGGACGTCCAACGCTTACATAATTAAATCCGAGATTTTTCATATTTTTCGATTTGTAAATGTTTCTCAAGTCTATCACATTTGGCTTTTTAAGTAATTTTTTTATACGCTGCATGTCTAGTGCTCTAAACTCATCCCATTCTGTTAATATAACAAGCGCGTCAGCACCCTCAATACAATCGTACGGGTTTTCTGCGAAACTTATATTTCTCAAAATCCCTTTGGCTTCCTTCATGGCTGCAGGGTCATACGCTTTTATTGTAGCTCCCTTGGCTTGCAATTCAGGTATGATAGCCACACTTGCAGATGAGCGCATATCATCTGTATTTGGTTTAAATGATAACCCTAGAAAAGCTAAAGTTTTATTTTTTAAATCTCCATCCAAAAAATTGATGATTTTTTGAACCATTTTTAACTTTCTGTCTTCATTGGACTTAACCACAGTTTTTATAATTGATAGAGATACTCCTGCCTCTTCAGCAGTGCGTATTAGCGCTAAAGTGTCCTTAGGAAAACAAGAGCCCCCATAACCCGGGCCAGCATGCAAAAATTTAGGTGCAATTCTTTTATCAAGACCTATACCTCTTGCCACCGTTTGAACATCGGCTTCTAAGTTCTCACACAAGTCTGCCATTTCATTAATAAAACTAATTTTGGTTGCTAAAAAAGAGTTGGATGCATATTTTATTAATTCAGAGGTTCTGCGACTTGTAAACAATATAGGAGTTTCGTTGATAAATAGAGGCCTATAAACAGCTTTCATGACCTGAATAGCATTAGGGCTTTCTGTACCAACAATTACTCTATCAGGGTGTTTGAAGTCTTTGATTGCCGCCCCTTCTCTTAGGAACTCTGGATTTGATACAACTGAAAACTTTTCAATGGAATGATTTTTAGATATTATTTTTTCAATTTCATCCCCAGTGCCAACGGGAACTGTAGATTTAGTTACAATAACAGTATATTTTTCTATATTTTTGGAGATATCTTTAGCTGCTTCATAAACATAAGATAAATCAGCGTGTCCATCCCCTCGTCGTGATGGAGTCCCAACAGCTATAAATACAACATCAGAACCTTTCATTGATGTTTTTAGGTCTGTTGTAAATTTTAGACGTGAGGCACGAACATTTTTACATATAAGATTCTCTAGATAAGGTTCAAATATTGGAACTTCACCAGACTTTAGCATTTCTATCTTGGTAACATCTTTATCGACACAAATCACTTCATGACCAAAATCCGCGAAACAAACCCCAGATACTAATCCAACATATCCTGTACCGATCATAACAATTCTCATGGATTGCCCTCATGAAATAATTAATTTCTGGAGTTATGACAGGAGAAGGAGAAACATGCTAGTGGTAAGACAATAGGTATCATTGACATTTAAGTCATTATTTAACAATTAGTACGCATGGAGTACGAAATACCAAATTTTCCAGCAGTACTTTTTTGGGCTGCTCCAATATTTACACTATTGATTGCAATAGAGTGGTACCTTGTATCCAGAAAAAGGATTTCGGGTACATATGTTGTAAAAGATGCAATTACATCATCCAGTATGGGTGTGGGGCAATTGATTTCCGATGTTTTGATGGGAAGTATAAGCATTGGTATTCTCATGTGGGTTTGGCAATTTAGATTTTTTGACTGGGGATTCAGTATTAAGGCGATACTAATCTGCTTAGTACTTCAGGATTTTGTCTATTGGTATAAGCATATGGCGGCCCATAAAGTTAGATGGTTTTGGTCCGCACATAATGTTCACCATAGTTCAGAGGAATATAATTTGAGTACAGCTCTTAGGCAGCCATGGAATAATCATTTTACTGGGTATGTTTTTCTCTCATCGCCATTGATTCTACTAGGTTTCCACCCTGTGCTAGTCATATTTATTGGAGGTGTAAACTTGGTTTACCAGTTTTGGGTTCATACCCAGTCTGTCAAGAAAATGGCTCCATGGTTTGAGTTTATTTTTAATACTCCTAGTCACCACCGGGTGCATCATGCAAAAAACCCTAGGTACTTGGATAGTAATTTTGCTGGTATTTTGATAATATGGGACAGGATTTTTAATACATTTGCAGAAGAAGATGAGACTGACCCAGTGAATTATGGAATAATTACACCGATCGCATCCTATAACCCTGCTGTGGTAGCATTCAAAGAAATGTATAATATATTTAAAGATTGCTTTCAGCCTAATATTAAATTTCATCAAAGGCTTGCATACATTTTTGCTGCCCCTGGTTATTCACATGATGGCTCTCGGAAAAGCTCTAAAGACTTGAAAGTTGAATTCATGAAAAATAAGCAGGCTAATCGTTAGGTTATTGATAGTCTGGGGTGACTCTAATTCCAGAAACCCATGTTTCAAGTACGCTTATATTTTTTATGTCTTCTGGAGCAATAGTTAAAGGGTTTTTATCGATAATGATGAAGTCTGCTAACTTACCAGCCTCAATACTACCTAAGTTTTTTTCTTGGAATGCTCCATAGGCATTTTCGATAGTCATTGCTTTAAGAGCTTCTTGAACTGATAAAGCTTGATCCATATACCACCCTTTTTCGTCCTTACTACTATTAAGTGGTTTTCTATTAACAGCAAAATATAATGTATTCATTGGCTCCCAGGGTTCGCCAGGTAGGTCAGAATTTAATAATAACCTCCCTCCACTTTTGAGAATTTTCTGCCATGAATAGGCATCTCGAATTCTCTCTGGCCCTATTCGATCTTCTGCCCATTTACTGTCTCCCACGGCATGGGAAGATTGTATAGAGGCTAAAATTTTGAGTTCTGCTAATCGATTATAAAAGTCTGGAAACAGAACTTGTGCGTGCTCGATACGCCAGCGATGATCAAAAGTACCATCTAAGTTTAATATTTCTTCATATAATGACAATATTTGATTATTGCCTTTATCGCCAATTGCATGAGTAGCCATTTGGAAGCCTAATTCTGATGCCTTCCGTCCTAGGCTTAGAATTTTTTCTGTACTTATTCGTTCTGTTGCTAATGACTTTCCCAATTGATCGGAATAAGGTTCTGACATAAGCGCTGTTCTTGACCCTAGAGACCCATCATAGAAGATTTTAATACTTCTTATGTCTAAAAAATCATTTTTATCATCAAGCGGTCCTTGCGCAAACCAATGTTTAATTAATTCATCATTATTTCCATCAAGCATTCCGTATACCCTTATAGGAAGAGAGTTAGATTTTTTTAACGCAATAAATGCTTCAACGTCTTTAGGAGTCATGCCTGCTTCATGTATAGATGTTACACCCGCAAGAGCCATATTGTTTAGCCCAGCGACTATTGCATTTTTAATTTTTTCATTGCTTGGCTCTGGTATAAAAGGTTGAATTAGGTCTTGAGCTAATGTTAGCATAACTCCTGTTGGCTCACCATTCTTACGGCGTATTATATTACCAATGTCAGGGTCTTTAGTAGCGCTATTAATATTTGCTAATTTTAGTGCGTAATCATTATATAACCCAGCAAACCCATGCAAACTTTCTAAAGCTACAGGATTATTTGGAAACGATATATCTATTAAATGTCTATCTGGGTATCCTGTGGATGCAAATGCACCCTCGTCCCATCCTTGCCCTATCAGCCATTCACCTCGAGCTGGGTTGGGGAATTTATCTTTTAGGCGCTCTACTATTTCCTTTACACTAGAAACTCCAACTAAATTAGCCTTTAAAGTGTCCATTCCAAGCTCGCGAATGTGAACATGACTATCTATAATTCCAGGTAAAACTGTCTTACCTCCCAAGTCCACTTTTATGATATTTTTTAGGCTTGAACTTTCAGCTTCTTCATCAACTAGTGTTATTTTATCACCGGTAACAATAAAAGAATTTGCGAGAGGCTTATCAGGATCCATTGTTATAATGTTAGCATTAAAAAAATGTATTTGCTGAGAGGAAGGGGCTGCATTATTTGAGCAAGAGTTAATTAACAGTACAAAAATAAAAGGAAGTATTTCTAGGCGAGAAAATTTAATACTAATCATGTACTTTAGTAACTTTTAATGAGATTATTTGATTGCGTTGTTTTTTTATAACTTCAAATCTGTAGCCATGATATGAAAATGTTTGATTAACCTCTGGAATAGTTTGCGACTCATAAATAACAAGACCTGCTATTGTAACCGCTTCTTCATCTGGGAGCTCCCATCCCATAGCCCTATTAACATCTCTAACAGTCAAATTTCCGCGTAGGATAGCACCTCCTTCTTTTAATTTATTTATCCCTGTGATTTCTTCATCATATTCATCTTGGATATCTCCAACAATTTCCTCGAGGATATCTTCGAGTGTTACTATTCCCATTAAAGCTCCATATTCGTCAACTACGACTGCAAAATGCTCCCTTTTTTGCTGAAATGCTTTCAGTTGTTTCACAAGTGATGTTGTCTCAGGTACAAACCAAGTGCTTCGCATTATTTTTCTTGTGTCTATTTCTGAAAGCTCTCCTGCCTCGCTGGATATTGACTTAAGAATATCTTTAACATGTAAAATTCCTATAATATTGTCTTGGTCATTTTCATAAAGTGGGACTCGTGAGTGCCCTGAGTTCAGAACTTCTTTAATTATTGTTTCTGAGGGAATATTAATATCAATCATGCAAACATTTTTGCGATGAATCATCACCTCTTCAACGTTTAGTTCTCCAATTTCTAAAACCCCATATATCTGATCTCTTGCACGCTTTGCTACCCCCCCTTCTTCAAGGTGGAGGTCAACAGTTCCCTTTATAGCTTCTTCCGCTGACCAAGATGCTGAATTTGAATTCACTCCAAACAATCTCAACGTACTATTTACAATAATTTGTATGAGTAAAACTAATGGAGAAAATATTTTAACAATAAAGTTGATTCGCGTAGCTACTTTCAATGCTAATGTGTCCGGCTGAGATATCGCATATGACTTAGGAAGAACTTCTGCAAAGATTAATATTAAGAGTGTCATAACAACTGTTGCACTCATTAGAGCTAATCCGCCACCTCCCAAAATATTAGTAAAAATTGCTGTCGTTAAAACTGAAGCTAAAATATTAACAAGATTATTTCCAAGTAATATACCACCAAGTAACCGCTCTCTAGAGAGTAAAAGTTTAGCAACAATTATTGCTCTCTTATCTCCATTTTTTTCCAGGTTATGTATGCGAGCTTTTGAAGCAGCTGTTAGTGCAGTTTCGGATCCAGAAAAAAAACTAGATAAGTAAAGGAGTATTGCTACCACAAAAATCATTATCAAGTTATCGGTACGCAAGATTGATTCAAGCATTTTTCTGTCCTGCAAGTTGGCTAAGGTATTCTAGCAAACTAACTTTTGACGTCGACTTTTGGATAAAGGCGTCGCCTATTGAGTTTACCATTATAAGAGTTATGTTTCCACCCTCATTCTTTTTATCCTGCTGCATGAAGCTTAAAAATTTATTTGAATTTTTAAGCAGTGGGATAATATCTTTTATTGATGTCAAGCCAAGTGCTTGAAAATGTGCTTTTACTCTTTTGACATCTTTAGCACTACATAAATTTTCTTTTAAGCTAAACTCAAAAGCCATTTCCATCCCCGCGCTAACCGCTTCCCCGTGTAACAAGTCTCCTGATTTCATTGCCTCAACTTCTAGAGCATGAGCAAAAGTGTGTCCTAAGTTAAGCAGCGCACGTTTGCCAGTTTCTCTTTCATCTTCTGCTACAATTCTAGCTTTAGTTTTACAAGATAGCTCTATAGCTTTTTCTAGTGTGTTTGGATCACAAGATAAGACTTTTTTTCCATTTTTTTCAAGCCAGTTAAAAAAATCATAATTTCCAAGAAGTGCATATTTGACTACTTCAGAGTACCCTGCCTTTAGTTCTCTTTTAGGCAATGTTTTTAGAACATTTGTATCAGACAAAACAAGCTTAGGCTGATAAAATGAACCTACTAAGTTTTTACCATATTTATTGTTTATGGCAGTTTTCCCCCCGACAGAACTGTCAACCTGCGAAAGTAAAGTAGTAGGGATCTGAATGAATTTACATCCACGCTTAAAAATACTAGCCGCAAATCCAGTTAGGTCGCCAATAACCCCACCTCCAAATGCTATCAAAGTATCATTTCTTTCGAAACCTTTGTCGAATAATGAATTTAAAATTTTTTGAAGACCTTCAAAGCTCTTTTGTGCCTCTCCAGCGGGGCAGACTATAATATGAACTTCGAACCCTATAAGAGCAGACTCGAGTTGTTTGCCATGAAGCCTATAAACATTTTCATCTGTTACTATTGCAATTTTTTTTCCTGAAATCCTTTGTGAAATAAAATTACCCGCCTCAGAAAGGAGGTCCTCTTTTATGATGATTTCATAACTTCGAAGGCCAAGATCTACATTTACTATAGTCATTAATTATTACTCTGATATTTTTTTATTGCGTGTATTATTTTATTACTAATAGAGAATTGTTCCTCATTATCAATTGTAACCGTTATATGTGATTTTTTATATATAGGGTGCCTTATTTTTATAAGTTCCTTAATCTTTGCTTCAGGATTATTAATTTGCAAAAGAGGTCTTTTATCATAATTTTTACTAACGCGATTCATAATAGTATTTAAGTCAGCTTTGAGCCATATTGTTAATGCTCTGCCATTTAAAATTTCATGTGTTTCTTCTTGTATATAAGCACCCCCACCAGTTGCTAATACTATAGATTTTTTAGCTAATAGCCTCTCTATGACGAGTCGTTCTCCTTTCCTAAATTCTTTTTCACCATAATCTTTAAAGTAGCCGCTTATTGTTCTTCCTGATGCTTTTTCAATTTCGTAGTCAGAGTCATAAAACTCTCTATTGAGAATTTTAGCTAGTTGTTTCCCTGTTGTAGTTTTTCCAACACCCATCAGCCCGACAAGTGCTATTGAGCTGTTTGTAAAGTTTTTACTAATTGAACTATTCCTTATTATCTTACTTTTTTTATATTTATACCTGATAGTGTATTAAATATAGGCTTTTAATATGAGGAAAAAGTAACGTTTGCTCAACACTTAAACGTTAATATCTGATATATAATGTTAAAGGTCAGATTATGAAAAAATTATTTATTGTCAGTTTTACTTTAGTTTTATTCCTGTTTG
>Ga0222718_10004062_pt1 | contig 12306 bp, 14 predicted proteins | sample C33_27DmetaG_FD_165045 | JGI IMG/M metagenome (GOLD analysis project Ga0222718, IMG submission 165045) | Estuarine water microbial communities from San Francisco Bay, California, United States - C33_27D | ecosystem: Environmental > Aquatic > Marine > Unclassified | place: USA: California... | reverse complement strand
TGTCATACACACCCAATAGCATGGGATTATGATTTAACTTGTGAAGAGTGGGAAACTCTTTTTGATATAGACCCTAAGACAAAAGAATATGTAAACGATATCGTTACAAGAAGATATAAAGAACTGTATGGAACTGAAGATTCAGACATCTAAGACATTCTTAGATTTACTTAATGAGGAAAGGATAGCAATATTGCAAGGAGGAACTCGTTCCGGAAAATCCTATGCTGCTATCCAATTCCTTATTACTAAAGCATTAGAGAATCCAAACTCATCTATCTCTATTGTAAGAAAATCATTTCCATCACTTCGTATCTCTGCTCTTAGAGATTTTAAGACAATACTAAAAGAATGGGATTTGTGGGATGAAGACCTATGGTATGCATCAGAGAACTCATATACATTCGATAATGGTTCATCAATAGAGTTCTTATCAGTACAAGACTCAGAAAGAAGAAAAGGTACAAAACGTAACTATCTTTTTATTGATGAAGCAAACGAGTGTTCATATGCCGACTACTTCCAATTATCAATTCGTACATCTACAAAAATTATATTAGCATACAATCCTTCATTCCCTACTAATCATTGGATATTCCAACAAGTACTAACACATCCTGAGGCAACAAGATACATTACAACATACCAAGACAATCCATTCCTTGATGACACTCTAGTAAAAGAAATAGAGAGGTTAGAGGAGACTTCTCCATCTTATTGGAAAGTATATGGACTTGGGATAGAAGGTGTGGTAGAAGGTCTTATATTCGATAACATACAAGTTGTAGATATTATACCTGATACAGCAGAACTAATGGGATATGGCATTGATTTTGGATATACAAATGATTTTACCGCATTAGTTGCTCTTTGGAAAACCGAAGATGGTATTCTTTTCGATGAGATATGCTACATGAAGAACTTACTATCTAATCAGATTAGTAACTTTATTAGAGCAGCATATAACCAATGGGGTAGAAAAGAAGTTATTGCCGATAGTGCAGACCCAAGACTAATTGAGGAAATATTCAGAAATGGAATAAACATAAAACCTGCGGTCAAAGGACCTGATAGTATATTAGCAGGAATAGATACAATGAAACAATATAAGATATACTTGACTAAGAAATCAGAAAACATGGTTAATGAGTTTTACTCATATACCTTTAAGAAAAACAAAAACGAAGAGTTCTTAAACGAACCGATAGACTCAAACAATCACGCGATTGACGCATGTAGATATATCTCTATGTTTAAGTTATCGAATAAAAGAAAGAGCTACGGAAGTTATACAATATCAATTAGATAATATGGCAACAATACATGGACAAAAAGAAGGATTTACAGAAATGAAACCTTCGGATTTAACTGAACAACAAATCATTGATTTAGCAAGATGGGCAAACGTTCTTAATGAAGAGAATAAAAACCTAAAGGGTTATATCATGCAATTACAAGCACAATTACAAACTGCGAGACAAAATAGAGCAGTAGCAGAACATAGGTTAAATACTACTGTATTTGAACCAACAACTAACTATAAATGGGAAGATGGCAAAGAAGATTGATTTAGAAATTAAAGTACCAAAGAATTGGAAAGGTGTAACACTAAGAAAGTATCTTGACTTAGTAAGAGATATGGAAGTGTATAAAGAAACACCTGAGGCAGTAGATGCTGCACTATTCCATCATTTAGGGGGTGTAGACCCCAAGTATCTAAGTAAGTTGGATATATCTATATATATGGATATAAAAGAGAAGTACTATTCTCTTATGAACATAAAGGATGTAGACCATACTCGTAGATTCTTTCACAAAGGAGTTGAGTATGGATTTGAACCTAACCTATCAGAAATGGCATATGGTGCTTATGTTGACTTACAAAAATACGAAGAAGTAAAGATAGATGATAATTGGTCAGAGATAATGTCTATACTATATAGACCTGTTACAAATAAGATAGGAGAACTATACGAAATAGAACCATATGGAGCAAAGATTGATAAAGAACTTTTCTTAGATGTTGATATGAATATTCATTTCGGAGCACTGTTTTTTTTTCTTCATACCTTAACGGACTGCTTGAATTTTATCCAGAACTCTTCGAAGGAGAAACTCCTGAAGTTGGTGCAACACACCAATATTCCTTCCACAAAAAATGGGGAGCATACTCGGCAATTCATCAGTTATCTAAAGGGAATCTCTTAAAGTTTGATGAAGTATTGAGATTACCATTAGAAAAATGTCTTTTATTCTTAGCCTTTGAAAGTGATAAAGGTAAAATGGAAAGAATGGTACATAAGGAGATGATGAAGAAAATACAAAAGTAGTTCTTATACAATTTATAGAATGTTTGTTAAATATAAAAAATAACAATGAGATTGAAACCCATCACATTACCAAGACCAAAGGTTGAACCAACAAAGTCTTATAGTTCACCTAAAAAAAGTAGAAGAGGGTGTTTATGTCCAAAAGGTAATAAATATTCGGTGAAGTGTTGTAATGGTGATATGCAGGCTCAAGGAATTGGACTAATCTATAAAAAATAATACTATGGGTAGATTAAGACCTGATAAAATGAGTGGAGTTTACCTTGGAGAAACACGAGGTAGAGCAATTCCAAGAAGAGGAAAACGAGGATGTCTATGTCCTGATGAGAATAGATACTCCCGTTCATGTTGTAAAGGTGCTTTAATTGGTCAAGGAATCGGTCAAACACAAGTACCTGGTGGACAACGAAGAGGAGCATTCTCAAGTGGATTCTCAAACGGATTTGATATATAAAAGAATTAACTAAATGGCACAACAAAGTAAACAACAATTAGAAAGTACTAATCAGAGTAATTTCCCTAATAATAACACCAATTTTATTACGCCTGATAAGTTAAGAGAATTTAATACTGACATCATTGATTCATTAGTAGATGAAAACTCTTATAATATTGATTCAGGTTCGTGGAATGCAACTGATAGTTCTTTACAAGGACAAATTAATGCTCTCGTAGTAAGTGGAAGTGGTGTATCCATTGAAGATGAGAATGTAAATCAAGGAGTAGCAACTACTCTTAACTTTAGTGGAAGTGGTGTTACTGCTACAATAGATAATGGTACTGCAAATATTGCAATTCCAACAATCGCAGGTCCTGCGGGTACAAGTGGTACTTCGGGAACATCGGGCACGAGTGGTCAAGATGGTGCTGATGGTTCATCGGGTAGTTCAGGTACATCAGGTTCTTCTGGTTCATCAGGAAGCAGTGGAGTTGATGGAACTTCAGGAGTTGACGGAAGTAGTGGGTCAAGTGGTACATCAGGTGTAGACGGAGCAGATGGAAGTTCAGGAACAAGTGGAAGTTCAGGGTCTTCGGGTACAAGTGGAGTAGATGGTGCCGATGGTTCAAGTGGAACGAGTGGAAGCAGTGGAAGTAGTGGTACATCAGGAATTGATGGAACAAGTGGAGTTGATGGCACAAGTGGGTCATCGGGTTCTTCTGGTTCTTCAGGAACCTCTGGTGTAGATGGTACGAGTGGTATCGATGGTACGAGTGGAAGTTCGGGAACAAGTGGAACAAGTGGAGTTGATGGAGCAGATGGTAGTTCAGGTACTTCAGGTTCAAGTGGCACAAGTGGACAAGACGGAACATCAGGTATTGATGGTACAAACGGAACTGCAGGAACGAGTGGAGTAGATGGAACGAGTGGTAGTTCAGGTACATCAGGTATAGATGGTACATCAGGGTCTTCGGGAACATCAGGAATTGATGGCACAAGTGGTATCGATGGTACTAATGGTACTGCGGGTACGAGTGGTGTTGACGGAACAAGTGGAAGCAGTGGAACAAGTGGACAAGACGGAACGAGTGGAGTAGATGGTAGTTCAGGTACTTCAGGTTCGAGTGGTACATCGGGTGTAGATGGTGCAGACGGTAGTAGTGGTACATCAGGTGTAGATGGCACGAGTGGTTCATCTGGTTCAAGTGGTACAAGTGGTGTGGATGGAACATCAGGGGTTGATGGAACCTCTGGTTCTTCAGGAACATCAGGAGTTGACGGAACATCAGGTATTGATGGTACATCAGGAACAAGTGGAGTTGATGGAGCAGATGGTTCTTCAGGTACAAGTGGAACAAGTGGAATAGATGGAACAAGTGGAATTGACGGCACAAGTGGAAGTAGTGGAACAAGTGGAGTAGATGGCACGAGTGGAAGTAGTGGAACTTCAGGAGTAGATGGTGCTGATGGAAGTAGTGGTACATCGGGAGTTGACGGTACAAGTGGTGTAGACGGTTCTTCGGGTACTTCGGGGGTTGATGGTACATCAGGTGTAGATGGTACATCAGGAACGAGCGGAGATAGTGGTACGAGTGGTACAAGTGGTATTGATGGTACTGCTACATTCCCTTATACTGGTTCTGCAATCTTTAGTGGTTCAGTAATTGTAACAGGTTCAATATATTCTGATTCAGAAGCATTCTTTACATCAAGTTGGGCATATAACGCAGTAAGTGCTACAAGTGCAGATGACGCAGAGAAAGTAACATTCGCAATACAAAATGGATTTACCTCTGAAATACAAAAAGGTACACCAATTCATGTTACCTCAACAACTAATGGAACTTCTATTGTAGTTCCTGCGAGTGCATCAAATGCAGGTACGATGCCTGCACATGGTATCTCTAATGCAACACTTGCGGTTGGAGTAGATGGAGAAGCAACTATAATTGGACAAATCACGGGTGTAAACACATCAGGATTTAGTTCAGGTGATACTGTTTATGTAGCACCTGATGGTGGATATACAAATTCAAAACCAACAGGTAATGGTAACTTAATCCAAAACTTAGGTATTGTTAAGAAAGTTGATGCTTCTAATGGTACTGGTGAAATCTTCGGTAGTGGTAGAAGTAATGACTTACCTAATATTACTGAAGGTAGTGTATGGGTAGGTGGTACTAACGATGTACCAACTCAGACAACTACATCATCATTAGATGTACTTAGTGCAATTACTTCAATTAGTGCATCTTACGCATTAACTGCATCATACGCAGAAACAACTGATGTTAGTGGATTCCCTTATAGTGGTTCTGCACAAATCACAGGTTCGTTAGGTGTAACAGGTTCAATCGAAGTACAGGCACTTGGTTCTACGGGTTCAGTAGTAACTACATTAACTGACTCTTATGTAGGAACACCTGAGGCAGATAAAATTGTAACTTTAACACAAACAGAATATGATGCAATAGGAACTAAAGATAATAATACTCTTTATGTAATTAGTGGTTCTTATGTGTCTGGCACAAGTGGAACGAGTGGAACGAGTGGAGAAAGTGGTACAAGTGGTATTACGGGTACGAGTGGTACAAGTGGTATTACGGGTACGAGTGGTGTAGATGGAGCAGATGGTACATCAGGTACGAGTGGAACAACCCCAACGATATCACCATTCACAGGTTCGTTTGATGTAACAGGTTCAGTAGATATAGTAGGACCAGTAAATGGAAATGTAGCAAACATTCCAAGTGCTGCTACTGTAAACATTGACTTATCTAAAGGACAATTCTTTACTTCATCTATTGCAGGAACAACAGCAGTAAACTTTACAAACATAACAGCAGGAGTAACTGCAAATATAGAATTAGATACAAGTGGAACACCAATATGTAACTTCGGTGCAATGGTAAAAGAACCAGCAGGATTTGAATATACTGCAAGTGCAGCAGGTAATATAGATTTATTATCAGCAGTATCATTTGATGGAACAACAGTGTATGTAGTATCAAGTAATGAAATGAAATAAAATATGCCATTATTTACACCAACAAACTTTTATAGAACAAGAGGAGTATTAACACCAGTTCTACCAAACATAGACCAAACCAATCTATTAAGATGGTATGATGCAGACTTTGATGCCGATGGTTCTACTTGGACTGACCAAACTACTACTCAAGATGCATCAGTAACGGGTAATGTTACCTATGATAGTACTTCATCTCCATACTTCTATGATTTTGTAGGTGGAGCAGGTACAAATGGTATTGGTGCGAGTGCAAGTGCTGACCTAAGTAATACTACACAAACAATACAAATGTGGTATAGACAATCTACAAGTGGTGATACTTCTCAAAGATGTCTTGCATCACAAAGAAGTGGTACTGGTACGGGAGGTACAAGATATTCTATGCACGTGCATCAGAATAATGGTAGTATTGGTATTTACAATGGAGCAGAGTTTAGACCATCTAATAATAACCAAGGCGGAACAAACTTTAGCATTGGTACAACACAAAATACTTGGTACTTTATTGAATTAATGATGGATACTAAAGCAGTAGATTCAACAGTTGTTTATCAAAACAATGTATTAAAAGGAACTCTAAAAGTTGGACTTAATAATGATGCAGGTAATGAACCATTTGGTATTGGTACACCTAACTATAACTTATCAACATTTAGTGGTGAGTTCTTTATAGGAGAAATAGCAATGTGTTTAGTTTATAGTGGAAATACAAGACCAACGGGTAATTGGGATGCAACTAAAGCAAGATTTGGATATTAAGATATGTCAAATACACAAAAAATATATTTAGGAGACCATCTAATAGAAGATATCAGATATGGTAATCATAAAATTATTACTGCATTAGGTAACAATTCATTTCCTGTTATTGATTCGAGTACAGTTTTATATTTAGATACTACAAATTCTGATTCATATAATGGAACGGGTGTAACTTGGTATGATTTATCTTCTGCAGGAAATGATGCCGATGTAACAAACTTATCAGGTTCTTGGGATAGTAATGGATATTTTGATATTGGATTTTCTACTTACTCAGGTGAAGGAACAGTAACACATGCATCTTCTTTAGATGTCTTTGATGGTGACTTTACAGTACAAATTGTAGGAAGTATGGATGATTCTGCTAGTACACCTAATGACTTATGTGGTATGTTTGGAAAAGGAGCATTTAATTCTAATCCTGGTGTTGGACATCTATTTGTAAGAAATCCTGCAGACGCTAACTATAAGAAAACGATTCTATATGTTAATAATACATCAATAGGTGTAAGTTCAGTTGCATTTACAAACTTAGGAGATTTCTTTGTGATACAATATGTAAGAAGTGGAAGTACAATAAATTATTATGCTAATAATACTTCTATTCATAGTGGTACAAACTCATCTAATGGAAATAACTCATTAAACTTTGTTATAGGTACTGCAAATACTTCATCTGATTCTTATAGATGGGCAGGAAAGATAGTAAATATTGGAATCTATGATAAGGCACTAAGTAGTGCAGAAAGAGAACAAAATCTTAATTACTACAAAAACGAATTAGGATTCTAATAAAAAATAAAATTTAATTGTTAAATATAAAAATATAATATTATGAGTGGTAAAATACAAAATCAACAATCATACATCGAAAATGGACAATTCTCAGGTGGTATTTCAGTATCTCCTGTATCTGGTTCTGATTTTGATGGATATAATGGAGATAATCCTCAGTTCGGATTTGTTGCTGGTGGATTATATGTTGGTGACCAAGGAAGTCTTGTAGTTAAAACAGTAGATAGTTCAGTTCTTACGTTTGTAAGTGCTTCTGGATTTATTCCTGGTTTAGTTGCAGCAGTTTCTTCATCATCAACTGCACAAGATATCATCGCATTAAAATAAAAATATGATAAACTTAAACGTTAATAGAATAGAGGCAAGGTTAGATAGACCAGGACCTAATCTACTAACACCAGTAAACTATGTTGTTATTGGTGGTGGATATGGTGGTGGTAAATCCTTTGGTTCAGGTGGTCAATCAGGAGAATTTTTAACTGGTATTCTAAACTTTCAGCATAATACTTCTGCTACTTTTGAAGTAGGTAGAGGTGGATTGGGAGTAGGTAGTACAACTTCAGGTCTTGCTCCTTTACCATCTTCATCACTATTAACTTATTCAAGTGATTCTATTTCCCTAACTGCAAACGCTGGTAGTGGTAGTGGTGTTTGTCCAAGTGGAACTGCTACTGACATATATCCTTGTAATGAAAAAGGTACTTGGGTACATGACCCATCAACTTATACTAAGTGGGCACAAGACGGTGGTGCATCTTATGATGTACCTGCTTCGGGTGATGACTTATTTGGTGTTGGTGGTGGACAACAACAATACGATGGTGGACCTTTACCCGTTGCGGACTTCCCTTGGAGTTCTAATAGAGGTGGTGGTACACCTGGTGAACAAGCAGGAGCAGATGGATATAATGGAACAGGTGCAGGTGGTGGACAGGCACCCGCAGGGGCATCTCCTGCCGCAGGTGATGGTGGTGATGGAGTAGTTGGTTTTGCTATCTATGACCCAAATGAAATATTCGATATATCTTTTACAGCACCAACACAAGGTGGTACAGATGTAATTCCTCTAACTACACAAGTAGATTGGGATGGATATAGAATATGGTACTTCCATGGAACACAAGGAAGTGGGACATTTACGCTTCTAGGCAGAAAGTCCTAAAAATAAACAAATCAAAACTTAATTGTTAAATAACTAAATAATCGAAAAACTATGAACTCAAAATCAGTACTTAACAAGATTATCACTCTTCTTTCTGATGAGAAAAAAGAAGTGAAAATGGCATTTGCTGAATTAGCAGATGGCACAGTATTGGAGTCAGAAACTTTTGATGTAGGCGAAGATGTATTCGTTGTTGGTGAAGATGGAAGTAAAAGTCCAGCACCTAACGGAGAGCACGAACTTAGATTAAGAGATACTGAAGGTGAAGAAACTCGTTTCAAAATCTTCGTAGAGGATGGCAAAATTACTGAAAGAGAAAACATTGAATTAGAAGAAGAAACGGAAGAGGTTGAAACACTACCTGAAACTGAACTTTCTGACGCTGAGGAGATTAAGGAAGAAGCTGATGTTGATGTGGTTTCTTTAGAGGAAGTTAATAAAGTAGTAGAAGAAATGAGCTACAGAATTGATGAACTTGAAAAGAAAATCGCAGAAATGGAAGAGCATGGAAAAGAAGATGAAGACATGGAAGAAGAAATCGAAGTAAAAGAGGAAATCGAAATGTCATCTGTTCTTAACGGTGCTCCGAAAGCAACTAAGCCGATTACAAACACAAGAAGAACGGCATCTCCGCAAGCTGCGTTCTTAAAGAAACTTTATAACTAATAAAATTTAATTAAAAATGAGACAAAGACAAAACTTCGTATTACCTTCTATCTCTCAGACATACGCTGGGGAGGCATCAGGAAAATACATCGCGGCAGCACTATTGAGTGCTAAAACTTTGGACCAAGAAGCAGTATCAATTATGCCTAATGTAAAGTACAAATCAATTGTACAGAAATTAGATGTAAGTGGAATTGTCCATGACGCTTCTTGTGACTTCACAAATTCTGGTTCTGTATCTCTTGGAGAAAGAGTACTTGAGCCAAAAGAACTTCAAGTAAACCTTGAATTATGTAAATCTGAATTCGTATCATCGTGGGAAGCTTTACAGTTAGGATACTCTGCATTCGATGAGATTCCTGCTGACTTTAATGACTTCTTAGTATCTTACGTTGGTGGAAAGGTTGCAGAAGCAACTGAGCAATCTATTTGGGCAGGTAACGCCTCAACAAATGGTGAGTTTGGTGGTTTCCTACCTATCATCTCTGCTTCTGCTGCTACTGCTGGTGCAGGTGATGCTATCCAATCTTCAGCAAGTGGTTCAATCACTTCTGCAAACGTAATTGCTAAATTAGAAGCATTAGAAACTTCTATCCCTAACACAGTATATGGAAAAGAAGATTTAGTAATCTATGTACCTACTAACGTTGTTAAAGCATACCAACAAGCAATCGGTGCTAACTATGCAAATGGTTGGAACAACCAAGTAACTGTTGGTGCTAAACCACTAGATTACAATGGTATTCCATTAGTACATTGCCCTGGGATGACAGCATCTTACTTAGTTGCAGCACAGAAATCTAACCTATTCTTTGGCACCGGACTTTTATCAGACTATAATGAGGTAAAGGTGCTTGACATGGCTGACTTAGATGGTTCGCAAAATTATAGAGTTATCATGCGATACACTGCAGGAACTCAAACTGGTATCAATGGTGATATCGCAATCCACATCCCATCGTAAGTAAGGGAAGTGACTATATAAAGAAGATGGGAGGATTAACCTCCTCCCTCACTTCGGTTTTAAGTTTAATTAATAAATAAAATAATATACTATGGCTACTTGTAATTTATCTGCTGGAAGAAACGAAGTTTGTAAAGACTCCATTGGTGGTCTTCAGGCCGTTTACTTTTTAGTAGGAGAAGGACCTCAGTTTTATACTGGTTCATTTGATTTAGATGCTGCAGAAGAAGAAGTAACAGCATTACCTTCAGGGTCAACAGTATACAAATATGAACTTAAAGGCACTTCTGCTTATACTGAAACTGTAAACTCTTCAAGAGAAAACGGTACAACTTTCTTCTCGCAAGAAACTGTATTGAACTTGAAAAGACTAACTAATGAAATGACAACTCAACTTAAGCTTATGGCTTATGGTAGAAATCAAATCATTGTGCACACTAAAAATGGTGAAGCACTTTTAGTTGGTGAACACAACGGTGCGGATTTGACCGCTGGTACTATTCAAACTGGTGCTGGTTTAGGTGATTTATTTGGATACTCAATAACATTAACAGGGGAGGAAAAATTCCCTGCTAGATTCTTATCTGGTTCAAAAGAATCAGACCCATTTATCAATTTAGTGGGTATGGATGAAGTTACTGTTGTTGTTGGTTCTGGAAACTAATATATACCATACATAAAAACTCGGTAGAATATAAAACCCTTCTCTTTGTGAGAGGGGTTTTTTTATGCCCATATTTAAGTTTGTGAACATCTAATACTTATAGATGCAGAGTTGTTATAATACTATATACAACTTAAAGACAAGATATATGCAGTCATATTACATCTCAGGTTCGAATTTATTTACATTTAGGACTAAACCAACAGGTTCTTCTGACCTTACTTTGTATTTAGAGGATATGCTAACACTAAGTACATCATCTGTAACACTTAGTGGGTATACATACAATTCAGAACAATCTATATTACAATTTAGTGCATCTTTGGACACTTATGTTGGAGATGAGTATAGAGCATACATAAAGGATAGTTGCGATAATGATTTATGGGATGGTACAATACAAGTATACGAATCTCAGTCAATTGACAAACCAAGTTATCGTAACCAAAACACAACAGGCAGTTTTATTAGTAACGCAACTGCAAACGAATATATAATATTAGCATAATGAAAAATAATCTAAAAATTGTAAGTCTAACAAGACAAGATATTCCTGATATTGTAGAGGATGTAAAAACAAGATATCAATGGGTTCCTATTGGGATATTAGGCCAAGATGATTACTTTCCAATTATTACTGATGCTTATACAACATCTACTACAAACGCTGCGTGTGTTGAAGGTGTGGCAGATTTAATTTATGGAAAGGGTTTATACTCCAAGAACGAAGAGTTTGATAATATCTTCCAATCACTTGTATCTCAGAGAGACATTAAGAAAGTAACCTTTGACTTAAAACTATATGGTAATGCCGCATTCCAAGTTATGTGGAATCGAGACCATACACAAATTAAGAAATTATTTCACACACCTGTACAAAATCTTAGAGCAGAAAAGATTTATGATTCAGTAGCAGTAGAAAACTATTACTATTGCCACGATTGGTTAGATGTAAAAGCACAAAGAGAAAAAAGAAAAATACCTGCATTTGGTAGTTCTCAAGAAGATGTAGAAATCCTTTATATAAAAGACTATACACCTTCAAGGTTTTACTATTCTTTGCCTGATTGGATATCTGCATTGCAATTTTCATTCTCGGAAGCAGAATTATCTAACTTACACATCAACAACATTGAAAATGGTTTCTTGCCTCTTGTAATGGTAAACATGAATAACGGAGTTCCCGCACCTGAAGAGAGAGACACTATTGAAGCAATGATTGAGAGTAAGTTTACAGGTACAAGGAATGCAGGTAGATTTATGGTATCCTTTAATGATGACCCGAGTGCTAAACCAACTGTTGACACAATTACAACTGAAAACTTACATGACAAGTATCAGTATGTAGCAGACTATGCACAAGATAGAATCTTGGTTGCACATAGAATTACCTCTCCTTTATTATTTGGTATTAGAACTGCTAACAATGGTTTTAGTTCTCAGAGTGAAGAAATGAAGACAGCATACTCTATTCTACAAACAATGACAATACA
>Ga0222718_10004061_pt1 | contig 12309 bp, 5 predicted proteins | sample C33_27DmetaG_FD_165045 | JGI IMG/M metagenome (GOLD analysis project Ga0222718, IMG submission 165045) | Estuarine water microbial communities from San Francisco Bay, California, United States - C33_27D | ecosystem: Environmental > Aquatic > Marine > Unclassified | place: USA: California... | reverse complement strand
ATTTTGTAACCCCCTTCGTTCTTTGGCGGCTCGTTTTTGGAACAGAAAAAAGAAGAAGAAGAAGAAGAGGAACCCGAATTTTTTGGACCGACGAGAGAATTTTTTCTTTCCTTTTTTGGCTTTTTTGGTGGTTCCCTTTTCTCTCTCTCCTCTCGAAACGAAACAACATCCTGATCAAAAACAAGAACACAAAACGACACAACAAAAAAGGAAAAGTACCTTCTTCAATCGAGCGTCGTCTTTTTGGACTCTTCCTCCTGTCGTACTTTTCAATCTCAGCGACGCATTCGCGTTCGTTCGTTTGTTCGCGTCAGATAGTAGAAGAAAAAAAAGAGCTCTCTTTTTTTTTGTCTCTTTCAAAGGCGCCGGAAAGGACGAGAAAAGAGAGGGACGAGAAACGCAAAAAAAAGCTTCTCTTTCTTTCTCTTTTTTTGATCGAAAAGGCAAAAACCTCCTTTGCAAGAGTCCCAAAAAAACAAGAAGAAGAAGAAGAAGAAAAAAAACATAAACAAAAAAGGAGAGGAGGATAAACGGTGATGTAGAGATACATTCTGGTTCAAATGAAGAACACGCTGGATCGTCATCGATTCATTACGAATATATCCTTCGCGTGGTGAACTCTGAACGAGAGTACTGACGTTTTACGAAGCGCACGAGCCGCGACATTTTTTACAATATTTTTTTTGATGAGTTTTTTCTCATTTTCATTTCTTCTCTTTTCCTCTCGTTTTTGCTGGGTGGTTTTCAAACAAAAAAGAGAAAGAGAGAGAGCGCGAGAGGGAGGACAAATTTTCTTCTCTTCCTTCGAACACAACAAAAAGAGAAAAAATACGTGTTCTGTCTGCGCAGTAAAAGTCGCGCAGACGTGCGATATAAAAACCGATCATCAAAACAGACGACGAACGCGCTTTGTGTATCCTCCTCGTGGGCGTTTTCTTCTCTGCACTTGAAGCCGCTTCGACATTTCTACTCGCGCGCGAGGAATATATTTTATTATGGTTTTCTTTTCTTTCTTCTTTCTTTGGTTTTGATGAGTGACTCGACTCTTTTTTTCTTTTTTCTTCTTGCAAAAACCACAGAGGGAGGTCTCTCGTTTTGGTCTTTCCAGAAAAAAGAGAAGAGAAAGAAGAAGAAGAAAGAAAATTTTTTTCTCTTCTCTTTTCTTCTCCTCTCTTTTTTACTCTCTTTTCTCTTTGCGCGCACGAGAACACCTCTCATCGAATCTTCTTCCGTCATACTTCAACAACGCACCATAAAACTTTAACAGAGATTGCTTCTGGTACATAAATACGCGCGCTTACAAGATATCGTCCCTCAAAACAGTCTTTATTATTCAACTAACCATTTGCGCGAACAAAACCGAAAGTGAACACCACGGTGTTCATATTTCCGATTTTGAATTTTGGACACCCTAAATAAGCCGAGCACCCTAAACTCAGGGAAAAGAGAAGCGGAGATTCAGAAAAGTTTTCAAAAGTTTGCCCCTCTCACCACGCACGCGTCGTCGAAAATGGACGACGACACGAGTAAAGAGAACAAAACTCATAGCAATAACAACAACAACAATGGCAACAGCGCGGCGACGACGCCATCATCGGTGCGTCGTGTGTCTCTTTTTCTTTCTTCGTTATGTATCGCACTTTTCATTTCTCGCCTTCTTTGAGAGGCCAAAATTCAAACGGGAAAACTCTTTCAATTTTAACCAAAACTCACCTCTCTCTCTCTCTCTAATTAGATACTAAAGCGGGAACGAAAGCAAGCTCTCGGAGATGCGTTAGCCCCGAACGCGTCGACCAGGCGAAAAGTAGAAGAAGATAACAACAACACTGAAGAAGAAGTAGATATGGAAAACGATAATAATAATACGACGACGACGACAACGACGAGAGAATTAGTAGGAGCGCAAAAAATTCAAACTGCGGGCGTTGTTGTCGCTGATCCGCAATCGCGAACGATAGCGCAATCGCCTTCGTTCCAAGCGAAGAAGAAACGAAGACAAAGTCTCGGAGGGAGACGCGTTTCGTTCGCTCAGCCGAGAGAATTGGAGGAAGTGAGAGAGTATTACAAGGTGCGTAACGAAGAGGGACACTACCCCACAATTTTGTTTTTTTACTCAAAGAGAGAGAGAGAGAGAAGGGGAACAAATAACAAAAGTTGTGAATTCTTCTTTCTCCTTTCTTCTCTCTCTCTCTCTCTCTCTCGTTTATCCACCAACCATTGTTTTCGTTTTCGCGATATATTTGACGACGACGACGCAGAATATCACAGACACATCGACTGACCAACCATCATGAAACTCTTTATCACATTTATAAAACCCGTACAGGAGAGCAACAACTCGAACACAAAGACGCGCGATTCGTTTGGAACAGCGGGAGGAGGAAAAGGAGGAGCAGCATTAGATGAGACTATGCTCAACCAAAGCTTATTGAACGATTCATCAATCGTGAACGATGACGTTGATTTCCAGTTGAGTGGTTTAGAACCGTTGCAAGAGGAAGAAGAGGATGGAGACGTGGATGACGACGTCACGAGGAATCAGACAACGACTGGATTTAGCTATCAACCCACCGAAGGTTTGACGACGTCGGTTATTCCGAGCATGGCCAATTTGGTCGAAGAAGACGAAAAAGAGGACGACGATGACGAAGAAGAAGGAAGGGATAAGAATGTTGGTGCGGGAGGAAGAGGTGATGAAGGCGCGACGACAGCCTTGATTACGGAGGCGGTGCCATCAATGTCGAGATTATTGGACGAAGATGAAGAACACGATAAAGAGAATATTAGCGCCACTGAAAATCGGAGCGTGGATGCGAATGTCTCCGCAGAGCAAGTAGTGCAACAAGAAGATGAAATTACTCTCGGAAGTGTTTTGAACGTCACGGTGAACAACAACCAATCGATAGCATCGCAGTATACCTCGGGAGGAACCGAAAAATTGAACGTCACGAACTCTGTCGATGATTCGATGATGCAAAACAACAACAACAATAACAAGCAGCAACCGATTACGCCGAGTTTTACGTTTGGATTTGATAGCTCTCTTGATCCGGATCTCGTCGATAAAGATGGAAGTTCTCGAGAACATGCTACAATCACGCCGGCAACGGCGACGACGACGGCGACGAGGATGAACACAACGACGAGATTGAATAATACCACCACCAACAACACTACGACGATAAATACTGGAACAATGAATGTGACTATGGGATACGACGATGAAGACTTCGACGAGATTGACTTGAGAGCAAAAGCGAACAAGGAGATGGGAACAGAGACATACGAATTTTTGTATGGAGCAGGCGCCAACGCGACTCGAAGATTGACCGGAACGCAGCCGTTGAATTCGACTAACACGTTATCATCTTCTGCTCAAGAAACACCTTCGATGACCCTTGGGGGTAACGTGGCCAATGCGAATACTACGCAACTTCAAACGCCATTCGACGCTCCGAGTTCAAACGCAAAGAGCGAACACGATGGTTTCACTCCGGGTGAATCTACTCTTCGTATGGCAGAAGCGCTTCGTAAGCAACAGCACGGTCAGGAGGCTTTGCAAACGATGCGAATGAATTATCAAGTTGATGGAAATGACACGAATATGCATTCGGTCACGGTTACGAAAGACGATATCTTTCGTCGTCAAAGTCAAATGTACAACACGCCGGGTGCGAGATACAACAGAAATAGACGCTCATCTGCTTTGATGTTACTGGATAGATCCGAGCTCCACGGTCACTACACGCCAACGTTCGATAATGACAAGGCGCGAAACTTTGGAACGCCGGCGAGAAAAGGTGCGTTGAAAGGATTACCCGTCGAATTACCGCCGATTCCGGATGCGTTATTAGCGAAAGACGCGAAACCGTTGGAACTCTCCGATTTGTATCACGCGTGTCAAGTTTCGTTCGTTCCGGCGGAGAACATGCGACGAAGTTCAATCGCGTTTGGTCAGTTAGCGACGCTTCCGCCTCCAGAAACGTGTGAAGACGGGTTGAAGATTGTCTGTCTCGTGAATCCTTTGATTGAAGCGTTGGAATCGTTTCACGAGGATCTTGGTGAAAAAATGCACTCGTTATCCGCAGAGGTTGAGAAATTACGCTCGGAAGTCGAAATTGCGCAACCGATGTTCCTTCGTTTAGCTTCTTCGGACGATCCCCAGCACAAGCGAGAAGTTTCAAGAGCTGGTCAAGCGCTGAAGAAAAAATGCAAAATGGAAGCGAACGAACGCTTTGATCGTCGAAAGCTCAACGCGGAAACAACGGTCAATGAAGCCTTGCGTGCGCACGAAAAAATTGCCCAAAACTCCAAGGAATCCGTGCGTCAGTCGCGCGAACGTCTCGTCGAGTTGAGGCACATCGCCGAACGTAAACTCGAACTTTTGCGTAAAAAGCGTTCCGAGCAAATGCTCGCTATCGAAAATGCGAAGAAACCGGATGCTACTCGCACGGACGTTATGAATGCAGTTTTAGATTCTCGAGCAGCTTTACAGGCCGCGAATAACTTAGACATCAAGCTCGAAACGACTGTTGCCGAGAAACAGGCGAAGCAAGTTGCGCTCCCGAACGAAGTCGAGTCGTTGAAAGAGCGCGTCGAGGAGATGCGAATTGCTGTACAGAACGATCCAACTTTAGAAAACAATCAGGAATTGACGATGAATCTCACTAGAATGATTACGGCATCTTCAATGAAGGCTCTTGGAAATGGTAATAGTAGATTTTCCATAGCTGCCAATAACGCACAGACTCCAGGAAAAATGAGACTCGCGAGCCGTGTTCGTCTTTCTCAGAAAGCAAAGAAAGCTGAAAGTTTGGCGGATGACTATTCTATCATCGCATCTTTAGCTCCGTTTTCCTTGGAACGCGTCGATGGCGCCGAATCGGCGGAATTGACTTTGAGAGTTGGCGAGTTGTTTTTGGTCACTTTAGATGCGCGAACCGGCGCCGGGAGGTGCACTCTGGTTCAATCGTCCAGCGATAACAACATCAACAGCGATTCGCCGTTAGGCATTGAGAATGTGAAGAAATTTGCCGCTGCCGTAGCTGGTGCACCGTTTGCGTGGAACATCGGGGATCAAAGCTCATCCAAGATTATCATTCCCGGTGCCGGATGCTCCGGCGTTTTACAAAACATATGCCCGAGACTGAGAGCCGCCGAGGCGATTGTAAAAGAGTGCGAAAAGTGCAGAGACGCGTTTACAAGCATTTCAAACATAGTGTTGGAAGAAGACGGGAAGATCTCGTTGACGTTTAGCGACGTCCGAAGAGGACGCATCTTAGATGTCAGTCTGGATATGAGATTAACTGTTGAAGACGCCGACGCTTCGAACGACTCCATCGGTTCGCGAGACGATGTGAAATGCGCTTTTGGATTTGGTACGAGCAAAGAAAATACGGAGAGAAGTTTGAGACGAGCGTTGCGAAGATCGAACGCTTCTGTTTTCGGCGCCAAGAAGCTGTTTTCTACGTGCAAACTCGTGGATGCAGTCGTCAGAGGCGGGGTGGATGCGACGAACGCCGCCTTTGCCGTTCCGGATTTACCGGCGAGCAAAAAGATGAGTTCGGGTAACTCTGCGCCTCTCAACACCGCCATGGTGCGCTAAATACTACATATATACACACACACACACACACTACGCTTTAGCTTTTATATTAATGTTGTTATTTCATCATCTTTATTATATACGAAGTATACTATTTACTCTCTTTCTTTGTGAAGCAAATTTGAGCACTTAAAAAACCACCAAAATCAGGTCATTTCAAACACCTTCCTTTGCTTTCTTTCGTCAGAAAAGAGAAGGAATCTTAGGACGCGAATTCGAGTTAAAATCAATATCATGGGATCGACGAGCGAAGGCAGTCTCTTGCAAGAGACGCGATTGCTCTCGGATAAGATTTTGGAGACGGCGCACGTGTTGAAAACGGTCATGATGCGAGTGTCGACTTTAGAGAAGAAGATGGAGAGTTTACGAGAGGAAAATCTTTCTGAAAAATTGAAGAACAAACATTTGAATGCGGAATTGGCTCGCGAACGCAAACAATCACAAGAACAACAACGACGACAATCACAGCTACCTAATCATCATCAAAATACCAACCCCGATGATGATGGCGAGGTGGACGATGTGAAGACGCTGGTCATGATGAGACGCGCGGCAGGGAACGCGAGTACCGGAACGACGACGACGACGACGACGACACCGAATGCAGTCCCTCGTCTTCACAACGAGCACCAAAAGAATAAGATTGTTGACGTGCAAACACCAACGGCGCCTATTCCTACCACGACGACGACGACAAACGCGCTAACGCCACACGACTCGGCGCACACGACTTCAGCGCGCATACCTAAAATTGCAAAGAAAAAGGAGCGCACGTTTGCACCGAACGATCCGAGAAGAGACGCGTACGCGGCGCGAGTGCCGGCTCAGACGATTACGAACAGGGTCCCCTCTATCGATACTTCGGTGGACACTTCGGCAGAGGAGAAAAAGCGACAACTGAAGAAGGAAGTCGTTGAACGGGAACGAGAAGAACGTGCCTCGAAGAAAGCAAAGACGCGCGACGACAACAGCAGCGACGACGACGACGACGCTTTGGCGGTGAAGTTCCAAGAGAGACCGGCGAAGAAAGAAAAGAAGAAACAGAAGAAAGGCGAACAAACAGCAGGAGGCACGGTAAAACTTTCGGAGCAAGAGGAACATCACTTAAAATACGGCCACGGAAGAAGAGGCGTTCGAGTGGATACGGTGCAAGGACCGGCGTACTTTGCTTTGGATGACGACCAGCTTCTCGGGATTGGAGATAGAGTAAACGTCCATCCGTTGACGCTGTATTCTTTATTTCGATGGGACCAGCCGCCCGAATTATCGCTTCGTTCGAGACTCCTCCAAGGGACTCGTTTATTTTTAGCGCCAAGCGAGGATTGGGAATTCGATTACATACGCGAAGATGAACTGAAAGCGATCACAAAAATGTGCGAGAAAATATCCAAAGCCTCGCCAGAGTTGTGTTTCGATGATGCAAACGTCAGAGCTTTAAAGAATAAAGTTCAAGAGCTATCTAAAAACAAGGACAAGGAATCTGCGGATCATTATTTCGTATCCCTGCCCTTTTATCGAGCGGTTAAAGAGATAATAAAAAACCAGAGCGCTACGAAAGATCATTTAGAGCGAGCAGAGAAAAAGTTTGCGCAACTTTGGCAAGCGGCGGGATTTTTAGAACCGGAGAGAAACGCGGCAACTGTTAGAAGCTTCGAAGAGCAAAGAAAAGCGTTTGAAGACCTCATCCAGTGGAATAGAGATGGCGGTAAATAAATTAGCAGTATACATCAACATATACTGTACCATGGTACCTAGGAACCGTTTACGTGTGCGAGATTAGAATTTGTAAATGTGGAACAACATACACCCCAATTTTTTAAAGAATTTTTATCATTTGTTCTTATACTCTTCGTCAAGCGCCATCACCAGTTTTCCCCCGCGTACAGCGGATAAAGTGGGCAATGAAGACGTTTCAAAAATCAATATATGTAAACCATCTCGCGTTTTGGAGTTCACCAGCGCTTTAAATCCGACGTTTTCAATGGTTTGCTGCCAGGTTTTTGCAACTAAATTTTCTTTCGATTTATCGAAGCCGTGCGGTTCGATAATCATCAAGAGTCCATCTCCATCTCCTTTCAAGCATTTTCGAGCGTTAATAATCATCTGAAATCGATTTTCGGGCGTCGGAACGTACGTGAGGACTAGCGAAAGCACCACGATGTTGAATGAGGACAATTTAAGCCCTTCAAGTCGTTTCGAAGAGGAGGAGGAAGATGTTTTGAGCAGCGTCTCAGCCCCGTTCTCGTCCTCGATGCGGTCAAAAAACTGTGCGTTCAGAAAATCACCCTCTAAGACATTCTCTGCTCCATCTTCCGGTGCCAAATCGAACGCGACGACTTTGCAGCTGCCAAAGTGCGTACTTTTGCGCTCGTACTCGCGATAAAAGTCCCAACACGAACCCACATCTAAAAGCCGAAACGTCTCTCCGTTTTTATCATCGTTTCCGTCACCGCTGCTATTACTACTTTTACTTCTATTTACTCTACCGTACCGCCTATTGCGATCTATCGATGCGTTGCGCGCCTCCACGACGCGAGCTGTTTCTTCGTTATTTCCCTCGCTACTTCCGTCTCTTTTGCGTTTACCCCGACGAAAAGCTATTCGAGTTGGCGCTAATTTTCCTACATCTTCACCGAGACTTGTTATCAATTTTCTTCGACTCTTTGCGTATTGCCTCCCATCCTCGTCACCATCGTGTTCGACATTGCTTTCCATCTTTCCGAAATAATGTTCAAAGAATTCGAAAGACCACGTGAGCGCATTTTTCACCCACTTACTCTTTCCGGTTGCCGCTGCCGCCTTGCTGTATTGTTGTAAATCTTCCTCGTTCGCTTCTGCCCCATCTCTCAATTTCTCGTGAACACTTCTTATGACTGTTTTCCGCCAAAAATGATCTTCGTTCGCCTTCTTCGCCATTTCGGCTACTTCACTGAGCGTCATTGCTCCTTCCACCAGTGCTCTTTTGCACACGACAAAGTCTAAAGCTATGAGTTTTGACGCGAGTTTCACGTCCTCGGCTATTGCTTTCAAATACTCTCTTCGTCTTCGGTTGTCGCTCTCGCCGTCGCTTTCGATTCGTTCTCGAACGAATTGCTGTGCGGTTGCTTCGGATATAACGTTTGGCATCTCCTCTTGTCCTTTTTCTTTAGTTTCGTAGTTGTTCGCTTTCGCGCACGTTTCGTACGCCGTTTTGACCATCCGAACAGCGTTCAGCTTTAAACCTTCTGGCACCTCTATTTTTTCTTCGTTCTCGTTCATATCCTTCGTCCAAGCCATCGAGGCGCTGTGCGTTTTCCTTCTCGTTTCACGTCTCCCTATATCCCCCAATGAACGAGAACAATCGAAACCGCAAACGGTAGCAGTTGTGGTATCAGTTGTAGCAGCAGCAGCAGCACTGGTCAGCGTTCTGAACGCGTTTTTCAAAGCCGGGTGCGGCCGTCTCAAATGAACGTAACTGTCTCTCGTTTTTTTCAGAGAACTCCTCCTCTCGAGAAGAAAGAATCGAGAGACGACGACGGAAACGACGAAAGATTTATTACCACCACCAAAACACAGTTCTGCGACGAGTTTTCCTCTGCGCATGCGCGACGTGTGAGTGAGATGATGCGCGTCGGCGTGTTTTTTTCTCCCGAGAAAAGACTGATGATGATGAGAGAGACAAAAGAGAGAGAGAGAGAAAGAAAGAGAGAAAAAGTGCGGCAAAAAAAACCAAAAAACCAAAAAATTCCTTCTTCTGCTGTCTGCCGCTTTTTCTTCTTCTGCATTTTCTCGTATTTCTTCACAGTTGTTTCGCACAACAACAAGACAAAAGAGAAAATGGGGAAAAAAGGGACCGCATCAAAGAAGAAGCAGTCACCGGGTGCTGCTGCGGCTGCTAAAACTCCTTCCTTACCGAATAAGGTATCGCGCGATTCCTATTTCTTTTCTTTTCTCTTTGACGACTCTTTCGTCGTCAAGTTGCGTTGCGTTCTGGAAATCTCTCATCTTTCGGCCGCCAGAACGCATCATCATCATCATCATCGTTTTTCGTAACGCCGTCTCGTATTTTAATATCATCGGATGATGAGACCAAAGCGCTGACCTGGAGGACGTTTACGACTTTCATTTCTTTCAGGCTAAGCGGAAGAACGCGAAGAAGAGCAACAAAAGAAGCATGAACAACAACAACGCGAAGAAAAAAGGAGGCGATGGAGACACGACAAAAAGTACTCAATCCTCCGATACAGAAGAGAGCCTATCGATTGACGAGGAAGACGTCGAGTTTGTGACTAAAAACGCGCTGTTCACCAAACGATTGCTGGCAAATTCGAAAGAACTTGAAGAAGAGAAAAAAGGTAAGAATGAGAAGAATAAAAGTCACGGAGACGCGAAGAACGATGAAGACGACGACGACGACGATAACGTAGAGCGCATGTTCTTCGAACAGGAAAAAGCGAAGAAAAAGGAAGCGTGGGAGAAGAAACAAAGAGAAATGTTGAAGAAAAAGAAGATGAGAGAAGAAAATAAAGGTGATGAAGACGACGACGACGACGACGACGATGAAGAAGGCGACGTGCGTTTGCTCCTTCCAGTAAAACGGTTAGATGGAACTCTCGTGAAGAAGCCCGTTTTAAAAGAAACCGAAGTGAGTGCGAAGGGTAAAAGAGGAAGAACGGACGAGTTTGAAGCGTTCCAGAATATCGACGACAATAGTGGTAAGAGTAGCAATAGCAACAGTAGAAAGAAATCGCTCGATGACGAGGATTTAGGATTAGAAAAAGCGAAGAAGGAGACGAAACAGAAACAGAAAGACGTTTCAGACGAGGACGCCTCTACAAAGAAGAAGAAGAAAGTAAATTGGTGGGAAGAGGACGATAAAAAGAAAGGAGCGAAAGAGAAGGGCGCACAAGGCGAGGATTCAAAAGATGATAGCGATGATGACGATGACGACGACGAATCAAGTGACGACCAGATGGAAAATGAGAACGTGGATTTTACGTTCTCGGCGAAAAAATACTTGGCGGATCCATCCGGACGAAGATTAGCTTGTCGTCAATTCATGGCTGAACTCTGTCAAAAAGCAATCGAACAGCCAGAAACGAGAATGAAAGATGCCGCGAAGCTCATTAAAACGTTGTGCGACGATCCACATTCGAAGGAAGTGGCGCAAGACGCGTGCGCTAGTATGACGCTACTTTTGCTTGATATTCTTCCGGATTACAGACTGCGCGAGATAAACGCAGATAAAAATGAATTAGAAGGCCTATCTGATAAGGTCAAGAAGCAAAGAAAAGAAGAAGACCTCTTGTGCAAGACGTACAAATCTTTCCTTCGTTTATTAACGAAGAATGCGAAAAAAGGTGCCAATTCGATTGTTTCCGGTCCTTCGCCTTCGGTGAGTGGGAAGTGCTTGATTCAATTCTTGTCAAAAAAACCAAATTCAAACTACAGAGGCGAGATATTGCGAGCAATTTTCTCCTCCTCGTTTACGTCAAGCGACGTGACGATTGCTGAAGAAGCCTCAAAGGCGTTTTCGGAAATTTGTAGAGGAGATGAAAACGGAGATCACACGCTTGAAATATTGCAACTCATGGCTGAACTCGTAAAGAAGAATATGAAATCAATATGGCCGCAATCCATCGCCTGGTTCAAAAGCATCAATCTCAACGCAGCCGTGTCAGCTTTGAAACCGGAAGAAGAACGGTTTCAGAAAATGACAAGAAAACAAGAGAGGAAAGAAAGAGCAGGTGAACGTGAATTGAGTCGAAAGCAAAGAGCGAAAATGGCGAAAGCGTTGCACGAGCAAAATAGAATGAAACCATTCACTGGCGATCCTAATGCCAACAACGACGAGGATGACTCCGATTCGGACGATAAATCGTTCAAGAGAAGATTAGAGAAATCGATTAAGAAAGATTTAGACGAAGCCGAAGGTGGGAAGACAAAGTCCTGGAAGGAGAAGATTAAAATCCAGAGCAAGATGATTGAAGCAGTGTTCGAAGTGTACGTGCGGGTGTTGAAAAGAGCCACCGACGATATTGACGACAGCGTTGGTACTGCAAATAACAGTGACTCATCGGACGACTCAGATCCAGATTCGGATTACGACGAGGCTGTTGTGGCGAACCAGCGTAGACACATGCATCAAAATCGCAAGAGAGGCACGTTTGCGCTCCTCGCGCCGACCTTGGAAAATCTTCCGAATATTTCTCGCTTAATTGATGTCGATTATATGGCAGACTTATCTTCGCTTTTTACGAAAGCGCTCTCGTCGAAACGGTTCACAATTGCTGATAAGTGTCGAGTTGTGCTATGCTTGGTAGATTCTTTCGCAGGAGGCGGTATCGAGAGCGCGTTGGCGGATGTGGATTTATCCTCCACGCGAAACAAAGTTTTTTCTGAAATTTTGTGTTGCGACAAGTACAAAGCAACAAACGATTGCATGGAATTCGTAAAGAGTCTGGGTTTGCCGCAACCTCCAGATAATGATAATGAGGAATTTCAAACTAGATTTGATCACTCATACGATGAATTCGAAGCAAAGGCAAAGGGTTCTTTACGAGTAGATGCCGTCGCGGCGTTTCTCAACTCGCAAACGTTGGGAGAGAACATCTCTGCGTCGACGCAGAGGGTCGCTTCGCAAGCGTTTGGGGCAATGAATACATCTACGGCGATGGCTTTTATAAAGAAAATAACAAACGTCTCGGTGGAGACGGTTGAAAGCG
>Ga0222718_10004059_pt1 | contig 12310 bp, 13 predicted proteins | sample C33_27DmetaG_FD_165045 | JGI IMG/M metagenome (GOLD analysis project Ga0222718, IMG submission 165045) | Estuarine water microbial communities from San Francisco Bay, California, United States - C33_27D | ecosystem: Environmental > Aquatic > Marine > Unclassified | place: USA: California... | reverse complement strand
ATTTGATTTTAACTATACAGATTTTTCTTCGGAATTTGCAAAAAAATTTAATTTACAAGTTGGTTATTTACACAAGGCAAAAATTAGTCCTGATGAAATGTCATCATTTTTAAAAGAATATGATGCCACATTTGAATTAATTGCAGAAGAATTTGTTAAAAAAATTGACAATTAAATTTTAATCTTTTACTGCTTCAACAAAAATTGAAAATTCTGGATGTGTTGAATCAAATCCAGTATTCCTTCCTTTTCCAAGCATTTCTGAAAATTGACTACCTTGTGGTTTTGAAAGATAAATATTTTCAAACCCAGCATTTTTTAAAAATAATTTCATTTTTTCATAATTCCACCAGCTAATATGACTTTCAGCATGTTGTTCTTGTGATTTGGGTGGAATTTCTAGTGTAAAATAATCTGCAAACTTTTCTTTGGATAATGTTTCAAACTTCTCTCTTATTTCCTCTTTATTCTTTTCTAATTCTTCTTTTGATTTTTCAACAACATGAAATGATGCAAAATAATAATAAAATTTTTCTTCCAAATCATTACCTTTGTATTTTTTAAAAAATTCTAAATTTTTATTTTTATATGCCTCATACCCTAAATCAAAATCTGGATTAGTTAATCTAATTCCACCTCCTTTTTTTAGACATCGATATAACTCGTTAAACAAATGTTGACAATATTTTTGTGGAATATGCTCAATTGTATGAGATAGATAAAAAAGATTAACTGAATTATCTTTTAATGGAAATTTATCTTCACTAGCAAGATTATGATTGTAATCAACTACTCCTGGTGAATATCTATACCATTTAGTCTCATATTCCATTACTTTCCAATGTCTTCTAAAATAATATCCTCCTCCAACATTAATCATTAAATTATTTCTATCTTTTTTGGAATCAATTAATTTAAAAAAATGTTTTTTTAAGATATTTTTTGTTAAAATTAATTTATATCTCCAAGATCTGTATGTAAGATATATTTTAGTATGAGATTTTAGATATGATTTAACATCATTTTCAACCATTACTTCTTAACAAAATTTTGATTAATTATTAGTTTACTCAGGTGAATAACAGTAAAAATGGAATAATTGGTTAAACAAATATTATATGAGATTATTAGATAATGTGTAAAGAAATTATCATGTCTGATACAACTCCTGAATTATTCAAAAATTTAAAAATTATTGAGCCTGATGAAAAAATTGTTTATTGTAAAAAATGTGTAATGTCTAATCAAAGACCTAGAATGCATTTTAATGAACATGGAATTTGTGGTCAATGTCTTTATTCACAATATAAACAAACTATGATTGATTGGGATAAGAGAGAAAAAGAATTAGAAGCATTATGTGATAAATATAGAAGTAAGGATGGTTCTTGGGATGTAATTGTTCCAGGAAGTGGAGGTAAAGATAGTAGTTACACGGCTTATGTTTTAAAAGAAAAATTTGGCATGAATCCACTAACTGTAACTTGGGCTTCAGCTATCCCTACAGAGATTGGAAGCAAAAACCTATACAATTTCATTCAATCTGGATATGATAACATTACCGTAACTCCTAATGGATTAGTTCATCGAAAACTATCTAAATTTTCTTTCATAGAATATGGAGAAAATTTCTTACCTTTTAGCTATGGACAAATTCATGTTCCGTTACATATAGCTGTAAAATTTAATATTCCATTTGTTATGTATGGTGAAAATGGTGAGTTAGAGTATGGTGGAAGTTTAAAAAATTTTGATAAACCTACTATGGCAATTGGAGAATCTGATTATATTCAGGAAAAATTTGCACCTTCTTCAAATCCAACTAAACCTGATTCTTGGGAATCAAAAATTAAATCTAGTGAACTCACATTTTATAAATCCCCATCAATATCTGAGCTAAAAAAAGTTGGAATTCAAATGCACTACTTTAGTTATTACGATTCTTGGAAACCTGAAGAACATTATAAAATAGCTAAAAATCATCTAGGATTCCAAGCTAATTTTACTAGAAGTGAAGGAACTTATACTGATTATGCTAGTCTAGATGATAAAACTGATGGATTTCATTATTATCTAATGTTCATAAAATTTGGAATTGGTAGGACAACATCTGATGCAGCTCACCAAATACGTGATAAAGTAATCACAAGAGATGAGGGTGTTGATTTAGTTTTAGAATATGATGGTGAATATCCTAAATTATATGAAAAAGAGTTTTTAGATTATATGGAAATGGATAAAAATGAACTTGATGGTATTATTAATAAATTTAGGCGCTCAATTATTTGGAAAAAAGAAAATAATCAATGGCTATTACAAAAGCAAGTAACAAAATTGTAACAATATTGTCTTTATATTTTGTGAAAGGTTTTAAGATTATATACATCCGTATATTTTGTTCATTATGAAGACAAATTTTAAACCAAAAAATTCTATCGAATCAAATTCAAATAACCAAAACATTCCGGAAGAAAAAACTCTTAATCAAAATGAATTCGAAAATTTTGTAAGTAAATCTGGTGCTAAAGGTTCTTTTATGATATTTAGATCAAAAAATAAGAAAGATGAATTAGGAATTGATCAACTTTAAAATTAGTTTTAATTTATTAAAAAGTGATTAACATTGTCATCTGATTTAAATTCAACATCTAAAAATTTAGAATCAATTATAAAAAAAACTCACTTAGAAACGTCCTATGAAAGTTGGGTTAAAAATTTTAGCTTAAATTTATCTAATATTTGGAATGAAAATTCTGGAAGAGATTTGGATCCAAGTGTGAATTCTGTTAGAAATTACACAGATTCGGCAATTATAATTGGTGCAGGACCTTCGCTAAAAAAATACAAACACCTTGAATTACTTGCAAATAGTAATTTTAAAGGTTCAATAATTTGTACTGATAGATCTCTTATTCCTGCATTAAAAGCTGGAGTAACTCCTGATAAATTTCCAAATTTTTTTGTTGCAACAATTGATACTGATGAAAAAATAAAATTTTTTTATGATGACGATCTAATTAAAAAATATTCTAACCAAATATATGGATTATTTACAACTGTAACAAATCCTTTAACAGTTGACGTTGCACGAAAACAAAAAATATTGATTCATTGGATTCATGCACTTTTTGATTATGAAGAAGGAAAAAAATCCTTTAATCGAATTTCTGCACTTATGACCCGTGCAAAAAATCATATCAATGGTTTACCTGCAATTCAAACAGGTGGCAATGTTGGTACATCATGTTGGTTTATTGCTTGGAAAATTTTAAAGTGTAAAAAAATTGCTTTAATTGGTATAGATCATAGCTGGAACGAACAAGATTCTTGGGAAACAATATTGTCTCATTCTAAAATTCCATTAGACACTGAAATTGATAATTCTCTCAGACAAAAATTATTTCCAAAAATTAATAATCCTGAATTTAATTGCACATGTGTACTGGATCCAATTTTTCAATATTATAGCACTGCATTAAAAGAATTCATTCAAAGATCTCCCTTAGATGTAACTACTATTAATGCAACTGAAGGAGGTTGTATTTTTGGAGAAAGGATTACTTGTCTACAATTTAATGATTTTCTAAAACAATCTTAAATTATATTTACAATGTGAAAACTAACAAATACTTGTTAGAGTGACAGAAATTGAAATTCAATTGTCTCTTAATGTTTTATTTATAGTACCTGAAATAAGAATAGATGGAAAACCATGGCATTTTCCATTTTGGGCTGGAATTCTTGCAGCTATTGTTGAACAAAAAGGTGGCAATGTTGGAATTCTTGATCTTAATGCTTTACGAATGCAAAATGGAACTTCAACGGTTTCATATGAACAAATTGAAAAAGAAATTCGTTCTGCTGATTGGGATATTGTAGGAATTGGAGGTTTAACTTCTACATATGGTAGAATTAAAGAATTAGTTCCCTTAATTAGAAAATTTTCCCCTAATTCTAAAATTGTTTCAGGTGGTGGTTGGAGTACCTATAATCCAGATGAAATTTTTCAGCTTGTGCCAGACCTTGATATGATTGTAATTGGAGAAGGTGAAGAAACATTTTCAGAAATATATGATGTTGTTGAAAATGGATCAAACAATTTTGATGGTGTTAATGGAATTTGTATTAACAAAAAAGATCAAACACATTTTACAGCACCACGAGCTTTGATTCCTGATTTAAATACAATCCCATTACCTGCATATGATTTATTTGAAACAGAAATCTATTTTCAGTATTCATCAATTCCATTATCTGTTGAAGCTTTTAATTGTAAAAGAAGGGCATCAGTAGTTTGGGAAAGAGGTTGTCCAAGAGGTTGTACCTTTTGTTCTCATAATGGCATGTCCAGAATTGATTTACAAAATATTTATGGAGAAGGAGACAGAAAGGAAGGAGAAAAATTAGTAAGAATTTCTGATAAAGAAAATGACACTTTTCAATTACCAGCTAGATGGCCAACTCCACAATATGCGGTAGATAATGTAAAATTTTTAGTGGATAAATTTAATGTTGATTTTATTTCCATTTTAGATGAAAATATGACTAGTAATTTGAAATGGACAAAAGAATTCTGTGATTTGTATATTGCAGAAGGTCTTGATAAAACTGTAAAATGGGGAACTTTAGGTGATGCTCCAAGTGTTGCTGTTAAACCTGATATCATTTCTACAATGAAAGATGCTGGTTGCACATACATTTCATTTGGATTTGAATCAGCTTCTGACAAAGTTCTAAATCAAGATATTCAAAAAGGACAAATCAGATCACACCTTCAAAAAACTATTGATAGTTTAGTGAAAGCGAATATGACTCCAATTACCACATTTATGATTGGAAATGCCCATGAAAATATTGATGATTTAATGGAAACACTTGATTTTTGGATTCAAAATGGTATTGAAGTAGATCCTTTCATTTGTACCCCATATGTAGGAAGTCCAATTTTTTATGATTACAAAGATCATTTACTTCAACAATACGATGAACGACTTAGTTTAGTTTCAGAAGGAAAATTTTTGGTTAATGATGAAACTCTCAAAAAATGGAAATTAGACGCAGTTGATAGATTCATGAGAGAATGTGGTGATGCTACTGATTATACTGCAACAGTTAGTCAGTATTTTTCTATTGCTGAACTTTTTGCATTAAAACAATTTATGTATAAACATGATACCCGAAGAATGTTGCAATTTGCACATAAGCGATTTAACGAAACAGGACTAGAGCATTGGAAACATAGTGATAAATGGAATAAATATTGTGAAGTATGTAAGGCTGAAAATGAACTTAAACAATACTCTCAAATTTCTACACATTAGTAAATTGTATAGTTATTTTTTTAGTAATTCTTTAAAATGTGATGTGTAAAAAATATGGATGAATGGAAAATTCCTCTTTACAAAATTTATTCTGACGATGAAGATCTAAATTTAATTTCTAAAATCATTAAACGCGGAGAAAATTGGGCAATTGGACCTGAAATTGAAGAATTTGAAAATGCATTAAAAAATTATGTTGGAACTGATTACTGTTTAACTCTTAATTCAGGTACCTCTGCATTACATGCAACTTTACTTTCATATGGTATAGGTAATCAAGATGAAGTAATCATACCATCTTTTTCGTTTATCTCTACAGCTAATTCTGTGTTGTTTGTAAATTCAAAACCTGTTTTTGCAGATATAGAAGAGTCAACATTTGGATTAGATCCTTCAGATATAGTTAAACGCATTACTTCAAACACCAAGGCAATTTTACCAGTGGATTATGCTGGACAATCCTGTAAAATAGAAGAAATAAAAAATATTGCTGATGAGCATAATCTAATTCTAATAGAGGATGCAGCTGAATGTCTTGGCTCAAAAATTAAAAATAAACAAGTTGGATCAGTTTCTGATTCTTCTATCTTTAGCTTTTGTGGAAATAAAGTGATTACTACTGGTGAAGGTGGTGCAGTTGTTACAAATTCAAAAGATGTATATGAAAAAATTAAATTAATACGCTCTCATGGTAGGCAAGATTCAAAAAACTATTTTTCTAATCCTGGTAGTTCAAACTATGTTGGGCTGGGATATAATTGGCGAATGTCTTCAATTACTGCATCATTAGGTTTGTCTCAATTGTCAAAATTGGATAAAATAATCAAAATGCGTCAAAATGTAGCAAATTATATTTCAAATAAACTGAAAAAGTTCTCTGAAATTATTACTCCAAATATTCTTCAAGGTAATGATCATATTTTTCAAATGTATACAATTAGATTACATAATGAACAGACAAGAGACAATCTACATAATTTTCTATTAAAGAAGAAAATTTTTTCAAAAGTATATTTCTCACCAATTCATCTTACAGATTATTACAAATCTAATTATCCGCATCTTGAAAATACCCTTCCACTGACTGAAAAAATTTCTCGAGAAGTCTTAACCCTGCCCCTTTATCCTAATATGAACTCAGAAGAAAAAGAACTTCTTACAAGTTCTATTTCTGAATTTTTTGAATAATAAATTATTATTTTAAATTTGTTTTATAATCCACATATTCTTTTTTTCTATAGATCTATCTTTTTCTTCTGAATTCATTAAAATTTCATTTATTTTTTCCCCTTTTCTAATTCCAATTATTTTATGATTTTTAGAAATTTTATTTGCAAGTTCTACTACTTTAAATAATTTCATTTTTGGAATAAAAATTTCCCCATTTTTTATTTCTAATAAACATTCTAAAACAAAATTTACTGCTTGTTCTATGTTAAAGAAATATCTTTTCATATTAGGATCTGTAATAGATAATGGTCGTCCTTCTTTATTCTCTTCATTCCACACTTCAAAAACATTACCTCTTGTTTCAATTACATTTCCAAATCTTGCTGATGCAAATTTTGTTGGAGATACATGAGAGCCTGCCCAACTAGTTAGTTTTTCCCCAATATTTTTTGTTGTTCCATAAAGAGTTGTAGCATCTGCAGCTTTATCTGTACTTATATTTAGAAATTTTTTTGGTTTGTTTGTCATACACATGTTTATCATGTTAACCGTTCCTGTGATATTAGTTTCAATAGTTTGAATTGGATTAAATTCTGAAATTTCAATATTTTTTACAGCTGCTGTATGTATAATTATATCAGCTTTAAGTCCTGCCATTTCTATTCTTTGTTTATCTAAAACACTTCCTAACAAGTATCTTACACGTTTGTCATTAACTTCACGTTTTAATCTAAATAATGCATGTTCATCTATATCTAATACTCTCACACTTCTAACTGGATATTGAAGAAGTTTTTTTGTAATAGCACCGCCAATACTTCCTGCACCGCCAGTAATTAAGATAGTTTTATTTTTTAATTCCTGCATAATTGTCATTTTTGTTTTGCCCCCTTTCATGTCAATTATCCCCTATTTGCTATTAATATTCATTTTATCGTACTTATCTGATAATTTGGTGTCATTTTATTTCCTGATACAGAATATCTTTATTTTAGTAAACAAAATCATCCATATTGAAAATTTTATGTATTATTCCAGCTCGTGGTGGTTCTAAGGGTATTTTGATGAAAAATATACGTAATTTTGGAGAAAAACCGTTAATTACACATACTATTGAAGTAGCAAAAAAATGTAATTTTTTTGATAAGATTGTTGTTTCTACTGACAATAAAAATATCCAAAAAATATCTGAGTCATATGGGGCACAAGTTCCTATTTTACGACCAAAAAAATTATCTACTGACACTTCTAATATCTACGACGTTGTAAAACATATGCTAAATTTTATGGATAAGCATGAATCATTCGTTCCTGATATAGTCATTATATTGCAACCAACATCTCCATTTAGGACTGTAAAAATGATTAAAAAATCTATTAACATGTTAAAAAATTCACAAGGTTCATCTGTTGTTTCTGTTGCAAAAGTTAAAGAACATCCTGATATTTCTTTTTCAAAAAAAGGTTTGTATCTAAAACCAATTGAAAAAAATTTTGAAAAATTCTCTAACAGGCAAAAAAGATCTTTGTTATTTCATCCTACAGGTTCCATTTACACATTTTGGACAAAAAATATTTATGATAATAAATCCATTTATGGTAAGAAAATTATTCCATTAATTGTAAATGAAAAAGAATTTAATTTAGATATTGATGAACCATATGATTTTTTTATTGGTGAAATGCAATTAAAAAATTGGAAGGAATATAAGAAATTTTTTTAATTAATTTTTAATATCTTTAATTAATTCAAATGCTTCTGCTTTTTTTAAATTTGATTCTATACCTCTTTGAATAGATAAATTTTCAATAGCTTTGATAGAACGAGGATAAGGAAATTTTTGTATTTCTGATTTATATTGTTTAAATCCATTTATTTTATATTTAAATTCTTTTTCTATATTTTCAAATATGTTTGGTTTAAATTCATTTTTACGAATTCCTGGAATTTCATAAGATAAAATTTGTTTTACTTGACTAGAATGTGGACGACTAATTACCATTGTTGATTCAAAGACTTTTTCATGATCTTTGTTAAGATCATTTTTGGGTGTTGTGTAAATAATTTTTGATTTGAATTTATTGATAATTTTTTCTAATTCCACATTTATTTCCACTTGAGGTATGGAGTCTAATTTCATATCCGGAAAATCTAAGAAATTTATTGATGATATTCCTAATATTTTGGCACATTTTTTACATGCATTTCGTCTTACTTCGATCATTTTTTTATTTTGATATTGGGCTGATGCCCCCTCTGTAATTACACATAATCTAATTTTATTTTGTTTTGAGTATTTTTTTATAGTTCCTCCCATACCTAATACTTCATCATCTGGATGTGCAGCAATCACAAGAATTTCCAATATCTTTAATTTTTTTATCTACTAATAATGCTTTTTTAACTATTTTTTAATTTGTTCAGAAATTCGAATTAATTTTACCATCTCTTCTAATTCTTTATAATCAAAACTTACAGGATTATCTACATAATCTTTTGACTTAGATGATGTGATGTGAATCTCAATTATTTGAGAATTCATTATGGCTGCAGTAATTGGTACAATTATTTCTGGTGAATGATTTGAATATCCATCAAAATCATTAAGATAACTAAAATCTAAATCAGTGATTAGAGATGGGTACTTTGGGACACAGTATAACCATTTAATTTTTGAATGATCATAATATTGGCAATGTTTAGGAGTTTTTTCACTACTAATGATAACTTCTTTATCCGTTTCTAATATCAATTTTAGAATTTCTGAATTTTTGTTATTAACTATGGAAACTCCATCTGTATGTCTAATTTTAAATCTATTTACATAAGGATTAAGTAATTTTACTGCATCAGGATACATTGGAGTTGCAAACCATTCAATTCCTATTTTCTGTGAAATTTTTTCAATTGTTTCAATATTTTTTTTTGAAACAGATGATTTGATTAATTCAGATGACTTAGGATGCTTTTTAATCAATTCCTCTTCAAAACATTGAAGCTTTACTGCATCACAATCATACTCTTTTGCTTTTATGAACATATCTTCTAAAGTCTTAAAATCTCCATTCCAATTCACACCTATTTCAGCAACTACGAATATCATATGATTAACTAAACTTTTAACTATAAATAATTACATTACTTAATTTACTTATATTATAATGAAAATCATATTTATCAGTGGTGTCCGTTTCGGCTATTCTATTTTGGAACATATATTAAAAAATGGATGGAAAATTGATACAATATTTAGCTATGATGATTCTAAAAAGAAATTTTATAGTGATATGATAAATTTTGAAAATTTATCTTCTAAATATAATATCCCTAACATTAAAGTTCAAAATATTAATGATCAAGATAATATAGAAATAATTAAAAAAATTAAACCAGATATTATTTTGGTAATGGGATGGTCACAAATAATTAAAACTGACATAATAGAAATTCCAAAAATTGGAATTATTGGTTCACATCCAACTGAATTACCAAAGTTTAGGGGTCGTGCTCCTATCCCTTGGAGTATTTTAAAAAATTTGTCAGAGAGTGCATTAACATTTTTTTGGATTGAAAAGGGTGTAGATAATGGAAATATTTTAGATCAAGAAAAATTCCCTATTCACAAATATGATGATGCGACTTCATTATATGAAAAAATTATTGTTTTAGGTAAAAAAATGATTTTGAAGAATCTAAAAGATATTTCTGAAGGTGTTATTTCTAAATCGAAACAAGATGAATCAAAATTTATTGAAAATTGGCCAAAGCGCTCATTTAATGATGGCAAAATTGATTGGCGTAAATCTGCAGATGAAATAGATCGTTTGATAAGAGCATCAACTTATCCATACCCTGGTGCATTCACTATCTATAGACAAAAAAAATTATTTATTTGGAAATCGACTATAATTGATAAACCTACGAAAAAATATGGAGAGATATTGGAAATAAATAATAATAATCTACAAATTGCTACTGGAAATGGAATATTGAAACTAGATAAAGTTAGTCTCAATAAAAAAACAACTATTAATCAAATTTTCTCAAAAAGTGATATTGGAGTTGTATTAGAGTAAATTGAAAAGAAAAATTACTGTTACTACTGGTTCCCGCTCAGAATATGGGATTTTAAAGCCTGTCCTTCAAAATCTATCTCAAAGTAAAAATTTAGAATTATCTTTGATTGTATCTGGAATGCATCTTTCAAAAAAACATGGGATGACAATTAATCAAATTAAAAAAGATGGTTTCAAAATTTATGGTACTGTAAGTATGATTCCACAAGATGATAGTATGTTTGATATGTCTAAATCTCTTGGAAAAGGAATTATGCAATTTTCAAAAATTTTTAATAAACTTCAACCTGATATTAATTTAATTTTAGGTGATAGAGATGAAGCACTAGCATCTGCATTAGCTGCTTCCCATATGAATATTATTAATGCACATATTCACGGTGGTGATAAAACAAAAGCTGGTATTGATGAATATAATCGACATGCAATAACTAAATTATCTAATTTACATTTTGCAGCAACAAAGAAAAGTCAAAAAAGAATAATCAAAATGGGTGAAAATCCAAAATATGTCTTTTACACTGGATCTCCAGGTATTGATGATATAGTAAAAGGTAATTTTACCAAAAAAACAGATCTTGAATTTTTTTTAAATATGCACTTTCAAGGAGACGAAATTATTTTATTACAACATCCTGTAACTACACAAACTCAAAAAACTAAAATTGAAATTTTAAATACATTAAAAGCAATTGCTAAAATGCAAAAAACTACAATTGTCATTGCTCCAAATTCAGATGCCGGTAACAAAATAATTTTTTCTAGTATAAACAAATTTGCGGCTAAATACCCTTTTATCAAAATTTATCAAAATTTATCAAGAAGTAATTACTTAGGTCTACTTCAAAATTGTGGTGTTTTAGTAGGTAATTCAAGTAGTGGCATGATTGAAGCTAGTTATTTTAAAATTCCAGTAATAAATATTGGAATACGTCAAGATGAAAGAGAACACGGTTCAAATGTAAAGCATGTGCCATCTAATTCAAAATTTATCTATCAGGAGATCCAAAAAGTGTTGAAAAACAAAAATCCCCGTCCAAAAAACATGGTTTATGGTGTCGGTAATGCCTCAAAATTAATTGTCAAAATCCTAGAAAAAACCAAACTAAATAATGAATTACTTCAAAAACAAATATTTTATTAAATCGATATGAAAAAAAACTGGAAAAAACCTGTAATTGAACATGGTAAAATGACAAAATATAACTATGTAGTGCAATATCCTGAAAATCTAAAATTAGGAATCGATATAGATATTGGAGAATTTTCCTATGTGAATTGTAAATATGGAGTTGAAATTGAAAATGATGTTCAAATTGGATCTCATTGTGCAATTTATTCTGATTCTACAATTGACAAAAAACAGGGTTCAGTTCTTTTAAAAAAAAATTGTAAAATTGGAACTCATAGTACAATAATGCCCAATATCACTATTGGTGAAAATTCAATTATTGCTGCATACTCTTTTGTAACAGAGAATGTGCCTGATAATGAATTGTGGTTTGGAATTCCTGCAAAATTGAAGAACAAACTTTAATTTTCACAATATATTTTTCTGCTGTTAAAGAAAGTGTTTATAGTTGTAATTTAGAATTTTCATATGTATGAAAATTGGCAACTTTGGGGTACAAAACCAGAGTTACAGAGTAAATTCAACATAGAACGATTAAAGGGAAATCTTTCTGACATGGAAAGTACAAAACAATTATCGTCTCTTATTTCTGATTGTTATGAACCAGATA
>Ga0222718_10004058_pt1 | contig 12310 bp, 18 predicted proteins | sample C33_27DmetaG_FD_165045 | JGI IMG/M metagenome (GOLD analysis project Ga0222718, IMG submission 165045) | Estuarine water microbial communities from San Francisco Bay, California, United States - C33_27D | ecosystem: Environmental > Aquatic > Marine > Unclassified | place: USA: California... | reverse complement strand
CACACGCACCTTGCCCGCGGCCAGACGCTCCTTGCTGTACCAACTGACTATCTTGCCGTTCTGTGTGCTTGTTAGGGCGAAGAATACCGCCGATTCGTGCATCTTCTTCTCTTCCCTTTTGAGGCTGAATCTCAGGAACTGTGTGCGTCTGAACAGGAACGCAGGCATACTGTACTTTAGATCATCTCCCAACCAAACCGGGGGAGGCATCTCGCCTATGTGTCCCTTGGCGTCTCCGGGTGTGCTGTTTCCTGCCATTGCTGTACTTGACAGCAGTAGGCTAATCAATACTATGGTAACCTTGAACAATCTCATACTCTCCGTTCATCTTGTGACAGGCTATCTGTCTCTGTGTTACCACAACCTCTCCTATAGGCATATCCCAGGTGTACATCTCACAACTGTCAGCGATGCCCATGTCAAACAGGAAATCACTGGCTCCGTCGTTGCACACCATCTTCTCTTCTGTGAGATTCTCTATGACCTCACCTTGCTCGTTGACCACTCTGATCTTTGTGACTTCAACATCGCAATACTGGTTGTCCCATGGTCCACCCGCGTCTGCGGTCGTGGAGAATATGATCAATCCCAGTGTGAGGAATGCCAGGGCTATGATGTAATATAGATTCCTCATGACCTAGTTCAGTATTTCTTTTGCTTGATCGTTGATGCTCTTTGTGTCGATCAACGCCAATCTTCTCTTGTTCACTTGGTTGATGATCTCTTCAACTTCTTTCTTGCTGACTTCGATCATGACATAAACTCTGTAAGATTTAGTCTTTGTCAGGAACATCTCCTGCTTGGTGACTTCATAACCTCTCGCAAGTGTGTCCTCGATCACATTAACGATCACATCCTGAGAACCAGCGGTCACATTTAAATCTTCATTGGTGCCTGCCTCGTTCTTTGTGATAGTGGTCCTGTTGTTCATCTCACCATTGATCCTGTCAACCAATTTCGCCTTTGCCAACAGAGTGGCCTTCTTCACTGCCAACTCCATGTCTGGAGATACTGCCGTGGCCGCTTCTTGATACTTGAACATGGTTTCGTGATTGTAGTCAACATACCATTTAGGTGTCTTGTTCACAACTCCACTCTTGTTCATGTCTGGTTTTATCTTGTAGGTAGAACACTGTGCCACAAGTAAGCCTGCGAAAAGTATAAGAAATAGTTTGCTTATGTTTTTCATATTATCCTTATTGTTTGAAGTTCGCAATCTGCTCTGATATCCAGTTAGATAAGCCGGCAACATTGAAGTCGTTGCTGAACTGTGTCCAACCATCTCCTATCATCGGATATACCGCTAGGAAGATTGCAAATAGTATTATTAGTCTAATCATAATAAAATTATAGCATATTTTCCAAATACGTCAACCAGGGTTGATCTTGCTAGAAGTGTTGATTTTATTGGCTTTCTGTTATGACAACCAATTCCAAATCGCTCTCAGTGCCAGCAGTAGATACATGCCTTCCATCAACGCCCTCGGAGTGTCTCTGTCCTTGATGCCCATGTATATCCAGATGGAACAACTTATCGTTGCGATCGCCCAACCCATCCATTGTGTTTCCACGTTGGCGTTGCTGAGTATGAAGGCTCCTATCATGGCCAGTATGAATCCCAACCATCTCCATCCGTCTATCTTTTGATAATATCTAATCTTCATTACTTGTTGCCCTTCATTGCAGTAATCTCCTTTGCACCCTCTTCGTCCCACACAGGAACAAGATTGCTCTTGTGCATCATGCCTATGCCCAGTAACCTTCTCTCACCGGAGTACTTCATTTCTTGTCTTTTGTTTCCACCATTGACTGGTATTTTGTCACCGCACTTGGGTTGATTGGGGTCTGGCTTGTATTCGGGTATGTCATATCCCTTAAATCTTTTTGCGGCCTGCTTCAGTGTGTATGTGTCCAGGCCCTGTGATGCTAACCATTCCTCGTGGTTCGCCTGTGCCTCACGGTTCCTACGAGAGTTCTCGATCTTGTGTCGGATACGTTTCGGCAATTTCATTTGTATGAATCCCATCCTATATTATACTATTAAGGTAATTTATTGTCAACTATGGTTGAAAGTATTATCTTCTGGTAGTCTTCATTGGTGCTCCAGGCAGTCATCCCTGACAAGAGTTCACCGTAGTTCCACTCGCCGTCCGCTATCTGGACTTGCCTATAATGTCTGAATTTCTCATACGCAGGATGAGTGTTCAGTATCAGTACCATGTCCCTGACTGATTCGCACTTGGTTTTGTATTTTTTGACACCCCAATTAGCATCCATATTACCCAGTGCTTTCATGTGTGGTGTATTGTCTAAATCCCAAGTCCTCACGCCAAACAATGCATTACCTTCTTTTGCAAATCTCGACTGTCCCCATGCACTTTCTATTCCTGCCATAGCGATAATAATGCTTATGGGCACTCGTTTGTCCTTGTCAGTGGTCCAATTGAGGTATGCCACACACTTGGACGTTGCATTAATGAAAGAGGTCTTGTTATTAAATTCAAATTCCGGCTCTTTCAAACCAAGTTCCTCGACTATTCTCATCTCTTTCCTATGCACTTCGTCCTCAATCTGGGTTGAAGTATAATCATTAGGATAGAACGTACCTGCGACGAATGACAGGCCAATCACTATCGTAGCCACAATGGTCGCATAGATAAAGATTTTTATAGATGTCTGTGTCTGTTTCAACATAGTAATTAGTTAGTGGGCCGAGATTTTATTGCATTTGGCCTTGTTGGCACTACACGTACTCGAGCCCACTAATCAAATTTATACTGCAACTTTTTGTTCTGTTGCTGGTGCTGTAGTTTCTGCTTCGTACTTGGCTTTGTACTCGGCTTCTGCATTTCTCATCGCATTGTTCCAGTCCGCTTTACTTAAGCCTGTGAACCTTGTAATGATACCATCACTCATGATCTTGAAAGAACCACAAAGTTTATGTGATCCATCCTCGGCGATCTTGTGAACTACACCTGTAGCCTTACCATCGGCATTCTCTCTGCCCATGATGTACATGTAGTTTCCTGATCTACCTCTCCATTTGTTGTTGGTCTGCGTGTCTTCCTGGCATCTAGATCTAACCTGATCTAAAACCAAACTTGCTTTTGCTGAACATTTGTACATGTCTTTCTCCTTCTTTGTTACCATTATTATACATGGTAATGGTATTTCCGTCAACCGTGAGAAAGTCCAGTGTTTATGGCAATTTTAAGGTCTGGATGTGGTTATCTTTCCTGTATCTTGCCAAATTGGTCATTATAGATAGGAATGCTTTGACTGAATCGTCCCACTGTCTTGAGATGATTTCCTTGCATGGTGACTGAATATGGTATGTCTTTGTAGGTGTCATATATGTACTTCATTGACATATGCCACTTGTCTAGGTAATCGTGCATACCAAGAGCTTTCAGTTCCTTGATAAAATGTTTTGTTTTCACGTTGTAATCATAAGGTTTTTTGCCTAGGAAGTGATAATTCAACCATGGTTTCTCAGTCCGTATTCCCAGTGCGTCTAAAACTTTATCTTTGACATCCCTGTCGTGGATTATGCTATATCCGTAAACACCGTCGGTTGTCCTCATACGACTTGGCAGTGCTTCAAGGAAACTATACTGCATAGCAACAGTGAGTTCAGGGTTGTCCTTGTCATAATAAAAAGGATAGTGGTTTTCGATTCCCATCCATTCTGCTATTGCATTCAGATCTACCTGAGTCCAAAACGCCTGTCCGTCCTTTACTTGGACTACTGGTTTCTCCATTCCTGAGATAGTGATGAACCCCCTGCTTGAGTCGTTCATTCTTGGTTTGCCCAGTTGGCAGTAGAACGGCCTGATAGGTAGGCATGGTCCGTTGGTCTCTTTGAACCAATTGGGATTATTAATAAAATCTAGACTGCTTTCTGTTGGTCTCTCAACGATGACTTTTCCTACAGTCTGTCCTTCTTGCTTTTTCGCATATTTGAGTCCTGGCAAATATTCTAGGTCCGATCTGACGTTGCCATTAAAAGATACCACCCCGCAGACAAGTTCGTCAACATAGATTTCATTTTCCACACACAGTTTAAGTATAGTCCAACTATCGGTGCCGCCGCCAAAGGCCAACCGTATCTTGTTGTGTTTCTTTCTCAAGTTTTTAAGACTCTTGATCATGAGATTCTTAACATAAGTTGGACTGAGATTTTTCGGTCTCTTGATATTTTGTAAACCTTCAACGAAATCTGGGTCTAAAACATAGTGGATGAATTCCTGATTTTGTTTGTAATGATCAAATGCCTTGAAGAGATTGTAAAATTTTGTTCCGCCTGCGATGTAATGTTGTTTGAACCCCATTATATTATGTCCCATATCCTGACAATCTTGTGATCATCGCAGTGTTGCCTTACTATCTGTTCTAAACGCAATTTTGTTGTCGCATAAATCCTGTGTTCTTTACCGAGGTTCTTCAATGACACCCGGGCTGTTGTTTTCCAACGAGGCAAGTTTACTATGCTGTCCTTTTGTTCTATCACGAAATCCTCAGCAACGGTGTGAGCAGGCAAAGGAGTGAATTCGTGTGTGATCCCGTACACGATTTTCGTAGAAGCGTACACGAATTTACATTCCGAAGCCCTGGTAGAAACTAGATCCTCCATGGCTTTTATTTCTAGCCTGTGCGTTTTGATATCCCTCCTGGGGGCATTTTTTCTACAGGCCCTTGCCACGTGCCATATCGTATCAACATCCGGATGTGCATCAAACCACGTCCTATATTGTGAGGACTCCTCGAAACGAACAGGACACGCTATGGTATTTGGCATGTTCATGAGTGCTCTACCTAACAAGCCTGTCGCACCTATCACACATCTTTTCATAACATTTGCCACTGATTGGATTTTCGTTGAGTCATTAGCGATATTGTAACATACCGCTAATGATTTGTAAAGTTTAATTAAACTGCTTTTCTTGTTTCTGCTAGTTCTTTGGTGTCTATGAACGTCATTGTTTCGTTCTTAGTCAAAGCATCTAACCATGCGTTTCTCTTAACGATCAGCATGAAAGCATTTCTTGGAACATCAGTCAAGTTTTGAGTTTGGTGTCCAGTGTGATCTGGATTGAAAATCAAGAACTGACCTTTTTGTAAGTTGATGCTGACTTCTGAGTCAGCAGTTTTGAATCTGTACCAAGCACCACCCGGTTGGTTAGTCAGTTGTACAAAGATTCTCAACGTCTCACCATATTGGCTGTTGCCTTTTTGGTTGTCGAAATCTGTGTGCATCTGCATGTACGCACCTGGTTGTTGTTGGAACACTCTGATTCTAGTCTTGTCACACTCAAACCAATCTAAGATTGCTCTTAATTGTGGCGAGTTGTAATAAGATGCTGTATATTTACAGCTCTCTGGTGCTTCTTCTGTCCAGAAGTCTGAAGAACCGGCGTCAAGCGTGTGTTCACTTCCGTCCGGACTTCTGAATGCGTTGTAAAGATACTGCGTGTTTTGACCCTTCATTGCGTCAACTTTGGCAATTTCTTTGTGTGCATCTTCTGTTCTTGTTTTGAACTCCAGAGCCTTTAGTTCGTCTTCCCAGTTTCCTTGGAAGATATATGAAGAGGCGTAGATTCCAGTAGTTGGGTTATATCCCTCCGGCTGGTGATTTAATTCACTTTGAATCACACCGTCTGCATCTGTCTTAGTTTCAAACTTGTACATAGTTTGTTTCTCCTTAAGGTTTTTTTGACTCCTACGTGTATTTACCGGCACACTATACGCATAAGCATTTCTTTCTTGCCCTGGCTTAATTTTTCAATGTCCTTATCGTGATTATACCACCATTTCTTAAACTTCTGTAGTAGTTTTTTCATTTGTTACTCCTGTAATAGTTAATGTGTATTTGTTTGTGATTCCAAAATTGGCACTACAATGCCACACACCAGGTTTTACCTCCCATGTGTCCCCTGTGCTCCAATGGCTTATAAGGTTGTTGTGTGCCTGTAAAACATGTCCCCAGTCCCACGGACTCACCGCAACAAAGAACCTTCTTGGGTTTGCCTTGCCATACAATCGTCTGAAGCCTTCCATGCCGTCACTATGAAGTGGCAACATCTGCCCAGGTTTATATTCCAATAATCTTATCAGCACGTTATCAGGATCTATACCTAATAGATCAAAATTATTTTTGCCTATCAATGTGTTTAGTTCTCTATTGTGTTCTGGATCCAGACCCCAATTGGTCTCCTGGGTGTTGTGTTCGTTGTAGCCAACCCAATTTGCATTGATCATCTGTCTATTAGAATAGTCATCGAGGAAAGGTCTGGGGTGGTACCATTTCCTAGTTGCATTGTTTCTTGTTCTTTCTGCAAATTCTATAATTGCATTGTAATCTAGATCTAAGGTGCATAATTTAGGCACAGCAATATTTTTTGTAAGATTTACAGATTGTTCTTCAAGTAGTTTCTTAAAGTAATTCATAATCAAAAAGTTTTCCTAGGTCTATTTGATCGTTAAGTCCCATAAGCCTATAGGCCATCCATATCATTGCTTGGTTACTGGTGACCACAGGAAGACCGGTCGCTTCTTCAACTTGTTTAATGACTCTCGTTGCTGGAAAGGCCGCACAACTCATGAATATTGCATCTACATCTTTGCCTACTTCCATTGCCGCATCTATCATTGTTTGATCACTAACTCTTGATATTTCATAATCTGATTCACATCTCATACACACATTCTTGTCTACAGAAATATCAAAACTTTCAAAATATCCTGCCACACTGTCACTAACTTCTTCGATATATGGTGTAACTAGTCCTATCTTTTTGGCCCCAATACTTTTCAATGCTTTTTGTCCTGCCAGTGCTGGATTTATTGCTGGCACACCTGGCCTACCTAAGTTGATATTTTCACACACAACGTTATCGCCTAGGTTTGTAGCACAACTTGTACAACAATATGCAATGACATCTAATGGTTCGTCTGGTGCAACCAGTGAGGCGGCTTTCGTAATCCGTGGCCCCATGGCCATGAGATTTTCATTTGTCACAGGTGGATTGAATTCAACACGATTGACATAGATGTTAAATTTGTCTAAAGGAAAATATGTCCGAAAATCTCTTTCAACGACAGGATCAGTGCTTAAGGATAATAATCCTATGTTCTTGTATTTTCTTTCATTATCGGAGACTACTGGACGTTCCATTAACACTGCGTTACTCATACTTCGCTCCTGTTATACTCATTGTTAGTTTTAAACTCATTCCAGCATTCGTGCTCAAATGATATACCTTCATTGGGATCTCATACAGATCACCTGATTTCCATCTTGGATAGAAACTGTTTGCCATCTGTATCATGTGTCCCCAATGCCAGTCTGTCACCATAATTAGATACCTCTTCATCTCACCTATATCACACTGTCTCGTGTCTGGGTCTGGGTTGAGATGTTTGTTGATCCTACACCAGCCGCCTAGGTAGTCAAAGTGCCAAGGCAGTGTCTGTCCTGGTAAGTATGCCATCAATCTGCACAAGGCCGTATCATAATCGATCTTAATGCTTTTGAAATATTCTCTACCTAGTAACGCTTTTAGTTTGCCATTGCTGTCTCCGTAAAGTCCCCAGTTGTACTCACAGCAATTACCTTTGTTGTATCCAACCTTTAGAGGTAGATCCAATGTGAACTCGTTCCTGCCTGTGTGGTATGGTCGTGCTTCGTAGTATTTTTTCTGGCAAGTATCTTTGTTTGCCAACATGAAGTCTATAAATTTTTGTTGATCAACAGGATAATTTCCAACGAACCACTCCTCTGCATTGTGTGTGTCCGTGAGGTTGGCTCCCGTCTCCTTGGAGAATTCTATCCATTCCTTGTCGGGTTGTTTTTCTATGAAGTCCCAGAGTGTGACTTCTGGTGCATCTTTCATTTTGCTTTTCTCCATGTAGTACTTTGGATCTTCAGGCACATAGCCTTCTGCTGATACCACATCTTTCAACTTATAATTAGGATTCCACTCGCCCATATTCTTGCTCCAGTTCTCCGTATCCATCCTTGAGCTCTCCGCTCCAGTGTATTGTTATCTTTGGTGTTGGTCCGCTGTTGGCACTACCGTGGTAGATGCCCGGCTTCAGGTCCCAAAGGTCACCCGTCTTCCATTGATTCATACAATGATTGCCGTAATGGAAGAAATGGCCAAAGTCCCAATCTCTTGGAAATATCATGTATCTTCTCAGTCTTGAATAATCCGCTTTCGCATCACCTGTGCGTCTTATGAAACTGGTGTAGGTGTCCACGTGACTCCAGTGCATACTGCCTGGTAACTGCACGAAAAGACTGACTCCAAGTTTGTCTTCGCCAAATTGCGGGAACAGTTCTCTCAGTGGTTGTTCCCAGTGTTCAAAGTCTTTGTTGGCTATCTTGAAATATTGTGTGTTGTGCCTGTTGAATGTGTTGTCTTTGAGCATCAACAGGGCCTGTTCTCTGATTGGCGTGTTTGTGGCTATGTCCTTGCCGTGCCAGAACTCTCCGGTGTCTTCTTCGTAGTGCCAATATTTCTCAGGCAATCCATGCTCGTTACATTTATGTATGCACCATTTTGATAAACCTTCCCAGTCAAACTTGTCTGCCCAGTTGCCAATGAAACAACTGGCATCGTCATGATCTTTTTTCATTGGATCCCAATGCCATGGATGCTGTTCCAAGATCTCAGGCAACACCTTATACTTAGGATCGTGCCTTTCTTCGGTAAGTTTAAATTTTAATTTGTCAATCATGCCTTTAGTAGTAGTGTAACACACAAAGCAATAGGAGTCAAATTATGCATGACGTTACACTACTATTTTTTTTGAAGTTAGCGATCAGATCGCACACGGCAGGGCCCACGCATTCAAGCATAGAGGTCATTTTTTTTGCCGACGTCACCTGGACGGTGGCGCTACTGATTATATTTATCCTTGGTAATACTTAGACACAGACTTTGCGACTTTTTCTACTTCGGCATCTGTGAGCCATGCATGATTAGGCAACACAATGATGTTGGCACAGAACCTATCGGTGTTTGGAAATTTTTTGTCAGAGCCAAAGAAATCAGCGAAGTTGTCTGTGTATTGCAAGGTTGCTTGGACTTCGTTATCTGCGAGGAAGTTAACCAATTTGTCTCTGTCTTGGACCAACATTGAAAATTTGTGATAGTTGGACTCGCAGTAATCATCGGGGTGTATGATTTCAAATGGTAGGTTGCGAAATTCTTCGGTGTAGAAATTGTAAATCTGTTTTCTTCTTGCTTGCCATTCATGCATGTGGTCTAGTCCTATATCAATTTGTGCGGCTTGTAACTCAAAAGGTGTTCCGTTGATACCAAATGATATGATATCTGCATTCCTGGATAGTTTTCCATTCCTTGATGCGGCCTGCACCATTTTCGACATGGCATCATCATCCCATACCAATGCACCATGAGTGCCGGCGGTGGGCACTGGCTTGTTGCCAGCAAAACTGAATACCGAAGCGTCACCGAAACTCCCTTCGGGCCTACCCTTGTAGGTAGAGCCAAGTCCTTGTGCAGAGTCCACGATGACCTTTGTGCTTTCTGCTATCTTTAGATTATCGTAGTCGATGGTGTTTCCATACAGGGAGACTGGGATCACGGCATCATGATCGAAGTGCTGATTAATCAACATCATGCCTTTGTCGTCCACATCAAAAAAGTCAACTTTATTGAGCAAGGCGGCTTGATTGGCACTGGCCACGAAACTGTAATTGGCACATGCCACTCTTTTGTCAATTATGTCCCATGCCAGTAGGGCGGTCATTATTGCACTCGTACCAGATGAAAGAAGCCTAGCGTGTTTACGGCCAGTTATTTGCTTCAATTTAGATTCAACAGACCTTGAGTAATCGCCATCTATCGTGTTTCCCGACCTGTGTATTCTTTCGTATGCTTCGTCAAGTCTTTGTTTTATCTGTGTGTAAAGCCTGTCGCCTGCTTGGTTTGTAATCATACGTAACCAATATTTCTATCCCTCTCTCCGTGCATTATCAACAGAGGCCTATCTACTGTCTCCGAGCCATTTATGGTGCCGTGATCGAAATAGAATTGATTGAAGAACGCTCCATGATCTATCGGGACCAATCCGGCGTACCCTAGTTTAAAAAGATGTCCTCTTGTATCTGCCGCGAGATCCCATATGAAGACCACGGGACCTTCTATGTGTTCTCTGCAATCTCTTGTGTAATGGTCATCCCTGTGTGGACGGAATGCCTGTCCTGGTGTTGCAGTTTGCAGGGTCACGTTAAGAAGTCTCTTGAATCCAATTTTTTCTGCCACCTCCCTCAACGTCTCGCTCACGAGATCATCTAGTTCAACGAACGGGTAGTTCGATACCCTTTTCATAGCCCTGCCATGCATGGTGTCTGACCTTGCAAGTTCTTTTTCGATCAACATGGGATAGTCGATCTCTATCTGGCAGTCCTGCTCTAGTTCTCGCAACAGTTTGACCTTGTCCACGTCTTTTAAGACTTCGGGTGCCAGAGGCTCGTATGGTGTGTGTTTCTTTCCCTTGCGCCACCAACGTGGGCCAACACCGTGTCTGAAATATGATTTCATTTTCTCTGGCCAGCCTTTACCTATGTCGATTGATTTGTCAACAGTAAGCATGTAATCATCAAACAAATATTTTCCGTAGTCACCATTCCTGACACCACCAGACACAGTTGAAATCAGGTATCCTATCTCAGTGTGCAACCATATAGAATAGTAACCTTCGGTCCATACTGCGTTTGCGGGTTGGAACACTTTCCCAGTTGACTCTTCTGTGAAGAAACCGGTGTGTAGGAAATGTTCTATTGACTCGTCATTGATTTTGATGTCTGTAATATCTATGTGTTCTCCACTGTACTCCACGATCAAGTTATACCATCCAGTTGCACAATCGAATTCAACGCCCTCAGCAAAATTTATCCTTTTGTCGTGAAGGTTCAAAAGATAATAATTTTGTATTGGTTTGCTAGAATCAACTGATATCTTCATTATATCGTGACTTTCCAGGTTTGGCCGGTCCTTTGAACCAAAGACTCATCTTTTAGGAATCCTGTGATCCTCAGCATTGGTCTTAGATGCCATCCAAAGTTACATGTCCCGTGTGGCACTGCACGCCATTGGAAGTTTACTACATCTCCCTTTTTCCAGTTCAGCCACGGTGTTTCGCCCCACAGCCAACTCTGTCCTGGATGCCAATCGTCTAGTGCGACAAAAATCCTGTAGAGATTCCTACTGCCCACTGGCTGTCTCGATCTATGATCAAACTCCTGCTCTTTGAAATCGTCCGTTACATCCGTAATGTGCTGGAAGTAACTTGATATGTTGTCCATGTGTAGTTTACAGATCTGACCCGGGTGTTGCAGATGTATTGTTGTGTCCGGTTTCTCCATACCTAGGACATCTGTGATCGCTTCAAGGCCTTTGACATGGTTTAGTTTATCAAACCCTAACTTGTATCCGTGTAGTGTGTCGAGTTTTACCTCACTGCTGTCTTTGTGTTTGTCATCTTTCTCTAGGACCTCTTTATACGTTATCTTGTTTACAAGTTCTGTGAATTCAGGTAACCCACTTATGTTTCCTATGTAATCGTATCCACTATCTTGGGGCCAATAGTGAGAGGCCACGTCTCGGGTCATTTGATAATAGTTGTCATGATCCTTTGACAAGAAATCAATCCATTCGCCAAACTTCTTAATTTTTTTGTAATCTGCTAGATAAGTCACAAAATTATTTAACTGCTATTTCAAGTTGGCAAGTATTTCTGCCTCTTTGGCTTTTGCGTTTTCTAGTTTCCTCTGCTTTTGTAATTCTATTTCTTCAGGATCGACCTGTTTTTCTGGTTCCAGTTTGTCTGGTGCCTCTATCGGTAACCCTGTGTTGTCAAACCATCTACTGTCCGCCGTGGAAGTGCAAGGACTGAAGAAGTTCTTCTTCTCACCCGTTATTGGATCCTTCCTGATCACCAATCTTCTCTTCTTGTACAGTTTTCCTGTGTAGGTTGTGCCGTCCTTCTGTAGCAGGTGATCATCGTATAAAGATCCATACACCCTGTCTATCATGATGTACTCGTCACCGTCCTCATCCTTCTTGCTCTTGGCCTTGTCGTAGGATGCCGGCAGTGTGTGTAGTGTGTTGGGATAGTACCTGTTGGTGTAGGAATGATATTTCTGTTCCACGAAGGCCTTGGGAGCAGAATCTGTGATCTTGCCCAGTCCTTCCAGTAATTTCTTTGTTTTCTCGCTTGGCATAATGTTTAGCACTCCACCAGTCCGTTATCGACTCCAATCTCGCCTTTCGGCTATCCA
>Ga0222718_10004055_pt1 | contig 12311 bp, 30 predicted proteins | sample C33_27DmetaG_FD_165045 | JGI IMG/M metagenome (GOLD analysis project Ga0222718, IMG submission 165045) | Estuarine water microbial communities from San Francisco Bay, California, United States - C33_27D | ecosystem: Environmental > Aquatic > Marine > Unclassified | place: USA: California... | reverse complement strand
CAGCAGCAATTTGTAATACTTCATTCATCATTGATTTGATGTCTGAAACATCTGATTTAACTTTTGCCAGTTCTAAATTCGAATCTTCTAATACTTTAGGATCAATGGCTGGTTGTGTTTCTGTTTCTGGTTTTGATGTTATCGGCGTAAATCCCCAATCATCATCTAAATCAAAACCACGCATATAATCTGGTATATCGTCTGCCATTACTTTTTCCTCGCTCTGTGTTTTGCTAATACGTTTTCTGTTTGACTTTGTTTTATCGTTTTTTTATTATGTGTTTTTGCTAAAGCACTATTAGGATGCTTTTCAGCAATTTTAGATAGTGTTTCATTCCACCCACTATCTTTACTTAATGTTCTATTACTACCAACACCACTTACAATATTTATGGAATTGATAAGTTGTTTGATATGAGGATTAGCTTTGAGATAATCCTCACGTTCATCCATTGTCATAAATTCAGTAAATACTTTACCGGTCTTTGTATCTTCAAAATCGTAAGTAGGCATTATTTAAAATATTTATTTAATACCTCTAATTGATCGTGGTATTCAGCAATTACTTTTAATTCTTTTTCAATTGCTTCTATAATATCAGGATGTTCACCGACACCAGCAGCATTTTTTAAATATACTTCTACATTCATAGCGTGTTTTTTAATATGACCTTTAGCGTGTTCTTCTATAGCACTTATCATATTTTCTCTATTGTATGGACCTGTTATACTCATTCATATACTCCTTCTTTGTACCATTTTGGCATAACCGCATTTGGTTTTTCCCATTTAGCAAATCTCTTTTTTTCTAATATATAGTATTTTCTATATGACGCAACACTATCACCTGGCACTTTACAATGATCAGGCATAGCAGGTGTAGCGTCTGTACCTATTACATCTACTCTAGCATTTTTAGGTGGAACAGATAACAACTGACCTAGTTTTGTTATTGATACGTGGTCTTTATCTTTTTGCCATCTTAATTTATATTCTTCGTTTAGTGCCATCATATGTTTAAACAACCATATGTAATTATAAGCAGATTTCAAAACCCATTGTGTACTAGGGTGACCTAACCAACCAGCTTTGTAAATAGTTGCTTCTTCATTAGGATTATCTAAACGCCATCTTTTAATCTTACGACCATTTTTAGTTTTGTCAAAATATTCTGTACCATCTAAAACTCTTTTTGCTGTACAAAGCATTTGAGCAGATTCTAAAATCATTTTAATAATGTGTTTATCACACATCATTTGAGCTGCCTTAACAGGATCTTTATCTACGTAAAAAATATTCATTAATCTACCAACTTTCTCATTACATAATCTGACATATTATATTGTTTGCCTAGTTCGATTAATTTGTTATACCACATAGATTTCATTTCATTTGATTTAGCATCAGCACAAGCTTTTGCTAAGTTTTCTAATCTATGTTTTTTAAGTTTATCTGGATCTTTTAGTCTTTTTATATCATCAATCGTTATCATAATCTATACTATATCACCTTTCTGACTATTTGTCAACCCTATTTTTTCTCGTTCCAATCGTATATTTGGTCAAGTTTTACACGTATTTCGTCTTCACTCATACCTTTTAGGTCGCCTACACTCGCTACCATCTTCTTAAAATCACGTTCTTTTTTCTTTAAACGTTGATTCTGTTTCTTTGTTCTTTCTAAATTCTGTTTGATTCTTTCTTCTTCATTGGTCTTTTCTAAGTTCTTTTTTAATCTACGTTCTTTGATTGATATATTAGCAGCAATCAATAGTAATACGGCAAGAGGATCAAATACAAATATAAGAATAATAATAACTAATCTAACTGCCTCATCAAAATGATTTTTTGCCTCATCTTCACCATAGATTAATTCAGCAATATACTTTAATGGACCTACCTCTGCCTCTATTTTTAGTTGTTCTTTTTGATAATTAAACTTCTCGTTTTCTAGTGTAGCAATTTCATTACTCGCATTTTTAATAGCATTATTAAGTTCTAATCTTTCTTCTTTTTGTTTTTCTCTCTCTTTTAGACCTCTTGTTACATATTCCATATCAATATATTTGTCTAAGGCAGCGTCTAATTGATTTAATGTATTTTGTGATCGGTCAATAATCTTTTGTTGTTGATTGATTTGATTATCTAATAGTTCTATTTGAAGTGTGTTATTTGAACCTGGTTTAACTTGGTCTAAGTGTGCCTTTGATAAAAAACCAAAGATACCCATTGATGTTATGAATACTAACACTACAACAGCAATAAACAGATATGTTTTAAGAAGTCTTGGAACTAAACTATTTTTCCAATTCTGATAAAGCCAACTGGCGGCAACAAGTTTACCTACTTCTAAAGCAGAACCCATAGCAATAATTGGTATTGTAGCACCAGCAAATATGGCTGCTAAACCTATAATAGAATAACCGGCTGCTATTACAGATATGCTTATAGCAGATAAAAATGTTATGAGTAAAAAGAACATAGAATTATTTAGGGTTTCTGTTTAGGAATCTCTGGCTTATCTTTTAATTTGATTTCAAGTTCTTTTTCTTCATCTATTTTTTTCCAGTCCTCATTCATTAATACTTCATCAACTTGATTCATCATATTAATAACTCTCTTGTCATAATCTGCTGTTGTAGAAAAAGCGTGTAATGTTTTTATAAGTTTTCTAGCATCAAGTTGCTCATTGTTTTTAAACATTTTAGTTCTTAGTTCTCTAAAGTCAACATAAGCACTATGATAGTTTAACAAGTTCATATATTCTTGTACACTATCACATTTAGTTTCAAAGGATCTAACTCTCCAAGGCGTTTTTTCACTCATACCAATAGGTAAAACACCCTTATCTTTATCCCAAGTTCTAATACCAAACAAGTTATTTGCCTCGTCAGCAAATCGACTTGTTCCCCAACCAGATTCTAATACTGCCTGTGCCACTAACATATCAATCGGCACTCGTAAATTAGGTGGTGTTTGAAAGTTTAAGAAATCAACACATTTTTTTAGTTCACTTACAAACTGTAAATTTGTTTTGTAACTCATTGTAGGAGCGTGAAGACCTAAATCTTTTGCCCACAAAGCGTGTTTTGTTTCAATGTCTGTTTTGTATTCTTGTAATGTCCAAGTATTAGGTTTAAATGTACCGTAGATAAAACTAGCAGATACAGAAAAAACAAATAATACAGCAATAGTGATAATAGTTTTAACTCTTTTAGTCATTAAAACCTCCTTACAATATACTCGTAAGTATGATATTTGTTTTCTTTGGCGTCTTCGTACTCTAGTCCGTTTACTTTTTTCTGAAAGAAATAACATTGGTCTTGGAATTTCCTCATCTCGGCAAATATTTTATCTGCCTGTATCTGTGTAAAATTATTTAAAACGTCATCTTGCCAATTGCCTGTATAATAGACCATTGAGTATTCGCCGTTTTTATCATCTAAAAAGTCCTGTATTGTTTCAGGCACTTTTTTGATAATATCTTTTAGGTACTTATCAAGTTCTTTACTCATAATAAAAAATCCCTCCCAAGGATTATATGTTTAAACCGATTTGTTTTAGTTTAGGTTTAAAACTATAAAACAAAGCGTTGTGATTGCCACTATCACCTACATTTGCCATTTGATATAAATGGACCATTTCGTGTCCTAACGTGTCCACAAAATCTTTTTTCGTTGGATACTCAGGCAACATCTCTAAATGATATTGTCTTGTGCCTTTTCTTTTCCACTCGTAAATACACACTTGTCCCCAACATTTAAACTGTCTATCTTTAATTTGTTTAATTTTAATTTCATTAAATGGAGATAATATATTATCAAATACAACATCATTAATAATTTTAAAATACTTTTTAATATCGCTGTATGTTGTTTTATATTTTGCTTTCACGGAAAAATCTTTCTTAAAGAGCTTTCGTACCTTTAATTTTTTTTCCGTTCTTGTCATTTTTCTCCTTGATTATTGACATTCTTTATCTTCAATCTTTGAACCTTTAAGTAAAGCACATTTGTACTCACTATCAGCTTTTAATCTCATATCAGCAGCAACGCCGTCTAATATAGCAGGTAAATAAACTTGTAATATAGAAATAGATTCGATAGCAAATTGATGAGCAAGTTTTTGTAACTCGCCTTCCATTAATTTACTCACATCAACGTTAGTACCATTTACTGTAGATTGTATAACGTGACCTAAAACTGCCTTATTGTATTCTTCGCCAGCGTTAGCAGTTTTCACACCATACATCAGAAAAGAAAAAATCAATCCTAATATAGTGGCTAAAGTTATCAAATATCTCATAATGTATCCTTTCACTTGGTTAATAATATTTATAATATACTAAAAAAAGTGGTTTGTCAACTAAAAAAATAAGAAAAAAAGTGAGATAAATCAATGATTTAAGGGGGCGCCATTATAGCACACCCCTTAATTTGACTATGGTTTTACGAAATTGTCGTTCCAGCCAAAGGCTTCTTTGACAACTGATTCTGAAAAACCCTTGTAAGTTTTGTTAAGTTTTTTGTTTTTCATATCTAATAGGACTTGTGCTTCACTAGCGTGTAGTCCTTCTAGCATTTGAATAAACATTGTTTCTTTTTGAAGCTTATTTGTTGCTTTATCAGCACCCTTAACAAAGTGCCATAATCTTTTAGCTTCATTTTCCAATAAAGTATGTTCAGTACCTTCTGGCGCCTCATTAGGAATAAATGGTGGCTCACCTTCTGGTAAGTCCCATTCAATCTTAGGATCGAAACCGCCTTTGATTATCTGTCTTAAAGGAGCACTATCGTACTGTTTTAATACAGCAATCTTTTTAGGTTTATCTTTAGCGTTATTTACTTTTGTAAAGATTTCACTAACTAAAGGTCTACCTGAACCTGACGTACTACTCATAGTCGTCATAGCTTTTTTGGAAATTAGATTTGGATTATCTGTTACCATTTTATATCTCCATACGTATGTTCAAAAGTCATTAATATTTTCCATCAAGGACTTCAATTTATTTTCGACAAAGTAATCAAATAGTTTGGACCTATTCGGTACTTCATATTGTCTATACTTATTTAGTATCTCATTTTCTATCAAACCTGGTATTTGTGATAAATCTATTAACTTCTTATTTCTATCAAAATACTTTTTAGTCTGACTGCCTAATGGTATATTATCTACATTTGACCATTCAGCTAATCTTTTCTTTGTAATAGGCGATTGTTTTTTATCTGTAAGAAAGACATCATCATCACTTAGTATATTAGGAATACCATCGGATCTATCGCCTTTAATTATCTGTTCGTGTAAAAATATTTTAGGATCAATATCTTTACCTACAAAGTCTTTTTGTATAGGAGCAAATTGTTTTACGTTAGGATAAGATTGTAATTGTATAAAATCTTTGTCACCAGATACAATCATTATTGGTTCATTAGCACTATAATGCTTAACCAAAGTACCGATAATATCATCAGCTTCACAACGTTCAACGTACATAACGACATAAGGAAAGTTTTCAGCAATTTCATTTTTAATCTCCGTTATTACTTGAAATATATAGTCCCAATCTGTGGCAGAATCAACTCTGCCTTTTCTTCTAGCGTGTTTATAATTAGGAAAGAAATCTCTACGCCAAGGATTACCTGCGTCAGCACATAACACTTGTGTACCATAATCGTTTTTAAATTTTACATTAAAACCTCTTAGTGAATTTATAACCATATGTCTTATCATATCTTTATTTGGCTTTACATCAGGCTTACCACGTGTTTGTGCCATTAAGTTAGAAATTAAGACTTGGTTTAAATCTACTAATATCATTTAAAATACTTTTCTGAATACCATTTGTAAAAATCTTTATCTGTAAATATTTCAGCAATATGATTTGCCGGTACTTGGTCACTTCGAATACAATCTGCTAAAGATTGATATTCATAAGTATCTACTTTTCTTTTCATTGGTTTATCTTTATTATTTTCAGCCAATGTTTTTACCATTCTATTATTAAGTGTTTGTTGCCGGCTTGTCATAATCTTTTGTTACATCTTCTACATTTAATTCACCGTGATATATTGTATAAAAATCATCTGGCTCACCAAATTTTTCTAAGTAATCATAACCATCTTCTTCAAAATTTTCATCTAATTCTTCAGTAGTAATACCTTTTGGATTTTCAAAATAAAAAGAACATTGGTCATCAACTTCTATGTCATCAACCATTGTATGGTCAAATTCAAATTCATTATTACTATCATTTGGATCGCCGATAATGTCGTTTAGTTCTTCGCCTTCTTCTACTTTTACGACACAATGTCCCCAACGATACATCTCTTCCGTTGTAAATGAAATGTTTTTTTCTTCATCTCTATAAGTCTGATATTCAAAAACAGACTTTTTCCATTTTGGACTAACTCTATAATAATTTGCCATTTTTACTCCATAATCTATCTAACATATAATACCATACTCCGTTTACCATCGGTTCTACAATAGCATCTACACCAGCAAGTGACCAATCAGCACCTGTAATTAATCTATTACAAGTCATAGCAATAACAATATGTCCTATTGTATAGACAACAGCTCGACCAACACTAGTTGTGCCTAGTTTTTTTAACAGATTGTAAATACCTGATCTAAATTCACTCATCATTCTTATCACCATATACAGAATAAGTAACTTTAACATCATTGTCTAACGATCCTGTACCCACAGGTGTAAAACTTGTACTATATGATGTTGAAGCTACAGAAGCAACGTGTTCACTTGATCCAATACTAATTGAAGAAGTTTCATCATTTTTTATAGATGTTTTAAAGTAATCTAATAACCAAGGATTATCAACAAATACTGACATCAATCCGTTTGCCATAGTATTTACCAGTCTTTCCTCGTTTTCTTTAACAACATCACATAAACCATATTGATAAACTACGCCATGTAATACTTCGTGTAAAACTGTATTAGCTCCATGTACTTTGTTTAAATCATTATCACGTACACCAATCTTTTGATCTTTAGCAAAAAACTCGCCTTCGGCTTGCTCTGTTCTAGCAAACGTTTCAGGCCAGAAATCTAACTCGTAATTCTGATAACCAATTTTAATTTTCTTTTTATCTTTTATATTCATAATACTATATAGGGTGGCGATTTCTCGCCACCCCAAAGTGACTAGGCGTCAATCGGCGCTAAGTCTGATTTTTTAACTGATACACTGTGGTTGTTGTATCTAAACTTTGTACCATACAGTGATTGAATACCAGCAGCAACAATAGCTCTAGTAGGTGTACCTAATCTGTACACTTTTTGACCTTTAACGTTATTACCGTAGATCATATAACCTTCAGCTCTTAACGTGTCGATCATCGCTCTTGGAGATTCTAAATCAAATTTTGATCTGATTGTTTTCCAAGTTACGTTTTCACCTTTTGATAAAAGGTTTAATACTTTCTGTTTTTTAGAAAGTTTTTTTCTACCTCTAGCTTCGGTAGTTGTTCTCTTTTTATTAGTAACGAATACTAATTCGTCTTTTGAGAACATTGATTTGATATAATTTAACATTATATTCTCCTTTTTGGTTTCACATTCACTATTTTACAACCTGCGTAGGCGATTCCACACGGAATTTTGTTATTACTTGTCATCATCAGGCAAGTTAAAATCAGTTTCAAACTCTACACTACTATCCAAACCTTCTAATTCATTTTTTAAATCTTCACTTAAAGGTTTATGTATCTTATGTTTTTTATCTATTACTTTACTATAATCCAATTTGGCTACTTGTTGTCCTTGTCTATCATACGAAACTGTTACAATTTTGTCTGATAGATCCTGAGCAGGATGATATTGGTTAAAATCTCTATAAATTAAACCTCTCATAATATCTACTAATAAAGATAAATCTTTTGTAAACTTTTCAGTATTAGTTCTAATGGCTAAATCTACAAATTTTCTTAATAAATCCAAAGCAATATCATCTGTAGCAGCTTCAACAAATTCTTTTGTTTGTTGTTGTTCAATCTTTTTTTGTTGTTTACTAGTATCACTAGGACCTGTATTATTTTTATTTTTTATTCGGTCTAAGGGAAAAAGTATTACTTTATTTTCACTCACTAATAATCTCGCCTTTAAAGTTAACTTTGCCTTTTTCTACAAAGTATTCAACAAGTTGATTATAACCACCAACTAATACTCCATCAATTTTAATCTGTGGCATAGTTCTTACTTTTTTGCCAATATCTTCTAACAAAGCATCAACAGAAGCAAATTCTTCCATCTTTTTTTCAGTGTAGTCAAGGCGAAGATTTTTTAATAAGGACTTCGCCTTAACACAATAAGCACAGTTTTGTTTACTGTAAACTATTATTTTCATCACTGTTTCCTAACACTTCGTTATAAGATTCGTTTGCCTTCTTTTTAAGATTATAAGCGTCAACTACTTCATCTATGGTATAATTATACATCTTATTAAACTCACCCATTGGCAATCTTAATCCTACCCAAGCACGATAATAACCTTGTTTAGTTAAAGTTACATCTTGCTCAAATACTTCATAACCTCTTACAGGAGTATTTTTAATTACATTGACAAACGTAGATTCAACTTCACTAACAACTGTCTTTGTATTAGTTTTACCTAATTCAGTTATAAATTGTTTTGATTGTTTATTCATCTCGCCTTTAATAATATCTGCCAATTCAGCTTTAGCAATCATTTTTGCCTTCTCAATTGAAAGATTTAAGTCTGGCGATACGGAAGTACCAACACCAAAGATACACATTTTATCATTATCTTCTTTGTCAAATACTTTTAAATCACAAGCTTTAGACTCATTATAATTAGCCATATACCAACTTGGAACCGTATTTAATGTCTTACCATCTTCACTCTTTATTTGATAAGATTTTGTACTACAGTTTGCCAATAGTAAACTGGCAGCTACAACTGTAAGTAGTTTTACTGTTTTCATCATATAGTTATTTCACCTCACTTTGTACATAATACACCATTTCTTGTAATTTGTCAAGTGCCATTGATATGTAATTTAAAAAGTCATCAGCACTCCAACCTAATACAATCACAAGTAGAAGTGATAAAATGATTATATTTTTAATCATCTAACCTCCCATTCACCGTTCTGTTGTAAACACACTTTTCCGAACGATTTAAAAGCGTGATTTGGTCGACTATAATATCGACAATATTCTGGTGTGTTTACATCATGGTAATAAAATTCAGCAAACAAATCCCAATAACCTGGTGTTTCTGGACCTCGTTTACCATCAGCACACTCCAAAATTTCTTCTTTTACTATTTCATCATCTTTTTGTTTAATGATTACTTTTACATAACAATATTGACCATTGACATCTTCAGGTTCAATAGTTTTAATTTTATTATATAAAATTTTTTCTCCAGCAAAAGCATAATTTAATAACACTGGTATTAATATAAGTGTTAAAAATATTACCAATACAGTTCTTTTTTTATTCATAGCCTTTTACAATTTTTATACTATGTTCTAAATCGTGTATTTGTTCATCTAAAAAATCTAATTTTTCCTGTGATGAAGTATATTCTTTTTCTTGTTCTATTTCTTCTTTTTGTAATTCAAGTTCTTTCACTTTTTCGTTCCATTGACTAGCCATTATATAACTCCTTCCATTGTCCGTCTGGCATTTGACATACTGTGCCAAAAACTTCTCGTCTATTAACTCCACCGATACCAACTAAAGGCCAATTATTAGATATATCTACAGTAGCAGAATAATCTTTACATTTAATCGGACCTCGTAAGTATGATGAATTTGTTTTAATAATACCACTATTTCTTGTCTTCACATTAAACCAGTTTGTATATGATGATTTGCCAGGACTTGTATTTAAATGATCTACAAATGTAGCATAATGAACATCATAATCTGAATTGTACATGATATTAGCACCAGCAAACGCACCAAGAACAGCACAAGCACCTACAGAATATGGATCATTTATACCTAAAGCAACACAGCTGGCCGTGGTAGTAGCACCACCTAATGTAGCCCCAACTTGTGATCTGTTAACATTACAAGCACTAACGCTTATAAGACAACTTATCAGTATTAGTATTTTTAGATTTCTTTTTAGCATAATCTTGTTTGTCTTGTGATAAAATATACATTTGTGATTGTATATCTAAAATTAAATTATCAATTTCTGTATCGGAAGCCTTAGGTTGACTATACTTCATCACCCTAAGTTTATCTGACATCTCTTTTATTGTGTCAATTTTATTACAAAAATCACTAATCTTGTGTAACATTATTTTTTACCTTTATAAAAAATGACTTGATTGTATTCCAATTATTAGCAGTTTGTTCTTTACCTTTTTGCCAATTAATTTTTTGATATTCTTTTATATCATTCCATTCATTGACAATATAATTTTTAACTTTTGTATCTATTGTTGCCTCTTCACTTTTAGCTATTGCCATAGTCATTAAAGTAATTATGGTTAGCATCATCAATGTTCTCATACTTTTCTCCCAGCAGTTTTTAGGTCACCTTTAGATACCACCATATAAGGACCTTTGTTATATGCTGGCAAGATAGAATACTGTTTACTAATTTCTAGTTTCCATCTCTCATCTTTTTTTGTACCGCCATTACCCATATTAGGATTTGATTTAGGTTCTGGTACAAAATTTTGTTTTGGTCTTTGTTCGTTTATTAAAATATTTGTAGATTGTCTTTTAGCAAGAATAATTTTACCGTTGTTGTTTACATTTAAACCTAAACTCTTTAACCATTTGATATGGTCTTTTAATGCTGATACGTAAGACTTCGTAGGTTTTTTATTACGAAGTTTACGAATCGCACCACTAGAGTTATGTGTATAAATTAAACCCATAATTAATCGTTAACTGATTCTAAATCTTGTTCTTTAGACTCATACATTTTTTCAGCATAAGTTTTACCAAATACTTTCATATAAAAATGATCTCTAGGATTTGGTGATTGATAAGCAAGAAGTAAGTTCTCAAAGTTTACATCAACAAAATCATAAACTTCAGGATTTGTAGATTTTAATTTGATGTGGTCTTTACAGAATTGTATTCTGTTGTCGTGTTTGTCATTTTCTTTTTCTTTTAATGACTTCTTTTTAGACAACTTAATATCAGCAAGTTTGGCTACTTCAAACTCTTTGAATAAAGTATCTCTATCGTATTTAAAGTTAGATTGTGGCATAGTCACGTCCTTTCATAATTAAAGTTAATACTAATAATATACAGGAAAACATTGAAATTGTCAAGCATTTAAATAATGTAATAAAATCAACGTTTTTTGTCATTTTTTTCTTCCGAGGATGACCGAGGATTGATGATTCGGTATGTCCACGTATGTTTGTATGTCTATTTTCCAAGTGATTTATCAACTTCTAGTTGTATCGAAGTATCAATATTTGATTGTGTTTCTGCCCACTTTTCAAATTGATCTATCTCGTTTTGTAGTTTATCTCTATGTGAAATTAAAGTATCTCTAGCGTCAGCAACTCTACCATCATCTATTTGATCTAACGCTAAGTTTAATATATCAATGGTTACTATCTCATTAAGCATTAACAACCTCCATTTCTTCAACAGTTGAATCTAGTTCTACATAACCTTCTTCTTTAGCATAAGGGTCTGATAAATCATAAACAACTTTACCAATATATTCTGTGTCGCCAGTATCTCTATAATCAGCATCTACCATATAAGTTTCGACACCATTTTTTGTTTCAGCAAGTGAATTATTAATTTGTGAATAATCTATACCACATTCACTCAATAACTTATCAGCTTCTTCTTTATCTGTTGCTAACACATCTTGTTCAACAACGAGTTTATAAAAAGTTTTTTTTCTGTATAAGTTTTTACCTATATCTTCCTTCATAGGATAAACGTTTGTATCTATTTTCATATTATAGTCCTTTTGTTATTAGTTTAATTTAGTTTCGCCCTCACTACTCATTAGTAATATAATATAGTGAATAGCTTTTAATAAATCTTTTCTATTCTTACCATTCTTTTTACCGTATCTACACAAGTATTTGATAGCATTGGCTTGACAAAAATCTTTATCAATACCTAATTGTCTTAACATATCTTGTACTTGAAATCCGTCTTTTGTGGTACTATAGTGTTCACCATATGTACTTGTAATGTAATCGGATATTTCTTGTATTATTTTGTCTTCATTATATTTCATATAACTCCTTAATGTAATGTTTTATTTTTAAGAGCAATATTATTCTCATCTACGTATAACATCAGGTCATCTACGATAACAGG
>Ga0222718_10004053_pt1 | contig 12316 bp, 5 predicted proteins | sample C33_27DmetaG_FD_165045 | JGI IMG/M metagenome (GOLD analysis project Ga0222718, IMG submission 165045) | Estuarine water microbial communities from San Francisco Bay, California, United States - C33_27D | ecosystem: Environmental > Aquatic > Marine > Unclassified | place: USA: California... | reverse complement strand
ATACGGATAGCTACACCATTAGCTGGTGCTGTAGTAAATGAAAGCGTTGTAGCGTTGGCAAATGTAAATGCAGTTGTAGCAACAGTATCAAGTGTTACCTTGACATCTGATTGTTTTAGATATTCAAATGTAAATGAATAGTTCGTTGTCGAACCATTCCCTGTATATGTATTTTGTGTAGTTGCCATTAGTAACGATTCGTTGGGATAATTCCTTGGGCGGCATTACGGTTATTAATTTGTTGAATCAGAATACGTTGCTGGATACCATTCTTCATTTCTGAATCTAATGCTTCATACGCAAGATCTTCAGCTAGTTTCTGTGAATCACGTAACATCGTATGAATCTGATCATACTTACCAATAGGTATTTGCTTAGAACTTTTAGGATTTAGCGGATCTGTTCGACGTGCTATCTTTAGTTCTTTAATTGTATTTCTAGCATCAGCTATCTTACTAATTCTACTGATCTCTTTTCTTAAAACTTGTTGTTCACCCATCTTTTTATATAATGCAGCACGTTCTGTATTAGTAAGGTCAACACCATCACGTGTTTTAAATGCAGAAGATACATCATATTCAATATCTACCAAGAATTGCTCTTCTTTAGTCATACCAGGATGAATCTTTAGTGGAGACATCTGGTTATACATACGATGGAATAAACTATATTGGTTAGGAATTTCTCCAGTGATTGGGTTAGTAATAGTAGGTAGTCTATTGGTATCATCAAATACACCAAAGTACTTATTACGATTATTTAAATGACTCATAAGATCATTATTAAGTTCCTTATAACCACCATCAAGTACTTCTCCAAACGCTCTACGTGCCCCAGACAATGGACCTAAAGAGTCAAATTGTGCAGCACTCCAACGTAACATTTGTGCTTCGTTACCGCCTATAAATTCTGCAAGAGAAGATAAAGCAGACATACCAGCAGGTTCAGCTAAAGCTGCAGACAATATAAAGGCTGACTTTTGAAAGAGATGTTCTACAGCAGTTTCACCTAACATGTCAAAGTTATCGACAACGTTGGCTACAAAAGCAACCCAATTACTTAAACCAGGACCAAGTAGTTCTTCATACTCAAGTCTTGATCCACCAGGTAGTACAACTGTTCTTGGTTTAAAATTACTATTTTTAATCCGTGCTCTATTAAGTCCACGATCAAAATTACCATCTCCTGTAGTGCTAAATAAACCATCTCCAAAAAGTTTATCTCTAAAAACAGTTCCAATTACAAGGCTTGTAATAGCAGTACCAACAGCTTTTCTACCTAATGTTCTATTTTTTAAATCAATAATAGTATTAAGTTTAGCAGTAGGATCCATACGTTGAATTGGATGACCACGTTTTGTAAGAAGTTTATCTACTAATTCTGGATTAGACATAAAGTCTTTTACTGAAGTAAATGCTAGATCATTGATATCTTCTTGAAATGATTTAAATGGAAGAGGTAAATAATCATCACCTACTCTTACTAAATTCATAAACATTTTAGGATATGTCAAAAGTGACTGCATCCATGGCAGCATTTTTACAATACCATCAATTTCTTTAACAAATCTAGTATCAAGATTTAGTGCAATATCTGCTGTACTATATTTAACAGCTTGATCAACAATAACACCATCTTTATTAAACATGCTATTATATTCTGCAGTAGCTAGTTCTTTGACACGAGCTGGTGTAGCTGCTTCACCTAAACGGTCTAGTTCATCCATAGCACGGAAACGTGCCTGAGCATTAGCTACAGTAGCACCAACCCAACCATCAAAACCAGTCATTAGATTAGGTTGCAATCTAAAGATAGGATCTTCAGCCATTGCAATCCCTTCTTCATAAAGATCAGTAAGGAATTTATAACCGTGATTACCACGTTCTGCTTCAGCTTCTGCAATATAACGCCATTGAGCGAGCTTTTCTTCTTTCTGAATAATTAAATCAAGACGTGTTTGACTTGCTACAGAGTTAGGATTTTGTGATGCCTTTCTAAACATCTGTCCAGCATAAGGTATAGCTTTCTTTTGTGTATCAAAGATAGCACTATAAGCCATCCAACCACGTTGAACTGATTTCATATCCCATTGTGCTAATGCACCAGCAAAATAAGTAATTGGTTCAGCTACAAGACCACTTAGGTTACCATATAAAGCACGGATACCAGTTGCAGGATTAGATAGTTTAGAGTTAAAATAATTTCCTCTTAAAGCTTGGACAAGAATATTAGGTGATTCTGGGTTCATATCAAGACCAAGCCTTAGCTTTGTAAGACCAAGAGCCATATCTTCATTCATTTTAGCAATAGTATTAATTTTACCATCACTAAGTTCATAAATTTCTAAGAATGCATCTAGAATATCAGGTCTATTTTCTTGTAAATATTGCCAGTTTGCTGTAAATTCATCGCTTTGATTTTGAATAGTACGTAGTGCTTGTGGGTAAGCTTCTTTAATACTTTCAGCAATTTCATCAGATGACTTGCCAAAATTTCTTAATTTTTCAGCAACGGTCAATAAACCTTTCTTTTCAGTAGCATAGTACCTAGTAGAACCTACAAGCTGCTGTAAGAAATTAATATTATCCAGAAGTTTTTCCTGTGCATTTTCAACAGAAAGTGATCCTTTATTAATACGAATGCCTTCTGATAAATCAGCAATCTGTCCAGCAATCGAAGTAGCAGTATAAGCTTGTGCTTTAGCTACATCCATACCAGAATAGTTTTTAACCATTGTATTAATAGAACTTAAAGCATCAGTATAACCTGTTGCAGAAAGTACTTCAGCACCAAACTCATTCTTTGTAATAACTGGATCAAGAATACGTCTGATCTCATCAACACCAACAGTAGGGTCAAATAGTTCTAAAACAAGATTCTCGCCTTGAGCTTGAATCTCATCAAAACTAATTGCCCAATCAGCAGCATCCATCCTATAACGATCAGCATCCTTTAGTTGCTTAGCAAGACCAATAGTAATCTCTTCTACACCACCAGGTGTTTCAATACCAAACTTAAGAGCAGGTTCACTAATGAAATTACGTAGACGACCATATACTGTACCTTTATTAGATGCAATACGTGCTGCATCAACACTAGCACCAACGATACCGAAGTCATCTACTGAACGCATACCTGTTTCATTCCAGTCGTACAAATCATGTACACCTTTCATTACTACATTGCCTTCAGGATTCTTGGACATATTATAATATCCAAGTTCATCTAGATCAGCTTCTTGCTTACGTGCATAATTAGTAAGTTCTTCAGTAAGGTCCTTACTTTTAGGTGCTGGTCTCATATCAGCAAGAGCTTTAACAGCTTGATCTGATTCCCCAAAGATTTGTGGAACCTTTTTTAAGTCAGCAGATACGTTAACTAAAGCACTCCTTAGTTCACCAGCAAAACCAACAAAAGGAATAAGAAAACCAAGTGCTAGATCCTCATTGATATTTTTTTGACGCATTTCATCTGTGCTTTCACCCTCAAGTGTTGCCCAGCTATCAGGTATAAAATCCCAAGTCTTCGGCCAAGTTTTCTTTAGCTGACCCAACATATTATCTTCTGCATATTGATCACTAACAGAACCAACAGCAACACTAGTACCAGCTTCGATGCCACGTTGAGACATGAACTTTACAAAGGCTGATTTACCAAGTGGGTTATTAATCAAAGCATCTGCTTTAGTACCTAAAGACATACCAGCACCTTGTAGTAAGATTGTAGGTGCGACAACAGAAGAAATGTTTCTTACAGTTTGAGCTACACTGTCTTCATATTCAGTGATCTTAGGGATACCACCTGTACCACCATATTGTGCATCTTGTTCAGCACTAACACCTGTTAATGCATTAAAAGTTTCTATGCCAAAATCTACTATACCTGTTGGTATAGATAGTAATCTTTCTAAGCCTGTTTGATCTACTGATGCAGCTTCAGCATCCAGTGCTTCATAATTAATAGAACCATCTGGATTCTTTAAAGGATTTGTATTTGCTGGCCCCGCCGTAGAGGTGCCTGGATCCTGTTGTGGTTGTAGCGGTTCTCCTCCCGTAGGAGGTTGCATGGATTGTTCAGTGTCCGCCAATTCTTGCTCTTGAGCAGCGTCCAATCTCTGTTGAATTTCTTCAATTTGTTCGTTAGAGAGTGTTGCTTGACGTTCTTGTTCATCCAGTACAAAATCTGCGCCAAAACCAGGATCTTGTGTAGGATCGTTCATAGTTTGTTTTTAGTTTTGTTTGCCGTTATTGGAATTGAGATGCAATACTACGCCTCAAAGAATCATAATTTCTATAAGGTGTCATTGATCCACTACCAGGAGGAGCTGGTGCTAAAAAGTCAATAGAAGCAATTGTACCATCATAACTTTGTACACTACCAGTACCACCTTGTTTACCGATAATTTCACCTAAATTAATACTTTGTCCTCTAGACTGTGTAGGTTTAGATGGTAAATGTCCGTATAGAACATCTACAGGTTCTCCAGTATTAGGATCAATTGATTCAATAACTAAATAATGACCATAACCTGATCCATTAGCATTTACTTGATACCCTATATCTTTTACTATACCTGGTAATACTGCTGGAAAGTTATGATCTTCAAAGAAAACATCAATACCAGGTTGACCTGTATCAAAAGTAACTGAAGAAACTTGGGGTGCAAATGCTTGTAAAGGTGTGTTTCTAAAAGTAGAACGCATGTTCTCTGGACGATTTGCTGTCCCTGTATGATTAGCAAAACCCTGTATCCTTTGACTTGGATGAAGAGAGTTCATTAATGTTGCATTTTTAGGACTTGCCTCATCAATAGCTTGACTTACAATGTTAGGTTTAATTAAAGGTGTGTTTTCACCAAAGGCAAGGTTATTTGCTTTAATTGATTCATTAGTTATTTCACTAGGTTTTATCTTACCCTTCATTTTTGCTGCAGCATACATAATTAAAGGTGGATACCTTAAATTGTTTGAAATCTGCGACTGTTGTGAAAGAGTTGTAAGTTCAGCTGGTGTGGCTAACAAACCTGGTGTACTAGCAATTTCTCCTATACTTCGACCTGCCGCAAATTTCTTATCAACAAGAGTTTTCATTTGCTGATAATCTTTAGTACTTGGGAATAAATTGGGAAACACTACACTATTATTAGTAGCATCAGGCTTAGAATAAAATCTACCTTGTGGGTTGTCTTTATCTTTAGCTCTTTCCTCATTTAATATTGCAGTAGTTTTTGCTACTTCAGCAGCATTTGTTGTAGGATCTTGTGAACCAAAACCTTGTTCTTTCCAAATATCCATCCATCTTCTTTTTAAAGCGGATCCAGTCAGCACAGCATCAGGGGTAGTCGCTCCATCTACTCCTATCTTATGCTCTTCTTTAGCTATAGCATCTAATGCAGACAGTGCTTTTTTACCCAGATCTCCACCAAATTTCCTTAATTGTGCTGCTTTATTTAATGCTTTTAATGCAGCTTGATGTGTACCAGTTGCCTGGTTAATACGTTTTTCAGGAACTTCAGCACCAGATCTTTTGTAACGAGCTATTTCATCAGCATTAAATAGTGTACTAACATTTGCTATTTCTTGCTGTAAGTATGTAGGTAAAGGTTTACCTACAGAAGCAAATACATCTCTTAGTTTTTCCTCAGCAGTAAATGGGTTTTCAGCGATCATTGCTGGTATTTGGCCATCATTAAATGCTGCTAGTGTTCTTTCTTCTACACCACGTATTCGTGCTAACCTAGCTTTGTTATTATCAGACTCAATCCTTTGTGCTCTATCTCGTTCTGCTTCATCTGCTGATTTAGAATAACGCTCTCCCCATGTAGTTGCCTTACCATTTTGCCCTATAATTACAGCATTACGAATAGCCTGAACTTCTTCTTTAGTAGAAGCCATTTTTATGGCATTTACCATAGAAGCATTTGCTTTTGCATAACTACGGGTGGCATCAACAATTTGTGAGTATGCATTTGTAGCATTATTTGTATTATAACTAGATAGTAAGACGTTAGCGTTATCTAGCATCATTGATTGACTTTGCTCAATCGATCTAGCACTAGAGCGTTCTAATTGCAACGCATCTTTTTTTTCAGTTGCGGTTTTACCTGAAGTAAAATACAGAGGTTCAGCTATACCAAGTGTTTCACGCATATCACGCGTAAGATCTCTAGTCACTTGAGCTTGAACAACTGCTGTCATTTGACTGTCATTCAACGCTTCTAAACCAGAAAATTTCTTCCCGTTAATTTCGTATTTTTTTTCATCACTTGCAAAAGCTCTATTGGTGTAGATACCATGCTTTGCTTCGTAAAGACGATTATCTAATATACGCTTACCAACAGTACCAAGACCAGCATTAGAGGCTAGTCTTTTATAAGTTTCAGCAAAGGATTCACCTGATTCTGCACCTTCAATCTTAGCTTCGGTTGACTCTATCTGAGCAGCTTTTCCAAAAGTACTGAATGCAGTTTCATATTGCCCAGCATCCATTATTAGCAACGGCGCCAGCGGCACTGCGTTAGCAGCATCAGTCTGATTTTTTAATTGCTTTGCAGTTCTCTCTGCTGCAGTCTTTGCTATAGTTGTACTAAAATCAACAAGACTTGACAGTATAGTTTCAGTAGCATCAGCATCATACTGAGCTTGTTGCTGATCACGTTGAGCTGTTTGTGTAATAGCTAATTGTTCGTTCTTTAAATTCTGAACTTCAATGTCTCTATTTTCTTTTGTAATCTGTTCGGTATAGGCTGCATTTTCTTGCATTGCCTGAAGATTCTCTTTACGCTGTCTTTGTTCAGCAGCAAGATTCTTCTCCATACCTTGAACAACTCGGTTGGTTTCTTCACGCATCCGTGAGATACCAGCTGTAGTGAGTTGTATTGGTTGGAACCCTTTAGTTTTTGTAGCAGGTTGGTATCGGATACGTGCCATAAGTTGTTAGTTTTCGTTAAAATGGTTTGTCAAAGGTTGCGCCACTAAGTGCGCCTGCTCCTTGAGCAATACCTTGAATCAAAGGTGCCCATACATTTTGTTGAGCTGCTTGTGGGACGAAACCTGGAAGGGCTTCCATACGATCGACAAAGATACGTTCAGGTGGTAGTTCTGGTCTTGGATCATAAGACAATCTTTCTGGCATAATCATAGTAGATTCCCTTACATTTAAGTCAGCAACTTCTTTTTGTAGTTGGATGTCTTTAATGTTACGTTCAGTTTGACTGATAAAACTTTTCATATTAGCAGTCATTACTCTATTGTTAAATTCAGCATCAGCTTCAGCAGTAGCAATACTGTTTTCAATACGTTCTAAATTAAGACCAATTCCTGTTTTCGCCAGGCTTGTCTCAGCATTTAGTTTTGCTAATTCAATACCAGCTGCTTTACGTTTACCAGTTAATTCAGACTCTAATGCCATAAGACCACGGTGTAATGCAGCCGAAGCAGATTGTTGACGTTTAGCTTTTGACTTACCTGCTTGCCCCATTGCAGCACGACCTTCTTTTATCAGACCATCTACCATTGCATTTGTCCTGGCAAAGGAACCTTGTTTCATTAGTTGATCTATTGAATTATTAATAGATGCTGTGCCTAAGCGTTGCCGGCTTTGTATGCCAAGCATTTTGACACCTTGCTCTCTTCTATTTAAGTTACCTTCAGCATAAACACCTTTTAATGCAGCTAAAGAAGATTCACGTTGAAACTGTTGCTGAAGGAACATGTCATCAACAGCTGCTCCTTCAGATTGAATAGCTTGATTTGCTGAAGTAACATTTAAAGCTAACTGATCTCTAGAAATATTAATGTTTTTTTCGTATTCTTTTAACTTTGATAAGTATTGATAGTCTTGAATTTCTGCACTACGTTGCCAATTTTGAAGAGATGTTTCGTGACTATAGTCACGCATCATTTCATAATTAGCTACATCAGCTTCATCTAACTTATCGTTATATTCGTTTGTTTTTTCAGCTACTTCTTTATTAAATTTTTCCTGAGCTTCTTGATTTTCTTCCGCTCTGGCATTAGATTCCGAAGCTTGGTTTGCTCCAAAAATACCTCCAATAACAGTTGCAGCAGCTGATATAGCTGGCAATACCCATGGCATAATTATTTCCTCCTATAGAATCGTGGTGAATAAATACCTTCCCATGTCATCGATACTAACGATACAGGGTATGGAAAATTGCTTGTCACTTTAAGTTCAAAATTAGTATTACGTTGATGGATTGGTATGGTAAATTGATGTTCAGATGTTACAGGGCTACTGTCTGCTACATAAGTACCAGCATCAGTTACATATTCTACATTCTTCCATTCATCAGAACCACCAGCTTTTACTTTAAATAAAACTGGACCTGTCCTACCAACAGAGAGTGTAACTCTAGATATCGTTAATGGAGCTGTATAATCTGACGTAGTAGGATCACGTTTATAATAAAATTTAGGCATGGTTGTTTCAAAATCATAACCATAACCTATAACGATACCATCGGCATAACTTGTATAGTCACCTTGAACTTCAAAGTAACGATAACCTGTACCGATTTCAGTACGTTCAGTAGCAGCTAAATAAAAGCCAGCATCAGCATCAACAGCTGCAGCTGTACCTACATCTGCTTCAGGTACACCAAGAAGCATAATAGCTTCCTTTTGTTGGAATGGTGTATAAGGTGTATAGATCTTAGTAACCTCATTGGTTGAATCATACACCACCGCATTGACACCTACAGCAGGCTCTACTGGCCTTGTAGCCATGTCCAGGCATGTATTACCAGTGATGCTAGTAGCGCCTGTTACAGAGCTTCCTGAGGGGATCTCATCAAGGATGATCTCACCTATTGTGTATTCATCTTCATGTTGAGATACAATCACTACAGAGTCATTAATAATGTCTGCTGTTTGAATAGTACCTGGTAATTGCCATTTGGTCCATGCTTGGAATAAATCTTTTTCACCATTATTATAATAGCGATAAAGATATAAGTAAGATGTAGATCTATCAATTAACATAACCACAGAGTTCTGTGGGCTAACAGTTAAACCGTCTACAGTAGCAGGTATCCATTCAAGTACAATCTTACTGATGTCAACAACAAGTGGGCTTTGTTCTACATCACGTAGTTGCATAGTAAATAACTTACTATAACCTGGTACTCTATTAATAAAGGCTGATGTGATACCAACATCTACAGGTGCTATATCAGTTGCCATTTCATAGTTAGACAATGATCTAATAACAGCAGTAGTAGGTGTTAAGATACTAGCATCAGTTGAGTACACTTGAAACTGTTGTCGTGCACTAAACAATAATAGACCTTGTGGTGATGGTAAGACATCAGATAAAGTAACGGGTCTAACACTAGATACATTTAAATCAATAGGATCTGAATCAACTTGTGTTAAAGCAGACTTAACAAAGAAATTAAAAGTATCGTTGGATACACCAAAGATTACATTATCTTGTGATAGCAAACCAAATCTATTACTATAGAAGAAGGAAGCTTGAACAGGAAATCCAATGAAAGATGGTACAGGACTTGTTACATCATCACCTGCTTCACGTGCTTTCCATGCAATAGGGTTAAATTCAAATGTTAATGCACCAGTATTCTCAAGTTGATACGGCATTGTAGTAGCATCAAGACCTGGTGATGCATCACGTGCAACAGTTTCTTTCCAATAGCCTCTGCCTCTTAAACCATTGTAAGCAATATACTTAAGGTGATAATCATCATCAGCAGAGTCAGTATTATTAACTCTTACGTTATGGTTATGGAATGATTCTGTAGGTAATTCTACAATATCATTTATATCATCTTCAAATACTTCAAGAGACGTATTACCTGGACCACCTTTTGCTTCAATGTCAAATGCTACATCTGTTCCAGTAGTTGCACTATAATCTGTTACAACAGCATTTGCACCAGTAGTACGTTTAATAACAAGACTATTTGTATAACCTTCGAGATACCATACACCATCAAAGTCTGTATTAGATGCAGCATGTTGTGCTTCAATAGTTGCTTTAATAGCATCAACAAGATGATGATTAGTATTAACATTACTAGCATCGTATAATAGCATATCATCAAACGTTGTAGTGTTTTGACTAGTAACTGATGTAACTATGTTTTGAATCTTTACTTCATATGTATATGTGTCTATCAATGTTACTAATTTAATTGTAGCTACTGCACCAGATACAAAAGTACCTGCAGCTTGCATAGCAGTTGTAACAGTTTTATTTGTAATTACTGTGACATCTTGTACACTACGAAAATGATAATCATTTTGTTTAGTACCTGTTAGATATGATGCACCGTTATTAGTAACTGTACACCACGTACCATCAGCTGCAGTCCATACATAAATGTTTGTACCTTTAATAGCACCAATGTAAGATCCAGCTGCATCACGTTCAATAAAGAACCATACAGCACCATCTAGTTCAGTTTTATTGAAGTTAGTGCCGTCAGCTTTTTTTAAGGTATTAGTAAATTTCATTCCTGGTCTTTTTAACAGACCATAAGTAGGATCAGGGTAACCGTTAATGCATTCAGTTACTTGTCCTAATAATTTTTTGTCATCATTTTGTCGTGAGACACCACCAAGAAAGTTTGGTATTAGTTGAGTTACTGCTGGCATTAGCGTTGTAAAGTATGGAACGGTTGATAGCTTTGGTAGAAATTACCACCTTTTGGACTACCAAAGAAAGTATAGTCTCCTTGGTTGCATTCATATTCTAAAGCAGTAGATTTAGCAAAGGCTTCTTTTTGTATTAACATTTGATATTGATTAGGATCGCCAATAATTCTACTAGACACAATTGCTGCTGCTCTTGCAATAATAAAAGCTTGGATAACAGTAGGGATGCTAGGCCAATCAAAATACCAAATAACATCTACATATAAAGTTTCGTCTGTCCAGGTAAATGAATGAGCAGTTTTATCGTAAAGTTTACCTTCACGATTAACACTATCTCTATCCATATTCTGTGTATAAGATTTATTCAAATCCATTTGAAGTATATTATTAGCAATAGGTACTTCATTGGATGCGTCAGGTGTGATAGGATAATCATATTCTTTATTAAAAGACCATCCTTCTGATTGTACTTCACGAGACACTTCTCTTAGTGTGTTGAGTGCAATCGCAACGTCCGGGTTGGTTTGTGATTCAACTCTACTTGTAGCAATTGATTGTGTTAAGATCTGACTAGATACAGTCTGAGAGATATTAACAGTATAATCATATGTAACAGGATCTGTAGCTGGAGATACCTCTACACCTGCAACGGCAATAGATGTACCAACAGTTACACCAGGTCCACCGATATAGGTGCCGACTGGAATATTAGCTGTTGTAGTAGTTAGAGTGGTGCCGGAAATAGAACCAGTAAAGTTTGAAACTTCATTTAGTACGAAAGTTTCATCAGTTGTCAATGTAGTGACAGGAGCCTGACCAACTGACGCCAGGATCTGATTAACAGCTTGTAGCTCAGTATTGGAGCCAGTAGTAGGGAAGGCCATAATTTGATAATGAGTATTATTCTCAATAAAGAATTAAAAAAAAGGAGCCTCCGAAGAGACTCCCGTTGGATATAATAATATCAGAATGTAGTAGGAGCAGTAGCGCCAACATACAATTCAACACTAGCAGCAGGGTTGAGGTAATCACAACCGCAAGCCAAACGACCGAGCATAACATCACCTTGGTATACCACGGAGACATCACCACTGGTTACTTGAACCTGAGGACCAATTGCTTCAACCATACCGGCAGCTTCTTTCTGGAAGATAAGGCCACAGGACTTAGAACCGAATTCGGCTCCAGTACCATAATCATTATTGATACCAGTTTGAGCATCAGAAGCATCTTCAAGAGCTTCAGCAACGAAGTCACCAGTGTTACCAGGTGCGGTTACACCAGTTGTACCGCCGTAAGCAGTACCATACTTACCAAGGAACGGGATGTTCATTGACTTGTAGATCCGAATACCAGCAATCTCAATGATGCCGTTACCAGACTGCAAGGCAGTACCTTGTGAGTCACGATTCACCAGACCGTTGGAACCAACAGCTTGGATCAATTCGTAGTACTGACGAGGGTTAAGGACGGCAACACGGCCATCTGAAGTAACACCTTTCTCATCAAGAGCAGCAGCTGCATCATAGAATGCAGATACCAAGTTAGCAGCAACGTAAGCATCAGAATCATTGGCAGTTGCACCAACACGAATCTGTGTACCACCGGGCTCAACATAACCAGTTGCACTGATAGGAGAAGCCTTACGTGCACCACGTGCAATAGCACGGAATGCAAGA
>Ga0222718_10004052_pt1 | contig 12317 bp, 9 predicted proteins | sample C33_27DmetaG_FD_165045 | JGI IMG/M metagenome (GOLD analysis project Ga0222718, IMG submission 165045) | Estuarine water microbial communities from San Francisco Bay, California, United States - C33_27D | ecosystem: Environmental > Aquatic > Marine > Unclassified | place: USA: California... | reverse complement strand
GCTGCAATGTGAAAGAGTGTAGATCTGATAAAAGAATTGCTAGAATTTAACGTCCCAACCTTTGGGATTTGTCTTGGGCATCAACTACTGTCCTTGGCCAATGATTTGACTACGCATAAAATGCACAATGGTCATAGAGGCGTAAATCATCCAGTAAAAAACTTGATTACTGGTAAAGGTGAAATCACCTCTCAAAACCACGGTTTTGTCGTTGAGATGGAATCAGCCAAAGCCAATGATAATATAGAGATTACACACATCCATTTAAATGACAATACGCTTGCTGGTATTAAACTCAAAAACAAGCCGGCATTTTCTGTGCAATTCCACCCAGAGTCTTCTGCTGGACCAAACGATTCGAGGTATCTCTTTGATGAATTTGTGGCATTGATTGATGAACACGTAACACAACCCGCTTAAAACGAAAAAACAATGAGTGCTATAGCACAATTAATGGCTAGAGAAATTCTTGACTCTAGAGGTAACCCTACCGTTGAAGTAGATCTTATTACTGACGATGGAATTGTCGCAAATGCCGCAGTTCCTTCTGGCGCCTCTACGGGAGTCCATGAAGCGGTTGAATTGCGCGATGGGGATTCAAGTAGATATCTTGGAAAGGGAGTCCTCAAAGCGGTCAATAATATTCACGAGGTATTTGCGCCCGAATTAAAAGGCGCATTTGTTTCAAGTCAAGCGGCCATTGACCGACATATGATTCAAATGGATGGCACTGAAAACAAAGCAAATCTTGGTGCCAACGCAATGTTGGCCATTTCATTAGCCTGCGCCAAGGCAGCCGCCCAAAGTCATGGAATGCCATTATATCGATATCTAGGTGGTGTGAATGCCAATATGCTTCCAATACCAATGATGAATATTCTTAATGGTGGAGCACATGCGGATAATAAGATTGACTTTCAGGAATTTATGATCATGCCCATTGGTGCCGCATCGTTTAGTGAGGCATTGCGCATGGGCACGGAAATCTTTCATCATTTAAAGGCAGTATTGAAAAAGGATGGTTATTCAACCAATGTTGGCGATGAAGGAGGTTTTGCTCCCAACCTTGAAAGCAATGAGGCAGCCATCGAATACGTATTAAAGGCTATTGAGTCAGCTGGGTATAAAGCTGGAGCTGATGTTTATATTGCCATGGATGCTGCGAGCAGCGAATTCTATGATGCCGAAAGTGGGGAGTATGTATTTAAAAAATCAACGGGTCAAAGGCTGTCTTCTGCAGCAATGGTAGAATTCTGGAGCGGTTGGTGTGAAAAGTATCCGATCATCTCAATTGAAGATGGGATGGATGAAGACGATTGGGATGGATGGAAATCGCTCACCAATGCGATAGGAGATAAGGTGCAGTTGGTCGGTGATGACTTGTTTGTGACCAATACCAAGCGTTTATCAAAAGGAATAGAAACTGATACAGCTAACTCGATACTCATTAAGGTTAACCAAATTGGAACCCTTACCGAAACGATTGAAGCAGTAGAACTGGCGCATCTCAATGGATACACGTCTGTAATGAGCCACAGAAGCGGTGAGACAGAAGACACCACTATTGCTGATTTAGCTGTTGCTTTAAACACGGGCCAAATCAAAACAGGATCGGCATCACGTAGCGATAGAGTGGCCAAGTACAACCGATTACTTCGAATCGAAGAAGAGCTTGGTGGGCAAGCTAGATACCTTGGTCGAGAATATCGCTTCGCACGCTAGCTCTGTCTTGTAATTCTGTTTTTGTAATCTTATTTTCGCGAGCGACTGAAAATCAGTCGACTTGCAACTCAGAAATAACGAATAGAAGATGGCAGAAACAGCAGAATTACACTTTAACGGAGAAGTATATCAAATACCTGTAGTAAAAGGAACAGAGAATGAAAAGGCGCTAGATATCTCAAAGCTGAGAGGGCAGTCGGGTTTGATTACTCTTGATCCAGGGTTTAAAAATACAGGGTCAACGCAAAGTGCAATCACATTTCTTGATGGTGAAAAGGGAATCTTGAGATACCGAGGTTACACCATTGAACAATTGGCTGAAAATGCTTCATTCTTAGAAGTCGCTTACCTCATTATTTATGGCGAGTTACCCAAGGCCGAACAATTAGAGCATTGGAGAAATGACATTACATATCACACCCTAATCCATGAGGATTTTAAGGTCCTACTTGAAGGTTTTCCATCAAACTCGCATCCGATGGGTGTGTTGTCTTCTTTGGTAACTTCTTTAACTGCATTTTATCCAGAGTCGCTTGATCCTGTAAGGTCTTCTAACGAGGTGGACATGAGCATTATTCGCCTCATGGCTAAGCTTCCAACGATCGCGGCTTGGGCTTACAAAAACGAAATTGGTCAGCCATTGATGTATCCAAAAAATGATTTGGACTACTGTGGCAACTTCTTGAAGATGATGTTTGGAACTCCAGCTGAGAATTATGAGCCAAACCCAGTAGTGATTTCAGCATTAAATAAACTCCTTATACTTCATGCGGAACACGAGCAAAACTGTTCGACAAGTACGGTTCGAATTGTTGGATCGTCACAAGCTAGTCTTTATGCATCGGTTTCAGCTGGAATCAATGCACTATGGGGGCCATTGCATGGTGGTGCCAATCAAGCGGTGATTGAGATGCTTGAAGCAATCAAAGCTGATGGTGGTGATGTGAATAAGTACATGGCCAAAGCGAAAGATAAGAATGATCCTTTCAGACTTATGGGCTTCGGACACCGAGTTTATAAGAACTTTGATCCAAGAGCACGCATCATTAAGAAGGCAGCAGACGAGGTGTTATCACAATTAGGTGTAAAAGATCCAGTATTAGAAATTGCCAAGGGATTGGAAGAGGTTGCACTAAGCGATCCGTATTTCGTTGATCGGAAACTCTATCCTAATGTTGACTTCTATTCAGGTATCATTTACAGAGCTTTAGGCATACCTACCAATATGTTTACGGTTATGTTCGCTATGGGCAGACTACCAGGATGGATTGCTCAATGGAAAGAAATGCGTGAAAATGGCGAACCAATTGGAAGACCGAGACAGGTTTACACAGGTGAGAATGCGCGTGAATATATTAGTTTAGATAAACGCTAAGCTCGGTAAACCTTTAGATATAACATGAACCCAGCTATTACGCTGGGTTTTTTTGTAGAATACGTTTTTGTCACAAGAAGCGATTCACGCAACTAATGGATGCTTAGTTATCTTAATTCACACCAAGACAACAATACATAGCATAAAAAAACCCGAACTGGCTTTATACCGGTCGGGCTTTTCAAAATAGTTGATTAAGACTAAATTATAGCCTTCTGTGTGAGATCTTTGAGCTTTTCGGTCTCTTCATTGGCAAGTTCGAGGTCTACCAAGAGTCTACCACTGTGCTCATCAGTAATGATCTTCTTTCTTGCAGCAATATCGAGTTGTCTTTGAGGTGGAATTTTGATAAAAGATCCACCTGAGGAGCCTCGCTCTACAGGAACAACAGCAAGACCATTCTTCACGCTTCTTCTAATTCTTTGGTATGCATTAAGCAAGCGTTCTTCAATTTTTTCTGCAGCCTCTTCTGAAGCTTTAAGTAAAGCTTTTTCTTCTTTTTCAGTTTCCTTAATGATGCTGTTCAATTCATCTTTCTTGTGATCAAGATCTTTCTTTCTTTCAGTGAGGTTCGCTTCGGCTTCTTGTATAACCTCCTTTTTCTGTTCAATTTGAGCTTCAAATTCTTTCATACGTTTCTCACTCAACTGAATCTCCAAAGTTTGAAACTCAATCTCCTTTGATAATGAATCAAATTCACGATTGTTTCGCACATTCTTTTGCTGTTCCTCGTATTTCTTGATCATTTCATTCGAATCAATGATCGCATTTTTACGTTCGCTTAATTTGTTTTCCAAATCATCGAGCTCAGTTTGAAGGTTGTTTGCACGTGTCTGCAATCCCTCAATCTCATCCTCCAAATCCTCAACCTCTAGAGGAAGTTCGCCCCGCACAGTTTTCAATTTATCTATTGCAGAGTCTATGAGCTGTAAGCGATATAATGCACGAAGCTTTTCCTCTACGGTCGCTTCCTTTGATTTCTTTGCTGCCATGTTTATTTATCGAATAAAATAATGAACTGGGTTTGTATTTACCCTTGATAAAAGGACGGCAAATGTAACATTTTTATCTGCTAGATATCTCGCAATCAATTCGGGTGTAAACTGCTCTGTTTCAAAGTGTCCGATGTCTAGAATTGTGATTTTATTTTCATGGTCGAAGAACTCGTGATATTTAAAATCACTAGAGATAAAAACGTCTGCTCCAGCCTGCTTCGCTTTTTCTAAGAGAAACCGACCTGATCCACCGCAGTATGCTACTTTTTTTACTTCATCCTTTAGGATTTCAGTGTGCTTAAAAGCACTAGAGCCAAAAACCTGTGCAACGTGTGCTAGGAAAGCTTCGGATTTCATGGCCGAATCAAATTCACCTATCATTCCACTTCCAATATTTTGGGCATCATTTAAGAGCGGAATAAGATCATAGGCTACCTCTTCATATGGGTGGGCATCTAACATGGATAAAACCGCGTTTTTCATTCTATGTTTTTCAAGGATTACTTGAATTTGTATTTCATCCTCTTTATGATCCTCGTTGGGTTTACCAACAAATGGCTTTGTATTGTCGCTGCCGCGAAAGGTTCCTTTTCCTTCACTGTTAAAGCTGCAATGGTCATAATTACCGATGTTGCCGGCTCCCGCTCTGAATAGTGCTTGTCGCACCTTTTCTGCTGCAGCTAGAGGGACATGCACTTGAAGTTTCACCAGTTGGCCATTTTTAGGTGCAAGTACTTTAAGGTTTGACAACCCCAATCGTTCGCCAATAATGGAGTTAACTCCTGTGTTTATATTATCTAAGTTGGTGTGAATGGCATAAATCGAAACTTGATTTCGAATTGCGAGCATGAGGGTGCGTTCAACATAATTTTTGCCGGTAAGGGACTTTATCGATCCAAAAAGAATAGGGTGGTGCGCAATAATTAGGTTGGCTCCACTTTCAATGGCCTCTTCAATTACGGATTCAGTGCAATCTAAGGTGATGAGCGCTTTTTTGATCTCATCATTTGGGTTACCACAAATCAGTTGGGCATTGTCATACCCTTCTTGAAGAGCAGGGGGTGCCCATTGCTCAAGGATTGAAATGGTATCAGAGACTTTCATATTGAATCGTTTGAACAAAGGAGCGGATTTTTTCAAAAACCAGTAAACTACTTTTGACCCATGCAAAAGTTGCTATTCCCATTTTCAATTCTGTATGGGTTCGTTACCTTGGTTCGGAACTGGGCTTTTGATCTTGGTTTTCTTGAATCCTATACACCTCCCGTTTACTCCATAGGCGTTGGTAACCTTAGGGTAGGTGGTACAGGCAAGACCCCGATGGTTGAATACCTGATCCGGCATTTTGGTGCACAGAACAATATCGGAGTGATAAGCAGGGGTTATGGCCGTAAAACTAAAGGCATTTTAACTGCGAGACCAGATTCAAATGCAACAGAGATTGGCGATGAGCCGGCACAAATAGTGCGTAAATACCCAGAGGTTGTTTTTGTTGTTGGCGGTAACAGAGTGGCTGCCACAAAACATCTTTTGGACCTAAATAAATCTGTCGAATACTTATTGTTTGATGATGTGTATCAGCATAGGTATGTTAAGCCACACTGTTTAATTCTGCTTACTGCCTTTGATGACCTATATGTAAATGATTACGTGCTTCCATCAGGTAGACTTCGCGAGTTGCGCTCGGGGGCAGATCGTGCTGATATTATCGTTGTAACAAAATGTCCTGAAGGTTTAAGCGAGAATGACCAGCATGAATTAAAGGTGAGACTAAAACCCAAAGCATACCAAAAGGTCTTTTTTACAACAGTCAAAAAATCTCCTTACCAGCGGGTTTATGGTAACGCTTCAGAATGCAGTTCAAATGTTGTATTAGTCACAGGGATTGACGGATCAAAACGTGTATCCAACTCTGTTTTGAAAGATCATAGCATTGTCAAGCACTTTGATTTCAGTGACCATTACTCATATACACCCAGCGATATTTCGAGCATTTTAAAGGAATGCAAGAGTCATCAGGAAACAGATATTTTAACCACAGAGAAGGATTGGCAGAGACTTAGGCCATTTGTCGAAGATCTCTATGATCGAGATGTGTCTATTTTCATTATTCCGATTGAAATAGAATTTCTCGGGAATCAGTCTACTCAATTTAATGAAGCTTTAAATGACACAACTAGAAAAAATTAAATCAACTGCTGAGTACATCTCTAACAGGCTTAGCATGAACGCTCCTATTGGTATTGTGTTGGGCACTGGACTTGGTAAACTGGCAGATGAAATTGAAGAGGCAAGGGAGTTGCCATATACTGACATACCTGATTTTCCGCAGAGTACCGTTGAGGGGCATGATGGACGATTTATTCACGGCAAAATTGGAGGTAAGGAAGTGCTTGCGATGAAAGGCAGGTTTCATTACTACGAGGGTTATTCTATGAATCAGGTGGTGCTCCCCATTAGAGTGATGCATTTCTTAGGTGTAAAGCAGCTTATTCTTTCCAATGCAAGTGGCGGCATGAATCCTGAGTATCAGGTAGGGGATATCGTATTGTTGAAAGACCACATCAATTTATTCCCAGATAATCCATTGCTTGGACCTAATCAGAATGAACTGGGCCCAAGATTTCCAGATATGTCAGAGCCATATGATCATCAGATGATAAAAGTGATTAAAACCTGCGCTGATCAACTCAACTTGAAACTACATACAGGCGTTTATGCGGGGGTAAGCGGTCCTTGCTTTGAAACGCCTGCCGAATATAAATACCTCAGGATAATCGGTGCCGATGTGGTAGGTATGAGTACGGTTCCTGAAAACATTGCCGCCAAACATCTAGGTATGCGAGTAGCGGCTCTTTCAGTGGTCACAGATTTGGGTGTGGAAGGCCGGGTAGAAACAGTGAGTCATGAAGAAGTGCAACAGGCAGCTCAAAATGCTGAGCCAAAACTTGCCGAATTGGTGAAATCATTTCTAAGCCAGGTTTAATCGTCTATTTCTAGTTGATCAAGTTACCTTTGCGGCCATATAAAGAGAACATTGGACAAGAAGATTTTAGATAAATATGAATTGGTTGTGGGGCTGGAGGTTCACGCTCAATTACTCACAAAAACAAAAGCGTTTTCATCGGACAGAAACGAGTATGGAAACTTACCAAACACAAACACTTCGGCCATCAGTCTTGGTCACCCTGGCACACTTCCGGTGCTAAATGAAAAAAGCGTTGAGTATGCTGTGAAATTGGGTCTTGCTGTGGATGCCAATATTCGGTCTTATAACGAGTTTGCCCGCAAGAATTATTTCTATGCGGATTTACCCAAGGGATATCAAATTACTCAGGATACTACTCCAATATGCAATGGTGGTTTTATTGAAATCAAGGATGCCGATGGGAATACTAAAAAGATCGGCTTAACCAGGATTCATATGGAGGAGGACTCGGGTAAAAGCATTCACGACCTCAGTCCATTCGATACGATGATAGATCTCAACAGGGCAGGTGTACCATTGCTCGAGATTGTATCTGAGCCCGATATGAGATCTGGAGACGAGGCATACCAATATCTTACAGAGGTCCGCAAGCTTGTTCGATACCTAGAAATTTGCGATGGCAATATGGAAGAAGGCAGCCTCCGTTGCGATGCTAATATTTCTGTTCGAGAAAAAGGTTCAACCGAGTTTGGTACTCGAGTTGAAGTCAAAAACCTAAATAGTATCAGGAATGTAAAGCGAGCAATTGAATATGAATTCAAACGTCATATTGGGCTGATTGAAGAAGGACAAGAGATCCGAAAAACAACATTGACTTTCAATGCTCAAACGGGTGAAACCTCAATCATGAGGACCAAAGAAGAGGCAGATGACTATCGATACTTCCCAGAACCAGATTTGCAGCCGCTTGAAATTACTCAAGACTATATTGATGAAGTAAGGCAGACCTTACCTCCGTTGCCTAAACAGCTTTTTAGAAAGTATGTAGGCCTCGGTCTTAGTGAGTATGATGCATCTATGCTAACTGATGATAAGCATATAGCCCTGTATTTCGAAACCTTATTGAATCACGTAGAAAGCGCAAAATCCGGGGTCAATTGGATGATGGGGGAGGTAAAGGGATACATCAATGAGTTGGCCATCGGCATTGACGAGTTTCCGATTACACCTCAGCGATTGGCAGGCTTGATTAATATGGTCGATGAAGGTAAAATGGGCAGAACCTTGGCCTCGCAGCAATTGTTCCCAATAATGATCAAGGAGCCGCAGAAAACTCCGGTTGAATTGGCTAAAGAAAACAATCTGGTGCAGGTTAACAACCTTGACGAACTAGAACAGTGGATACAAAAATCGATAGACGCCTATCCTGATAAGGTAGAGGAGTATCGTGGCGGTAAAAAGGGAATACTCGGATTATTTATGGGAGAAGTAATGCGACTAAGTGGTGGAAAGGCGGACCCCAAAAAGACAAATCAATTGCTTCGACAAAAACTAGAAGCATAATAACACACACGAATGAAAAGCTCAATTACAAGAATTATGGTTTTACCGACAATGATTTTTTTGCTGTCTGTATTGTCATGTTCAGACGGCACCAATGTTAATGCCAGTGGCAATGAAGTATCTGAAAGTGCGAATGAATTCTCTGCGATGGCTATGGGTGAAATGGGACAGGATGAAAAACGAGTGGTTAAATATGAAAAAGCAGCAGTTTCAATATCCGGAAAAATTTCAGGGGCCGAGAATGGGCTTGTGTACTTGCAGATCGTAGAATCAAAAGACGTTAGGGGTATTGATACTATAACCGCAGGCCCAAATGGAGAGTATGCCTTTGAATATGAGGCGGAAATTCCGCAGTTTTATCGCGTTGGTGTCAACGCACAGAACTCGTTTTACTTGATTTTAGCACCTGGTGAGTCGGCAGAAGTCAATGCCAATATTGAGAACCTCTTCAAATCGTTTCAAATTATCGATGCTCCTGAAGAGTCTCATCGCATGAAGGAGATGAACGGCATTACAGGCATGGCAGATTCTATTAATATGATTTTACAAGCGGCCCAAATGAACAAGGATCAAAACATGCTTCAAGATGCCATTAATGAATACGAAAATGTAAACGCAAGATTGCAAAGAGAAATCAAGGCCTTTATTAAGCGTAAGCCTGCCAGCTTGAGTTCGCTGGCAGCACTTCAAAATTTGAATTTTGATACGGACTTCAATTACTATCTCGAGGTGATCACAGCATTAGATGGAATAGTGGATGGCAACGATATATACGATAACATGAAAACTCAGGTATTGGAAATGCAGAAGGTTGCCGTAGGAGCCATTGCACCTGAAATTGATATGTTTCAACCCAATGGCGAAAAAATTACATTAACTCAATTAACGCAGGAAAATGAATATGTTTTGATTGACTTTTGGGCGTCATGGTGTGGTCCCTGTCGTAGGGAAAACCCAAACGTAAAGCGCGTGTATGACAAATACCATGATAAGGGATTTGAAATTTTAGGTGTGTCTCTAGATAAAGCAATGCAACCATGGCTCAATGCAATTGGTCAGGATGGTCTTGAATGGCGCCATGTAAGTGATTTGAAATATTGGAATTCTGCAGTGGTTCCTGATTATCAAATTACGGGTATACCACTCACCGTATTAGTGGATAAGGATCGAAGGATTGTTGCGAAAAATCTTCGTGGAGACGCGTTAGATATCAAATTGGCTCAATTGCTCGGTGAATAATTCTGCCTTAAAAATAGTCACGATAGTAGCTTGCGTACTCAGCAGTGTTGGTGCGTTTGGACAATATTTTCAACAGGATGTTGCCTACACCATTAATGTAGCGCTAGATGACCAGAAACATATATTGCAGGGCAGTGAAGAGGTGGTTTACACAAATAATAGTCCAGACACCCTAGAATTCATTTACTTCCATATCTGGCCAAATGCATACAGCACTAAGCGAACTGCACTTGCGAAGCAACTTGTGCGTATTGGGGAAACTTCTCTTTTTTTCGCTGATGAAAGTGAAATGGGTTACATTGATAGCCTATCCTTTGCACTAGATGGCAAGCTTTGTCTTTGGGAGATTGATGAGGAAAATCCTGATATCTGTAAGGTTTATATGGAGAAGCCGCTTGGTCCTGGTGAAACGGTCACCATATCTACGCCATTCAAGGTAAAAGTACCTTCAGGATTGATTTCTAGGCTTGGGCATATCGGTGAAAGCTATCAAATCACTCAATGGTATCCTAAACCAGCAGTATACGACACAGCGGGTTGGCATCAAATGCCATACTTGACTATAGGTGAGTTCTATTCAGAATTTGGGTCAGTCGATGTGTTCATTACTGTGCCAGAAAACTATGTAGTTGGTGCTACTGGAGATTTACAGAATAAAGATGAAATTGACTGGCTTAATCAACGTGCCGAAAAGACAGAACGCTGGTTAGCCGCACGGACAAAGAGCGGTGATTGGAAGGACTATTCAGATAGCCTAGACTTTCCGCCATCATCTGAAAAGGTCAAAACGCTGCATTTCAGTCAAAAAAATGTACATGATTTTGCCTGGTTTGCTGATAAGCGTTATCACGTTTTAAAAGATACGGTGACCTTGCCATGGTCAAAGGCGGATGTCACTGTTTGGACCATGTTTACCAACAAGAAGGCCAAATTATGGAAAGAAAGTCTTGAGTACATGTCAGATGCTGTGTACTATTATTCGCTTTGGAATGGTGATTATCCTTACAAGCACGCCACTGCCGTTGATGGAACCATATCTGCTGGAGGTGGAATGGAGTATCCAAACATTACTGTGATTGGCGATGTGGGAGATCCTTTATCGTTGGAGACGGTAATCATGCATGAGGTAGGCCATAATTGGTTTTACGGTATTCTAGGTAGCAATGAACGTAGGTATCCATTTCTAGACGAAGGACTCAATAGCTACAACGAGCAGCGCTATCTAGCCACAAAATATCCCGATGGTAAACTTTTATCCAAATCAAATTCAAATGCTGCATTCAAATTTGTCGGACTTGATTATTATGACATTGAAGATCAACATGAGTTAACTAGCCTTCTCATGGCCAGGGCAAATAGAGACCAGCCTATGGACATTCCTGCGAATGAATATTCATTTCTTAATTATGGCTTTGTAGTTTACTCCAAATCAGCCACGGTTTTTAACTATCTGCAGCATTTCCTTTCAGATAGCATCATGGACAGAGGGATGCAACGATATTTTGAGGAGAATAAATTTCGTCATCCATATCCGAATAGTTTGCAAAATGCTCTAGAGGCCGAATCGGGTGAAGATCTTGATTGGTTTTTTAAAGATGTGATATCCACAACCTATAGAATCGATTACAAGATCAAGCGCGTGACCAGCGATGAAGGTCAAACCACTGTAGCTCTTAAAAACAGAGGTATTAATGCTCCGTTACACTTAGCCTTGAAAGATGATAAAGGCCAAATCGTTTGGGATAGCTGGATCGATGGATTTGACAGAGACACACTTATTCAGATCAATGAGCAAGGTGACCAAGTCATCATTGATCCAGATGATGTCATGCCTGAGCATATTAGAGATAATAACTATTCAAATACAACAGGTCTTTTGAAGCGCACTGAACCTATAAAGATGAAATTTCTAGGTTCTGTCGAAAAGCCAACTTTAAACCAGGTGTTTTATACTCCGATTATTGGCTGGAACTTACCGAGTGGATGGATGCCAGGACTTGCGTTGTACAATATCACACTGCCCACACGTAAGTTTACCTATGTGCTTGCGCCAATGTTCTCTACTCGAGCCATTGATGCGGTCGGTACTGGCCACATTGGATATTCGATCATGCCAAATGGCTCTGGATTTGAAAATATTGAGCTATCAGTTTCTGGAAAAAGGTATGTGTATGATTGGACTGCTGGAAATGACTCGAGATATAATCGTATTAATCCAACTGCAACCTTCTACCTAAGGCCAGTAAACTATGCAGGACTCCTCTCTCAAAAATTCATATTAGGTAGTGTCCTGAATATCACAGAGCAACCGGGTATTGATCCATCGGGGTCTTTGAATTATATCAATACCGAAGAGCTATATAATCGCTTAGAATACCACCTTAAGTATGGTCACCCTGTATTCGCGTCTGGAGCTGTGGCTTTGATAGAACAAACCAGAGATTTTGTACGTAGCTCCATTGAACTTAAAGAGCGAATAAAGCTTGACAATGTA
>Ga0222718_10004051_pt1 | contig 12317 bp, 10 predicted proteins | sample C33_27DmetaG_FD_165045 | JGI IMG/M metagenome (GOLD analysis project Ga0222718, IMG submission 165045) | Estuarine water microbial communities from San Francisco Bay, California, United States - C33_27D | ecosystem: Environmental > Aquatic > Marine > Unclassified | place: USA: California... | reverse complement strand
GCCAGTGGCACCTACAGTGCTACTGACCGCGCTGCCCTAAACCTCGAGCTTCAGCAGTTGTTCCTGGAAATCCAGCGAATTGCTGTTAACACCGAGTGGAACGGCATCTCCATCTTGAACGGCGGCAATGACGCGGCGAACAGCACTGCGACCAAGACAAGCGTCACACTGCAGATAGGCGCGGGATCCAACCAAGAGATGGTCGTGGACCTCAAGTCTTGGGATCCGCGCACAACTTTCAACAGGGCAGATACCGTTGTGGGCATTGGCACTACCGCTAACGACATCGCGGGCGGAACCGACGCGTCGGCGTATGGATCGGCTTCGTTGGTCTATGACGCTGGCTTCGTTGACTCGGATAATGACTCAGCTCGGGATCCCGGCGAAGACAATATCGAGCAGGCAGTAGTCACTTCCGACAGCACTGATGGTACGAAGGATAAGTACATCGACATCACGACAAGCGCTAATGCGGCCGCATTGGTTCTGCAGATTGACACTGCAGTTACCGCAGCAGCGTCAGAGCGAGCAAAACTGGGTGCTTACATAAATCGCCTTGAGTACGCGGCTGATAACTTGGCTAACGTTGCGCAAAACACTGACGCATCTCGTAGCCGGATCGAAGACGCTGACTACGCGGAAGAAACAAGTGAGCTGGCTAGAACCCAGATCATTTCGCAGGCCTCGACAGCGATGCTGGCCCAGGCCAACCAGGTGAAGCAGTCAGTACTCGCTTTGCTTCAGTAACAAAATCTTCGGGGCAAAGCTCCGAGATTGATTGGTAACTTCTTCGGGTTCTGGACAAGGATGTCTGAAAACCTGCGCGAGCTATAAAAGGCTTGTTGGCCCGAGATGAAAAGATGTTTCGCTAATGCTGATGGTTGAAGCGTAACAATTCAGCAGGGATAGGGATGGTTCTCACGGGGTCCTGACTTTATTGGGGCTGTGCCGGAATCAAGTCTCTGAGAATGGATGGGCGAGGTGATCGTTGATTGCGTGTCGCGATGAATGATTCGCTGGTGACAGAAGCCTCGTGAAAAACCTGGTATTGACTAGATGGGTGTAATTATCGATGACGGTAATTAATACAAATGTAAGCGCGACGCTGGCGTCGAATGCGATCTCGAGAAACGATCGCGCGATGTCAACAGCCATGGAGCGTCTGTCGACGGGTCTGAGGATTAACTCGGCCGGTGACGATGCTGCGGGACTGGCAATAGCGTCCAGGATGCGTTCGCAGGTCGATGGATTGGAGCAGGCCGCGCGTAATGCGAATGACGGCATCTCTATGATTCAGACTGCTGAGGGTGCTTACATTGAGGTCTCTAACATGCTTGCTCGCATGAAAGAGCTTGCCGTGCAGGCCTCCAGTGGAACCTACAGCGATACTGATCGGGCTGCTCTGAATCTAGAGTTTGGGCAATTGCAGTCGGAGATGCAGCGAATTGCTGGGAACACCCAGTGGAACGGTTTCAACATCCTTGATGGTACGGCAGGTGGGACCAGCGCAACCGTAAACTATCAGGTAGGCGCAGGCACAGGCCAGACAATGTCTGCCACTTTTAACACGCTCTACAAGACAACTTGGAGCGCATCCAACGCGCCAGCGGGTAACACACCTGCCGCAAATAATGCCTCCCAGTCTTATTTCTACGCACTCAACGATTTCAGTGGTGCCAACACTGTGGCTGCCGCCTCAATCGCGGACCATAAGGCAGAGTCCCATCATTTCTTTAAATTCACGGTGGTGGACGCATCCTCGAATGAGGTCGATGTGTTGATCCGCGTGACGGATGAGATCAAGGCCGCGGTTCAGAACGGCGGTGCGTTAACTATAAGCGGGAATAACGCTGCGGTGGCTTACATCGATGGCGGGCGCACAAGCCTTGCTACTGTTTTAGACGGAACAACCGGGCATACGGGTATCAGCATCAGGTTTGGCGCGAACAACACAGGCGTTGGAACCAACCTCGGTATCCAGATATTCGGGATTGCCAACGACATGGCGTTCTCGATCAAGAACAACAGCCTCTCCTTGATATACGGTGAGGTGTCAACGCTCGACGTCTATGACGTCTCGAGCGCGGCCAATGCACAGAGCGCAGTTACAGAGTTAGACGCTCTCATTACAAATATTGCCGCCAGCCGTGCTCGGTATGGCGCATACCTGAACAGGCTTGAGTACGCTGCTGACAACCTATTGAACGTTGCGCAGAACACAGACTCATCGCGCAGTCAGATTGAGGACGCGGACTATGCGTCCGAGACGAGCGAACTCGCTCGCACACAGATCATAGCCCAAGCATCGACGGCGATGCTTGCACAGGCGAACAGGGTAAAGCAGTCAGTGCTGGCACTGCTGCAATAAGTCAAAGATGTTTTTAATCAAAGGTAACAAGCACAGAGGGGTGTTTAAAAGAACCGGATAGTTTTAACAGCTACACGACAAAAAAGGGGTAGAGGGGCTCCTGAAAGATAGGCCGGTCGTGCTTACCAAGCATCAATTGGTATCGGCTTAACGATGAATTTGATTTTATCTTTCATGATAAGAGGAGTCCCAAGTGACAGTTATAAACACAAACGTGAGTGCAACTCTGGCATCGAATGCGGTGTCAAGAAACGAGAGAGCTATGAGTACCGCTATGGAGCGACTATCTACAGGCAAGCGAATTAATTCAGCCGCTGACGACGCAGCAGGACTGGCGATCGCCTCGAGAATGTCGAGCCAGGTCAAAGGGCTTGAGCAGGCTTCAAGAAATGCCAACGATGCGATCTCAATGGTTCAGACGTTCGAGGGTGCTGGAAAGGAAATTTTGAACATTCTCACGAGAATGAAAGAGCTGTCCGTCCAGGCAACGAGCGGCACCTATAGCGACACTGATCGTGATGCGCTTGATTCGGAGTTTCAACAACTGAAACTGGAAATAACACGAATTCAGGAAAAGACTGAATGGAATGGTCAGAAGCTGCTCGATGGAACCGGAGCTTCAAAGACCGTCGCAATCCAGGTTGGTAGTGGTAATGGCCAAACTACAAACGTTGTATTCGGTGACTGGAGTCTATCTAACGACACCACGACTGACGCCACTGTAACAACTGCTGCAACTGCCACTGTGTATGGTGATACCAACGGGCTTGATGCGAATAATGGTAATGCAGGCAATGAAAATAAGGCTGATATGTTAGACCTAGATTTGCAAGATACAACCAATTCTGCTCTTGCGAATGGTGCTCTTGATATCGCTATTAGTAATGCGTCTGCTGAACTTGCTAAGTATGGTTCATACATAAATCGTTTGGAATACGCTTCAGATAATTTACTTAACGTGGCGCAAAACACTGATGCCTCAAGAAGCCGAATTGAAGATGCTGATTATGCGTCGGAGACTTCGGAACTTGCGAAAACTCAAATCATCGCTCAGGCAGGAACGGCGATGCTTGCTCAGGCCAATCAGATCAAGCAGACGGTTCTGGCACTGCTGCAGTAGTGGGGTGAGAAATGGAGGCCCCGATTGGAATGAGATAGATGGTAATTACTTAATTTAGTGGCGTTTTGATAAGTATTTCAACGGCCATAAATGGGTTAGAGGCGGCAGGTTCTGCCTGCCACTCTACTGATCGAGGGTCCCTTGTAGGGGTGCCCCTGGGGGACTGGGCGAAAATTTCGCTGATACTTTAGGAGTTAGTTATGACGGTAATCAATACAAACGTAAGCGCGACGCTGGCGTCGAACGCGATCACTAGAAACGATCGCGCGATGTCTACTGCGATGGAGCGCCTATCGACGGGGCTGAGGATTAACTCAGCTAGCGACGATGCGGCGGGACTGGCAATCGCGTCCAGGATGCGTTCACAGGTCGATGGATTGGAGCAGGCCGCGCGTAATGCGAATGATGGCATCTCCATGATCCAGACCGCTGAGGGTGCTTACATTGAGGTCTCCAACATGCTAGGCCGCATGAAGGAGCTCGCCGTGCAGGCCTCCAGTGGAACCTATAGCGATACCGATCGGGCTGCTCTTAACCTAGAGTTCGGACAATTGCAGGCGGAGATGCAGCGGATTGCTGGGAACACCCAGTGGAACGGGTTCAACATCCTTGATGGTGCAGCAGGTGGGACCAGCGCAACCGTTAACTACCAGGTAGGTGCGGGCTCTGGTCAGACGATGGCTGCGACGTTTAATACGCTCTATAAGAGTGTGGCGACTTCCACTGGTGTTGCAAATCCAGCTCAAGGAGCGGGTGGTGATAGTGAAGATTTTGAGGCGACCATCAGCGGCACGAATGCAGCCGCTGGTGACTATCTAAAAATTACCTTAACGGATGACACCGCATCTAAAAATATTGATGTGCTCATACATTTGAACGCTAACATGGTTTCGGCATTACAGGCTGCGGGTGGTGCAGCTGTACAAACTGTTGCAGATGCTGATGTGCACTATATTGATAACAGCACCGCAACCACTAATAAACTCGATGATGTTCTCGCAAGTGGTGTGACGATAAAAATTGGTTCAGACGATGCGGGAGCTCTTACTGCGAATTCGGTTTATGTAGGTGCGAAAGGTAATGACGAACCTTTCACGATTGCTACTGGCGGAGTATCAATAATTCGCGGAGAAGTGGCGACCTTGGATGCTGTTGATATCTCAAGCGCGACTAATGCCCAAAGGGCTGTCGGTGAGCTGGATACTCTGATCACGACTGTGGCGGCTGGCCGGGCAAAGTACGGCGCTTACATAAACCGTCTTGAATATGCCTCCGACAATCTAATGAATGTTGCTCAGAACACTGATGCTTCAAGGAGTCAGATTGAAGATGCTGACTACGCCGCAGAAACCAGTGAGCTAGCACGTACTCAAATTATCGCTCAGGCGTCGACGGCGATGCTTGCGCAGGCAAATCAATCCAAGCAGTCAGTACTCGCACTGCTGCAGTAATTTACGAAAACAAGGTTTTTTAGATAAGGGGGTAAGCTATGACAGTAATCAACACAAATGTAAGCGCAACTCTTGCGTCGAATGCGATCACTAGAAACGATCGCGCTATGTCGACGGCCATGGAGCGTTTATCGACGGGTCTGAGGATTAACTCAGCCGCTGACGATGCTGCGGGTCTTGCAATAGCGTCCAGGATGCGTTCGCAGGTCGATGGCCTGGAGCAGGCGGCACGTAACGCCAACGACGGCATATCTATGCTGCAGGTCGCCGAAGGGGCAGTTTCTGAAATTAGTAATATCCTTGGGCGGATGAAAGAGCTTGCAGTGCAGTCAGCTAGTGGTACCTATGCTCAATCCGATCGTGACGCGCTTAATCTTGAATTCCAGCAGCTTATGGGAGAAATAGAGCGTATCTCGAAAAACACCGAGTGGAACGGTATTTCTATTTTAAATGGCGGCAAGGTTAATAATGCTGATCATTATGCCGCGGCAACGTCTGTAGCAACAACTGTCGATCTGCAAGTCGGTTCCGGTTCCGGGCAAACCATGAGGGTTACTTTAAAGTCATGGGTTCCTGAGGTGGCGTGGGCAGCCGAAGACACAATTGCATTGGCTGATGCTGCTGGAGATAACGATTCAACTAATGCGGTGACTGCTTACGGCGATGCGATTTTCGCCTATGACTCAGGGGGTAACGGTAGTGCTCCCGATAATGCACAGCAAGGCGTGCAGTTTTCTACTGGGACGGATGCTACGGTGGATAAATACATCGATATTACTTCAGCAGGTAATGCCTCTGATGTGATTAACCAATTAGACAAAGCCATCACTGCAGCTGCAGCTGAGCGCGCAACTTATGGTGCATTCATAAATCGCCTTGAATACGCATCAGATAATCTAATTAATGTTGCTCAGAACACAGATGCATCGCGCAGCCGTATAGAGGATGCAGATTACGCTGCAGAGACAAGTGAACTGGCGCGTACGCAAATCATAGCTCAGGCGTCGACGGCGATGCTTGCGCAAGCAAACCAATCCAAACAGTCTGTCTTGGCACTGCTGCAGTAGATCTCAGCTAACGTTTAGACACTGGAAAATCGATAGAGGAGTTTTAGCAAAGGCTAGTTAAAAAAACAGTTATTAGGAGTAGAGGGGCTCCTGAAGGATAAGCTGAATGTATTCGCCAGAGCTGGCGTGCTGACAGCAGGAATTAAGAAATCAATTTTTTCTTTCGAAAAGAGGAGTCCCAAGTGACAGTAATAAATACGAATGTAAGTGCAACACTGGCATCGAATGCGATAGCCAGAAACGAAAGGGCAATGAGCACCGCTATGGAGCGATTATCTACAGGCAAGCGAATTAACTCGGCAAGCGATGATGCTGCTGGACTCGCGATATCCGCAAGGATGGCCAGCCAGGTAAAAGGCTTAGAGCAGGCTGCACGTAATGCTAATGACGGCATCTCCATGGTCCAGACGATCGAAGGTGCTGGCAGAGAAATACTGAATGTCTTGACACGAATGAAAGAGCTTGCTGTGCAGGCGAGCTCAGGGACATTGAGCACGACTGATAGAACCGCTTTGAATACAGAGTTTGGCGAACTTGATAAGGAAATCGACCGCATTGAAGCTAATACAAAGTGGAACACAATGGCTCTGATGAACGGAGCAAGCACTGTCAATATTCAAGTAGGTGACGCAAGTGGCAACGCGAATCAGATGGCTATAGCTTTCAAGGATTGGGGCGCAGATGTTGGTGCTAACGGCGCGCTGGGTGTGGCTATTAATGCGGAGACACTTGCCGGCGATGGCACGCAAGCGCAGGCTGCCATGACAGATCTTGACACAGCCATCACTAACGCGTCAGCAGAGCTGGCAAAGTACGGCGCATACATTAACCGTCTTGAATATGCTCAGGATAACTTGATGAATGTTGCTCAAAATACAGATGCTTCGCGTAGCAGAATTGAGGATGCGGATTACGCGGCAGAGACTTCAGAGTTAGCTAAGACGCAGATTATTGCGCAGGCGGGCACAGCTATGCTCGCCCAGGCGAATCAGATCAAGCAGACGGTGTTGGCACTTCTGCAGTAAAGGTTTGGTAAGCAAGTCGCGCCAGGGCCGGCGTCACCTACCCCTCCTTCAGGGTGGCGTCGGTCCTGGTAAGACTTTAAATTCGAATACAGCATGGTGTGAAGGAGAGTAAGAGGTAAGCAAACATGGCAGGTGTAGAACAGGCTCCAGCAACGGCTCCAAGCCCTGCGCGCGGCCCGGATACTTCCTCCGCCATCAAGAAACCTGATGTGCAGAGGAATGTAAAAGAAGCCTCGCTTAATGCCGAGAAGGTGCGTCAGATCAACACCTCGCTGCATCAGCGGCAGGAGATGTCTGCGCAGGAGATCGGTAAGGTTCAACAACAGATAAATGAGGTGGTAGAGACCCTCAATAAGTACCTGAAGTTTTCGCCAAGCGATCTGAACTTTGCAGTAGACGAGATTTCGAATCGCTTTATGGTGACTGTCAGTAACGAAGACACGGGTGAAGTGATCCGACAGGTGCCGGCAGAGGCAGTATTGCGAGTCGCTCACAACATTGAAAAGTTAAAGGGCCTCATCTTTGATAAGACCCTATGACTTAGACGCGTAGATCTCGTGTTAAAGTAAGCAAAAAAGCCGCCATTAGGGCGGCTTTTTTGTGCATAACGATTGGGTAACGCCTGCTGGTCGCTTACTTGCAAGCGGCATTATTTTAACTGACCGGTTTTCGACGAATACGATTTATTTTGGCATTCCGTCTGTTTGAATTCCGACGCACTATGCATAAACTACTGAAATATAACTATAAATAAGTTTGGCACGATGATTGCTACCTACTTGTCCTAAACCGGCAAAAGTGGCAATTATTGTGCTAGATAAAGATTATCCATTCATATTCGTGGACCCGAAGAGTGTCGGGCTCCTTGACCTGGCCAGGAGGGCGGCCCGTGCGGAGATCTCAATCCTGATCACCGGTGCGTCGGGTTCTGGTAAAGAGGTCCTCGCCCACGTGGTCCATGAGTCCTCACCCAGGGCATCCGGCCCATTCGTTGCCCTGAACTGTGCTGCAATTCCGGAGTCATTGATCGAGAGCACGCTGTTTGGGCACGTGAAGGGCTCCTTCACGGGTGCTAATTCTGCATCTGAGGGGTACTTCGAGAAAGCCAACGGCGGCACGCTGTTCCTGGATGAAATAGGTGAGATGCCACTCCACCTGCAATCGAAGTTATTGCGGGTTCTCCAAGAGAACGAAGTCTACCGGGTTGGTTCAACAACGGCGACGCCCCTGGATGTCAGGGTCGTGTCCGCTACCAACATAGATATCAAGAAATCGATCCTCCAAAAGACATTCCGCGAGGACCTCTACTTCCGCTTGAGCGGGTTCAGGCTCGAGATAGATAGGCTCAGCGAGCGTCCTCTAGACATAGAGCCTCTCGCGAGACTTTTCTTACAGAAGCACTCGAGAGAGGCGTTCGAATTCAGTGACGGTGCCCTGAGGAAACTACTCTCACACACCTGGCCGGGTAACGCGAGAGAGCTTGAAAACGTCGTCTCGAGGGCGATTATCCTCACGCCAGGGCTTGTCATCACCAGCGATTCTCTGATCTTAGATGATTTGTTGAGCGATCCAGTGACCGCCCGTGGCATGAATGCTGCTGACCTGGAGCCATCATTCTCATCGATTGATGACCTCAGCGAGCTACTGGACACCAACGTGTCCACTCTCCAGGGAGCAAAAATTGTGAGTGAATTAAAGGAAATTCTTGAGGCTCTGGCGCGAAACCGCTCGAGGGCAGAGGCGGCAGAGGACTTAGGTATCAGTACCAGGACCCTGCGGCTCAAATTGAATAAGTTTCGTGAGGCTGGTTTACCTGTCCCTCGCGCGTATGCGCGGGCTTAGGGGTTGAGATATGGCGATTAATACCACGGCAGAATCATTGCTCGCCCAAGTCAGGGCATACCAGGATCAGATAGCGGCTTCGCGGCCCTCTGGGATTGGCCAAGAGCAGTCCACTGAGATTAGAGGCCCGAGCTTTTCTCAGCAATTCTCAGAGGCCATGGTGGACACCCTTCGTGAGGTGTCGGATGTCCAGCAGTCCGCGACGGCGCTCTCTGAGGCTTACCAAGCCGGAGAGGATGTTCCCCTGACTGACGTCGTCGTGGCGATGCAGAAGTCATCGCTGGCCTTTGAAACCACGCTGCAGGTACGGAACAAGGTCCTGCAGGCTTACCAAGACATAATGAACATGCCGGTCTAGTGCATTTGAGGTGTTGTAATGGCTGTAACAGCTGAAGAAATGGATATACAAAATCAGGCGCTCCTTGAACAGGATCAGGGCGATGGTTTTGATGAAGCCGGCTCGGCTCCGATGGTGGTCGATGATGGGAACATGCCTGCGACGACAGAAGAGCAGGGCAGTACGGTTGTAAATTTCTTAAACCAGCCGGCGGTGCAGAGGTCCCTCCCGATTATCGGTGGATTACTAGCAATCATTGGCGTCATCATGGCGGTGTCGCTTCTCCGTGAAGACACAAGCCGTGTTCTCTATCCAGACATGTCGGAGGCGGACAGGGCGGTGGCCTTTGAACAGCTATTATCACTCGGTATAGAGGCGAGGCTTGATCAAGCCACCGGAGCTCTACTAGTTCCGTCTGAACAGTATTACGAGGCTCGCATGCAGCTGGCCTCTGCTGGGATACCCAGCAGTTCATCAATGAACACCTTTGAATCACTGGGCCTGCAATCCAGTCTAACGACGAGTCAGTTCATGGAGCAGGCCCAGTACACCGCTGCCATTGAGCTGGAATTAGCAAGAAGCATTTCACAGATTAATTCAGTGCAGTCGGCCAGGGTGCATATTGCTGCTTCTAGGCAGAGTTCCTATATACGGAACAGAGAGCCCGCCAAGGCATCGGTCGTGGTCATGCCCTATCCCGGCCGGGTCATAACGGACTCGCAGGTCCAGTCAATCGTAAACTTGGTTTCTTCGAGCATTCCTTACCTGTCCACGGAAGCAGTTTCTGTCGTCGATGCACAGGGAAATTTGCTGTCAGATAATTTAAGTCCAGCCATGCGAGTGGCCAATGAGCAGTCGCGCGTGAGAACCAATTTGGAAGAGTCTTACCAAGGCAAAATTATCGAAATTCTCGCGCCTATTTTTGGTAGAGAGAACGTACAAGCCGATGTAGACGTCACACTCGACTTCACTGAATACGAAACGACCTCTGAAATTATAGACGGTAATGGGACCGGAGCTATGCCTACCTCAGAGGTTGTGATCACTGATACATCTCGAACGGCAGCGGCAGCTGGTGTGCCTGGAGGCGCAACCAATATCGTTCCCAACGACACTGTATTGGAGCAAGAGGGGGCGGATGCGCAGGGAGCGCAAGGAGTGACTGAGCAGGTAGTGAACAGTCAGACTACGCGCGACTATGATTACGACAGATCAATCCGCTATCAACGCAACGCGACTGGTGTGCTTACTAGACTGTCGGCAGCAGTAGTTGTGAACGAACTGGCGGCTAATCGCTCAGTTGCACAGGAAGACGGTAGTGAGACCCTCGTCCCAATCCTTTCCGAGGAGAGGCTTTTGAGTTTGATTCAAGGCGCTGTCGGCTATAGCCTCGACCGGGGAGATAGTGTTGCCGTGTCTATTTCACCATTCCGGACGGAAGATATAGTGGCGATTTCAATTCCTTGGTATGAAAATGACGCAATACGCTATTGGGCAAGAATCGTACTGATATTTGCAACATTAGTTCTATTTCTGATGATCGCGGTTAGACCGCTCGTTGGAAGATTGGTCGGTGGCCAAGTAATGGGGGTTACATTCGGTGTGAAGCAAACTGGCGCAGCTACTAAGACTACTGTTGTAGAGAGCCTGGATGAGCTTACAGATGAGCTCTCAGAAGAGGAGGCGGCAGAAGCAGCTGAGATGATGGATGCCGGTGAAACTCTTGAAGAGATCAAGAAGAAAATCCAGACCAAGAAGTCAAGGATCTCGGCTGACATGCTCGATACTGCTAATTCCTATGACGACAAGGTGGCCGTTGTTCGACTTCTTGTAAGCGAAGACGTGGGTCGAGTTGCCAACGTGTTCAAGAAGATGATTAAGGTTTAAGAGGCGGATTTAAGTCATGGCTGATTTAGACAAGCTATCCGAGCAAGCGAAAAATGAAATAGCGCTCCTCACCAGTATTGAGAGGGCGGCAGTACTACTGCTTTTGCTTGGCGAAGAGCAGGCAGCAAATATCATTGCATATTTGTCTCCTCGGGAGGTCCAAGCGATTGGTTCTTCTATGGTTGCGGTTGCGGACTTATCACAGGAGACAGTGGACTACATCCTTGATGAATTCATCATGACGATTCGCGGGCAGACAAGTCTCGGGCTGGGGACCATGGAGTATGTATCCTCAGTCTTCAATAAAGCGCTTGGTGAAGAGAAAGCTGCCACGGTGCTTGGCCGGATTATGCCTGGTGGAGCATCGAGCAAGGGCCTAGAGATGCTGCAATGGATGGACGCTAGATCTATCGGTGAAATGATAGGAGGCGAGCATCCACAGGTGATCGCAATCGTGATGTCTGTACTCGAATATGATGTGGCAGCCGATGTTTTGAATTATTTACCGGTAAAGATTCGTTCGGAGATAGTTAAGCGAGTAGCAAATCTCGAAACAATCCACCCGAATGCCATGGCGCAACTTGAGTCAATCATGAAGGAGCAGTTCCACAGCACAAGTGCCAAGGCTTCTTCGTTTGGTGGCGTTAAGACTGCCGCGAAGATCATGAACTTTACAAAGACTGAGATGGAGGCGTCTATCTTTGGCGGCCTAGAAGAGGGTGACCCTGATCTTGCGCTAGCTATCATGGACAACATGTTCACATTCGAGAACTTGAGCGCTTTGGATAATAAAAGTATCCAGACACTTATGCGGTCTCTAGATCAAGATCTTTTAATGACTGCGGTCAAGGGTGCGGATGAAGCGGTTAAGGACAAGTTCTTAGATAACATGTCGCAGCGAGCGAAGATTATGTTCATGGATGAGATGGAAGCAAAAGGACCTGTCCGCATTACCGATGTGGAAGAAGCGCAAAAACAGATATTGCGATTGGCCAGACAGATGTCTGATGCTGGCGAGATTGTTCTAGCGGGTAGAGGAGACGATTTTGTCTAAGAAAGAACACGCCTTCGAGGCCTGGGAGCCACCTGCCACGGCATTGCTGAGCGATTTTACGCCCATTGATTTTTCCGAACTGAGGGATTCAGTTTCTTCAGATGACTTCGAGGAGTGGGATCCAACTACCTCTGCTATCGCGGCGAAAGAACTTATAAACGATATT
>Ga0222718_10004048_pt1 | contig 12321 bp, 15 predicted proteins | sample C33_27DmetaG_FD_165045 | JGI IMG/M metagenome (GOLD analysis project Ga0222718, IMG submission 165045) | Estuarine water microbial communities from San Francisco Bay, California, United States - C33_27D | ecosystem: Environmental > Aquatic > Marine > Unclassified | place: USA: California... | reverse complement strand
TTGGAGATCAAAACAATATGACTCGACAACGTGTTATGGATCTTCGAAAACTGTTTGGAACTTCATCTCGAATCTACACAGTGTATCCTGAAATCCAGAAGTTAAGGCAACAACGAAAATGATACCGTACTTTGGCAATCTCACCTTGTCTAAAGAACGAGATACACTAGGTAAAGATGATTTATCTCAGATTGCCTTTGATACACCTGTTATTGTTGAAGAATGGGATATAAGTATTCCACCTCCAGAGGATATTGGTAAGCCCATTTTAGTAGATGAGACAGAGTATTCTAACAGACTTGTACGAACCTATACTTATGATAGCGTACTGGAGAACAAGGTATTCTTGAGTATTGGATACTACAAGAAATCAAAATATGCAATGCCACCAGAAGTCGTATGGAATGTCACAAAATACATTCACCATAAGACGTTCACAGATTCATTCAGGAATCGACAAAGAGAGATGTCAAAGCTTCAAAAAGAGTTTGATAATATTTGGGAGATGACGAGAAAACGAACTGGGTTTTACAGCAGACCGGAGACTCCATTATCGAATTGGTCAAATGATCTTCAGACCATCTTTGTAAATGCAGGTATAATGCCATCCTCTGCAAAGCTGATTGTGATTGATCCGGGTTGGAACAATACTCAAGAATACAAAGAATTCACTGAGTCAAAGATTTTATTAGAGAACAAAGGCAGGCTAAACAATTTTGTATTGCTACACATTCCAGCCTATCACAGAGAAGGAAGACCAAATGTCTTCAGGTTATACTTTCCACATGTAGAGACCACTGTTCAAGGGCTTGGATACTATGACTTTAGTATCAAAGTACTAGACAACCTATTTCCAGACCAGCCGTTAAACATTATGAATGGGATGACTTTTCAGCAATTGAAGGATGCAGGATTTCAGATAGGGTAATATATTATCGATACGGAGATATATTTATGATCAAGATACCTCAACTGCTATCTCAGCTGATGGAAGCATTTCAGAAGGCGAACCCAAAGGTGATTGTACGGACACCTTTTACACCTCGTCAAAATCATCTTCTCAAAGTGTTGGTCAAAAAATACAAAGAGACACAATCTGATTTATGGCTTGGTAAATTGGCAAAACTCTATTTGAAGTTTCTATCCGATGGTGATGATAAAGCCTATATGAAGGCACGAAAACTGGTCGCAAAAACACCAAGCATCACTCCATTGGTTCGGAACAACATCTTGGATAAAGAGTCCAAGCTGACATTCAAAACAACATCTGTGCCGGGCCCAGCTCGCCTGTGTCGTGTTCCATTTTATCCAGTGAGAGATGAGAATGCTTGGTCCTCTCGATTCCTTGACGTTGATTCAGCATCTCCAAGTCGTCAGGCTTTTGGGATTGATGAATTGGGTGATGACCCGATTTTAGCCATTGGCCCTTGGCTTAGCACAAGCGATACGACAAGTGTTGGTCCATACAATATGATGACAAGAAAGATTGAATTTGGCGCATACCGATTGATTGGATTGGAGATTGCAGCCAGTTACGGAAATAGATATATTGGGGCAGTCAACGCTGGAGTCCAAGCCACTGGAGAGGTAGATTTTGATGGGCCAGTCGCCGTTGCCGCATCGACTTTTTTCCGAATCATTGGTCCGGGGCCAACAGATGCAGGTATCGACATTCGAGTTACCAGCACATCAGGGTCAGATGCCACTTTTACATCCGTTCTTGCAGCACCAGGAGCAAACGAGTTTTTGATTGGTGCTACCATCAATGATACGGCTAACAATTTGGCTGCGAAACTCAATACTGTTGGCGGTATTACAGCGACGGCTGTTGGTGCGGAGATTACTGTTACTCAAAGTGAGGTGGGATCAATCGGAAATGGTGAGATAGCAACATCATCAAATGATGGAGCGGCTGGAATTGCAGCAGGTGACGAGTTTGAAGGTGGATCTGATAACGTCTCTCCCGATTCGACAATAACATTGATAGATTCATTGGGTGCGGAAGCTACATTCACAGCTGTAAGAGTCTCGGGTACAGGAGATTTTTTCGTCATATCTCAAGTCAATGCAGTTCAGACAGCAGAGAATTTTAGGGACGCTGTAAACAACTCAGCACTAGAGATTACCGCGACAAATGATGATGAAGTGGTAACACTAACACAAAATTTTACAGGAACCTCTGGAAACACTGTCATTGGTACTAGCTTTCCAGCTGGCGGTGTGACGGGGTACTCTGTGACGGATTTTGCTGGTGGAACTGATGCAACCACAAACTTGGTGTCTGATTTATCGCCTGTCAATTTATCTTTACGGGAATTGACAGTATACAACGGCGACAACATTTTAATCGTTGAGGACTCTGAAGCGGTATCTGTTGGCTCTTTCAACATTCTTAATAGGCCTGACACCTTTCAGTACACTTACAGCTATGGATCTCAATTATTGACTCCAACAGGGCAACCAGCATCGCCTTTGTCAAAGTTCAAACGAGATGCTTCGTATAAATTTATTGGATTGAGAGATCAACCCATTGTCAATCCAAATACGCAAGTCTTTGTAAAGATTGAGGGGTTTCTAGCATCTCTACCAGAGTATGATGGGGCATACCCAGCAAATACACCTGCAGCAAAGATACCGCCCATCTCTTTATCGATAAATCTCGTTGTTGATCTATTAGAGGATAAGATTTTTGGTGATCCAATTGTTCCATCACCTGCCAGTCGTCCTGCGGCAAACATTAAGCTTGGGAAGATTGATGTTGGCAACAATCGCATCATTGTGACAAACGCTCAAACCAAGAAACCGACAATATGAAAAAACGGAATCTCATTGTTATCCCCTATGGAACACCAAATTGGGGGATATTGTCAGAGAATATGAAAGAGGTGTTGAACTCTTTGATTGATTCTACGGATGTTGTATATCTCCTTCCGTTGTGGGGATTGGTTTATGCCAAAGACTTTCATCCCTCAATGTTGTCTGGTTTTGCATCGATGAATGAAAGGGAGATTACCAAACAAACTGGTTTGATGATACGGTCATGGCTTTTACATCAAGGTATAATGTATGATAAGATAGCCTTGTTAAATTATGGTAATACAATGAGCTTTTGGAATGTCGGAGTTGTCAAGACTCCGATTGTAAAGAAAGTCACAATCATTCGTTATCTCCCTAGCAAGGTTGCCATCATTAAAAAGATAACGAGAACACTCAATGAAGATCGAACCAAAAATATCAGCCTCACAGCAAAAGAAAAAGCAAATCGTCTTATTTCCAAAAGGGGAGACAAGACTAGCTAGTGTCCTCTCTTTTGATTTTGGTCAAATCAGTCAGAAACCATCTTATGTGATTGGTCGGTATCCACTGAAAGCCATTGAAAAAGATCGATTCAATGAGTTTTGCACAAATATAAAGCCATTTTTGAAGCGAAACTTAGGCATTGTTCCCGGTATTCGCTCTGCGTTTGTGAAGACCAAAGATACAATCGAGTTTGCGGTAGCCATAGATTATGACAAGAGTCAGACCCTGTTTCAATCGGCAGAGGAAATGCGGTGGCGCAATGAGAGTGTTCTCTCTATGGACTTGATCAAGATGTTGATGAAAGCGCATATTCAGAGAGCGGGAGTAATGTTATGAAAAAAAGCAGTCACAAAATTAGTATCGTTCGACCACCATCTGCTCCAAAACATCTTCCACAGATTGCACTTTCACTTGCTGTATCTTTGATTATTTTGTCCGCAATCAAACAGGGCAGGAGGCCAACAAAAACGGATATGAAGAAACTCTCCAGTTCTGCTGTCCGAGGGATATTTATGTTATGATCCCGTATTTTGAAATACCCAAGTTGGTTCTAAAAGACAGGGGGATTAGAAAAGACAATCCTCTATCCAATATCCGTTTTGGTGTGAGGGTGCCAAATCAATCGACAGACGTTGCGATAGATTTTGAAGCATACACACCCATCACAGATGTATTTGATACAGTTGGCACATTCATAGGACAGCCGAACCTTTACCCTAGCATTACAGTAGAAAGAAACTACAATGCATTAGGAAAGGGTTTTGTTTTCGGGAATAGCATTGCAGGTTGGCGGGAGTTCCTAACAATCGTTGCCTTGTTTCGAAATGAAACTGCAATCGAAAGAATTAGAAATAGTCTCGGTACGCTTCCAGATATAGAGTATTTCGATATACCTGTTGGTGATTCACCAAACAGTGGCTGGTATAATAGTTATGAATCTTTCATGTTTGTTCCAGACAACCGTTCAAGCTTAACAGAAAAGTTGATATTGAAGACACCAATTACTCGACCACTGCAATATTCCGAGTATTTAGCTACACCAACGTTGAATGGTGTGGATAATTCAGGTTCTCATCCGTACACTCCCAGAACATTATTGATGGCAGGAGGTCACACTGTACTCACAGGTGATCCATATTTAGATGTAGCAACTCTAGTTAGCAAGATGAAGCCTTGGAAGAACCCGTTCGTCGACAGACCATATCTAAGGGTAGGCGATAGTTATCGTTGGAGACCACTATCTAGAACTGTTTCTCTCGATTTTTTTCAAAGATTATACTGCAATTACGGTGGACGCACAAGGGATGTTCTGAATGATTTGAAAAGGATGGGTTTAATCAAAGGATGGATTGAACAATGATACCAACTTTTAGCATCAATGAGCTCTCTGAGAGGGTATTACTTCAAGTTCAAGCTCGAAAACGAGAAAGACAACAGATATTGTCCAGTCTTGTCTTTGACACAGAGAAGCAGAAGAAAGACGAGAGCATCTTTCGTCAAATGAGTACCAAACAAGTTCAAAACATCTTCCAAGAGATGATAGAGGAAAACGACGACGATATTCTTCCGGACGTGTTTAATATATCTGGTACATTTCCTAAAATGGGGCACGATGGACACATGATGGATCATTCACGTCTGGCAAAAGACTTGTATAATGCGTTCGAAAGTGGTGATGAGATGATAGATTTTGAGATGAAACTTATAAGTCTTGAATATCCTAGAATGGATATGGATTGCTATTACGATAGAAATGAAGATTTCTGAGTTGTTGATTTTGATCCATACGACACAATGACATTTAAAGACAAGATTATAAAAGGTTGGGAATGGCCAAGAAGTACGTTCGTGCCACATTTGTCAACGACAATCAACTACCCTGTTCATACAATTTCGCTCGAAAACGATCTGGAGTTATATGGTGCCAGACTAAACAACTACGAGTTTGTTGCACTTACCAAAATGAACGATGGAAGTTTTAGAGAAATCGTTGATGCCACTGGAACTGCAAAAGTCATAAATCTTAGTGATCTTCCACCAATGATAAGTCAGCCCACCGCAGTGATGAGTGACATCACGATCACTCTCGCCAAGAAAACAACAGAAGGTTCTCTTGATGATTATAGCGGTATCAAGATTGATACATTGGACACAAATGATCCGGGAGACAAAGCGACAAGAGCTTTCAGAGTAAATATTTTAGAGTCTTACGATAGTATTGGGGATTGGATAAACAATGACCACATACGTCGCGAGATGTTAGACGACTTTCAATATGAGGGGGTTCAAAAATCTGAGCTGTCCGAGTGGGCTCAAAGAAAACTGATCAAATTGATCGAAGAAGGTCACATCAAAGTGAGTCCCTATGATTATTAAATTCGACATACCACTTGTAAAACAATCTGTTCAAAGACAGAGAAGAAGTCCGCTGGAGAGTATGAGCTTTGACACACCCATCATCACATCCATTTATGTTCCTGTAATGGATGCTAGTGGATTTGAATTTGCTCATGAGGACGACTATATGTGGATATTCAGAGCAAACGACAGCGAGGTTCCAACCGTCACAAAAGGTAGATCGGTAGCACACAATCTTGACGGAATCTTTTATACGACAACTGATGGGACGGATGCTCGGAAACGATTGAAATATGAGTTGGTTGTTTCGAACGCTCTGGAAAGTGGTGGTGATATGGAACGTGGTAATGTCTTGTTCGAATTATCCAAAGCTGAGCCAATGCTATGATTCCCGTATTCAGTATTGCCAAAATAACGGACACTCAATCAATCTTTCTCAGCTCAGCCAGATTGCGTTGGAGTGATAGAGACCGACTAAGTCTGTTCTCTTTTTCATCGCCAACGCGAACTCAAATTAACCCAGAGATGACGTCTCTCACTGAGGCTCTTGCATTGTGGGGCATCAATGCTCATAACGAGTGGGAAGCTGTTGGTGGTTTCAGAAGAAAGCCGCTCTATGTGTATGGAAAAAAGCTTGGGTATGTGAATGCAGATGAAGGTTGGGAACTCTTGCTTCTTCTTGGAGAGTACTTGGAAGAAGCCACATACGGAAAACTTCCTAATACATCAAGTATGTCGCCATCTGTTCGATTCATTTGGAACACATTGCATACAGGTGACAATGAGCCTATACGGTACAAGCTCATAGGAAAAGCAAAAAGCCCTGAGATAAAGAGATTGACTGAGTATATCAAGAGTCGGGGTTCTTTTTCTAAAAAATCAGAGAAAGAGGTCATTCGAGAGATACAGGCGTTTCTCAAAACCCCGGAGTCAAAACAATTCTTGAAGCCAGAGTATAAAGGGGCAAGTCATCCGTATTATGGACACTGTTATGTTGCTTCTCAAGTTTTGTATCATGAACTTGGTGGAGAGGAGATGGGGTATACTGTATATAGAATGGATCACGAAGGCTCATCGCATTGGTTCTTGAAAAATCCAGATGGAAAAGTATTGGATCCGACTTGGAGACAGTTCAAGACCAAACCAGATTATTCCAAAGCCAAACGCGTTGCCTTTTTGACGAAAGAACCATCAAAGAGAGCAGAAGATATGAGGAGACTGTTATGAACAAATACTTGACAAAATTACGACATCGCAATCGGTTTGGTGGATTGGGATCTCATCAAAGAAATCTGGGATATCCAGGAGCTTACGATGGGAAGATGGTAAAGAACCGGTTGAGAACAATTGAGCGAATGGCTCGAATACTCAACAAGCGTATCAAAGAGGACGATACTCTACCTCGATGGACAACCGATTTAATAGCGACCTCTGAAGATCGTTTGGTAATGGTTACCGATTATCTTATTTCTAAAATGGAGAAGTGATGAACCAAAACACCAAATCAAGCTTGTTTATTGGTCTGGGAGTGCTTGCTCCTCTGTTTGCACAAGAACGAAGAGGAGGAGCTTCTTTAACCTATGATTTTCGATACTTGCCAGATGCTGAGTTTGAAGACAGGCGAATTAAGCGATACAAAAAGAAATTCCCTCGATATAGAATCATTCCAAAATACGCACCAGAGATGGAGATATACGTTTTTTATGCTCCACAGGTTAAGCTAGAGACGGGTATCGTATTTCTTTCTGATCTAGTAGAAAAGTCATGGATGGGAGACAAAGTGAGGAGAGTTTTTCATCTTTACCCAACGATATCGAAAGAGATTGAGAAACTGGATTTACCAAATCATCCAAATCGAAAAGTTCTTATCATGGGTAAACAATTTTCGGCTGCGACTGAGCAAATAACTCCATTCATGATGCTTCACATGCTTGGAGAAGCCGTGTACAGTATGGAAGGGATTGATGTCCACGTCTGTAAAACAGAGGAACAGATTCAAAGAGTTAAAAATGGTCTAGCCAACAGGTCAAGCGGATCAAACTCCGTTGTTATCTTAGAAAAGGACTTACCAATTGTAAATGAAGATGGCCGTTTGGGTACTACCAATGCTGTTTTTCCATCAAATAAATACACACAAAAAATGATCAAAAGTAAATCCTTGATCATGCCAGACGGCTATGCTCTATCAGAAGCCGGTTTCCAAATGGATGACTCTACAAAGAATGATATAATGAGTGATTGCGTTGCCAGTATGCTAGCAAAGGGAAGGATTGATTGGATCACACCCCATAATTCACCGAGATTAAAAACTTGGTTACAGATGATGTATGACAACAATATTGTTCAATGGCCTGCGTCCTATCAACCACTGATTGACATGTGGCAAAACAGAACCAATCAGCTCTTGAGAGTCTTAAAAGATTTTCAGATATTCACCAGTTAGGAGAAACAATGAACAAACCAAATATAGCAATTGCTCTTGGAATGTTTGCACCGATGGTTGCTTCAATGATCGATCGGGGTAGTGCATCTCGCTCTTTCTTAGAGTCAAAAAAATTCAGAGAACGATACTTTGCGATGAACCAACGGTATTTCGAAGATGATGTTGATGCGCTAGTACAAGCTGTTATGGCTGGACTATGGAACGCAGACGTACCTGGTCGTCACCAGATTACAACCTTATCTCTACGTGATTTGGCAGGTAATTTAAAAGGAAACATTGTATTGAATCCAAGATTTGAAGATGGAGTAAATTCAACTTTCCCAGTCATTGGTGCTTCAATTGACGATGAAACAATTGAAGTTCCGGCAAATGGCAGGATATGGCATCTTATTCTTTTGAATCTCACATATACATTTGACGATAAAATCAGTGCATTAAAGTTTTCAAAACGTATTCGAAAGGATGCTGCATATCGATTGAAACTAAAAGTTTTTTTTAAACAAACGATTTCACACGAACTTTATCATTTGATCGATCCAAGAAAATTGAAAGGAACAAGTGGGAAAGCAATCGACCAATTATTGACTGAACGACCAACATACATCATGAATTATGTGGATAATTTTTGGCGAAAAGCATATTGTGTCGATGATATGTTGGAATTGGTGATGAACGATCCAAGAAAATTTTGGGAAAATTATGCCAGTGAAATATCAGAGGTTATCACTGTTGATGGTAAGACGATTGGTTTCCCAGTTCCAGCTTGGGGTAGTACCTTGACTACAAAGATCATCAATGCGATTCAGGAGAGTATTCGAGAGAAGGCGAATGTATGAATAAAAAAACCAAAGCCAATCTTGCTATCGCTCTTGGAATGCTTGCACCAATGCTTGCTTCGCAAGCAACAGGTGGCATGAACAAGAAAGAGTTATTGGATAAAATCAGAGAGGGTAAGTACTGGGGTTCTGGTCAGTTATCATCTGTATTCTCAGATATCGATGATGACAAATCCCTGTTAATGTTGTCGGTTGATCCAACAAAAGAGCTACTTGTCGAAGCACACAAAAAATACCCAAAAGACAAACACATTCCTCGTTTTGAAAAACTTGGCACTGTGGATAAAGTCAGATGGGAATCCGACTATGCAGATTTGCCGTCACCTACACCATTTAATGTATACAAAATTGAGAAGTTGAAATATGAATTAGAAGAGATATACGATTATGAAAATGAGAAATGGCTAGAGACTCCAGAGGACAGAGCGTTCCTGAAAGCCATGAACGACCTTATGGTGAAAACATTTCCAAGAGAGGTTATCAAAACATCTATTCCAAACTCTTGGCCGCATGTTCCTAAATCTGTATTGACTTCATTGAAGCGATTGGTGGAAATCGCAAAAAGCAAAAAGAAATATCATGGCTTCACTTGGGATTCGGCAATGATGGGAGAAGGTTCAGCAGGGGTAAACATACGTAAAAACCTCGATGGTCCATATAAACTTATTGATCTTATGCTGCCAAAGTTGGGAGTCAATCAACCTCTAACACTTGAGGAAATAGAGTCGTATCATTGGGCTGGACCATTTGAGTATAGACCACCGAAAAAAGTTGAAAGGAGCGAAGAAGATATCAGACGCATTGATATGCATCGAAAGCGTATGGGTTTACCTTCACTCGCGGAGTTTGAACAAAAAATGAAACCTATCTATGCAAAAGAACAGGCGGATAGAAAAAAGAGATATGCTTACATAAACAAAGTTTTCGAAGATGCTGGCATTCAATCACTTTATCTTAGGGGTAAATATGAATAGAAATACAAAATCAAACTTGGCGATTGCACTCGGTATATTGACACCGATGTTGGCATCGAGATCAGATGGTAGTCGGTCTCGTTTTTCGCCCAACCTAGACAATGTAGTCTATAAAACATCTAAAAATTGGTTTACATATTTTATCACTGTGGATGATAAATCTGATGCTACTTATGTTGCTTTATGGAAACAGAAAAGCGGTCCATTTGAAACGACAAAGAGAGTTGGAGAACTTGACTTTAGTAAAGTTGAAAACCTTAAAACTGGAGATAAATACCTTAAGGTTGAAGATGCATTTATAAATAAAGTAGACCGTCATCTTGGTTTTGGAAAAAAAATGTATCAAATTGCTATGGAGTATTCCCATCCAACAATCACGTCAATACGATCTTATTTGCCAGACAGACTGAACAAGAAACAAATACCTAGCATATATAAAAGTTTAGGAGGGTATGAAGATGAGGATTGGAGTATAATACCAATCACCAGAGTAAGATGGTCGTATGAATAGAAAAACCAAAGCCAATCTTGCTATCGCTCTTGGAATGCTTGCACCTATGTTTGCCACAAGCAATCCTCAGGGCTCTTTTGCCAAACGACGAAAGAAACCAAAAGTCGATCCTGCAACCAAACAAACGCCTGATACTGACTTCTCCGGGATGAGTAAAAAACAGAAGATTGACAAACTTGTAAAGATGCTCAAGCGATACAACGAGGCATATCGGTTGGGTGCTCCACTCATTCAGGATATCGAATATGATGAATTGATTGAGATTCTACGAGGTTTAGATCCAAAGAATAAGTGGCTATTGGAAGTCGAACCAACTCCACCAGCTGGAAGAAGACGTGTATTCCACAATCCACCAATGCTCAGTACCAAGAAAGCCTACGAAGCCAAAAAGGTTGAGGACTACTTGAAGAAACTAGCAAAGTCAGCGAAAAAAGTCGGATTGCCGTATGCGACGGTAGCCATAACTCCAAAGCTCGATGGGATTGCGATTGACTGGTCTGATGGTGTTTTATCGACTCGCGGTGAGACAGGTGAATATGGTTTGGAGATCAAGAACCTCGTTGAAAAAGGTCTTGTATTCATTCCTCCCTCAGTTGGTAAAGAGGAGTTTCGTGGAGAGCTTGTCATATCTCGGCCATACTTCAATGAGCATCTGGCTTCAGAGCGTAGTCAGCCAAGAAGTTTCATCACAGGACTTGCCGCATCAAAGAAGATTGAAGGACCCAAGTTAAAAGCATTACAAGATGGTGCTGTCCAGGCTGTTTCTTTTACTGGTTTCAGTGAAGACCAGTCAAAAATCTTTCCAGTTACACCAGAGAACATTGATCTGATTGTTGCCACGATAGAAGAAATACACGCTGATTTAATCAATAGTGTTCCGTATGATTGTGATGGAATCGTTCTTCGATGTACAGATCGAGCTGTGCAAGATGATTTGGGGAGAAAAGGAAATTACTGGGACTACATGCTTGCGTTCAAGATGCGTGGTGAGAAACAGATTACGACCATCAAAAGTATCTCTTGGTCAATGAGTCGATATGGGATTTTAACTCCTATCATTGGGTTTGATGAGGTGTATTTTGATCGCGTCACATACAAAGATGGTACGACCTCAAAAGGAGTGGCGATGAAACGTGCATCCGGCTTCAATCTGTCTCTCTGTCAAAGACGAGGATATGGTGTCGGTGGTAAAATCGTTGTTTTGTTGTCTGGTGAGGTCATACCGTATATCTCAGAAGTGCTTGAACCAAGCACAAACATTGAGTACCCGAAAGAGTGTCCTTACTGTCAAACGCCAACCATAATGAAAGGTCCTGCATTGGCTTGTCCGAATAAAGAATGTGTGGGAGCTCTTGGGAAGCGTATACAGCTCTTTACAACACTGATGGATATGAAAGGGTTTGGTAAGGTCAGTCCAAAGTCAAGAGGGGCAATTGTCAAGCTTGTTGAGGCAGGCTATGACCGAATCTCCAAGATACTCAATATGAGTTTGCCTGATTTGAGAACAGTGTTCGCTGCTGGAACAGCTCGGAAGTTGTTTCGATCCATTCAAAAAACCATCAATACTCCTGTTGATAAATCGACACTCATTCGTGCTTTGGGTATTGCAAAGATTGGCGAGACAAAAGCAGATGATCTCGTTCAAGCCATTCCAAACTTGGATGTACGATCAATGAATGAGATTAAGCGACAAGAGCTGATGAGTATGAAAGGTATTGGTGGAAAAACGGCAGACAGTATCAAACAAAGCCTCAGACAAATGTGGCCTCAGATTTCAAGTATTGTAAGTCACGATTTTACATTGATTGAACCACAAAAACAGAGGGTTCCGCTTCAAAACGCCAAGCGATTTTTGTTCTCTGGTAGAATAGAGATGGGTAAAAAAGAGATCCAACGAGC
>Ga0222718_10004042_pt1 | contig 12328 bp, 5 predicted proteins | sample C33_27DmetaG_FD_165045 | JGI IMG/M metagenome (GOLD analysis project Ga0222718, IMG submission 165045) | Estuarine water microbial communities from San Francisco Bay, California, United States - C33_27D | ecosystem: Environmental > Aquatic > Marine > Unclassified | place: USA: California... | reverse complement strand
TGTAAAATCGATTTAAAGCTTCAGGAGCCACAATTAATGTTTTACCATCATTTAATACATTAAATTTTTTAATAAAAAATTCACTTAGCATCGCATAACCATGGAAAACCATCCAAACTTTTTTAATTGAAGAATTAGCCTCTCCAATTTGATAATACTTGGCTCTTTTTGTAACATCTAGAAAGTTTTTATTCATTAAGATAATTTAATTTGCAAATCTATAACATTAATTAAAAAGCAAATAATTAAATTTGTGTAGATAATAAAAATTAAAAAATGATTTCGTTAAAAGAAGTTGAAAACATACAAAAAGATTGGGGAGTCAACTTGGTTAAATTAGGGAGTCTCAAAGGAAACTTTGAGGCTTGTGAACATGAAGCCAGTCAAATGATTAAAAGACTTTATGGATACGATAATGGTATAGTTTTATTTAAGCCCACAAAAGTAAAAGAGAATCAATTTAGGCTTTCTTTTGAAGGAGCCAAGTCATATTTTATCGGAGGTGATGAGAATTTTTTAGAGGATAGTGGCTTTGCTCTTCAACCTTGGACAAATGTTAGATTTGATAATGCTTCTGTTGTTTTAAATGAAAAGACAGCTATTGCTATGGGAAATTATTTTTTTACTGAGCCTAACGGAAATGTAGTTAAAGTCGAATATACTTTTGGATATTTTTTAGACCCTAAACAATGTTTAAAAATTAATTTACACCACTCTTCACTTCCTTTTAGTCAACACTAATTATATATAAAACTTAAAGGTTTTTTAAATCGAACTAATTAAGTTTATAATAAGTGTAATCCGAACTTTATTTTTTATTAAATTTAAATTAACATTTTAAAGTTCAGCTTGAAAAAGACTTTTATAATTTTTTTATTTTTCTCATTTACAGCCTTTTCACAAGACCCTGTGTTTACACAATTTTATAATGTTCCTGATTATCTAAATCCTTCTTTTACCGGTTCTAGCGGGGGAACTAATATTTCAGTTTTAAACAGGACACAATGGTTTGGTTTAAACTATGGGTTGAACTCTCAATTTTTTTCTATTGATGGATTTAGTGAGAAAATGAATAGTGGGTTAGGTTTAAGCATAATGAATCATCAAGAGAGTACAACTAGATACAATTTTACCCAAATGAATTTCAATTATTCATACCAGGTAAAATTAAATAGAGATTGGGGTTTTTACCCTAGTATTTCTGCCGGATTTGGAACTAAGGATTATGCTTTTGATAATTTACTTCTTGAAGATCAAATACTAATATATCAAGGGATTATTAATATTAACTCAAACGATCCTTTCTTAACTAATGACAGCGTTTCTTTTTTTGATATGTCAGCTGGATTTTTAGTTTTTAATGACAGGCTATGGTTTGGAGCGAATTTGAAACACTTAACAAATCCTAATATTTCTTTTGATAATGAAGGAGGCAAGGTTAAGCTTAAAAGTTTTTTGTCAGTTCACGGGGGTTATAAAATTCCATTAAAAACCAGATACAAAAGAGAAAAGTTTAATTTATATTTTAACATGAACTACATGCGACAAGCCAATTTTGACAGGTTAGACATTGGAAGTCTTGTTAAATATAACGGAATATCTTTAGGGGTCTTTGGGGCTTTTGCGCCAACAAGCCTAGATTCAAAGTCTCATAAATTAACGTCATTAAATTTTGTTACAAATATGGACTACAAAAGATTCACTTTTGGATATTCATATGATTATAATCTAAGCTCTTTAATTGATACTAAGGGGATTTTTGAAATTTCTGTTTCTTATCAATTTGATTCAATTTTTGGAGATAATAGTTCAATACCATGTGGATGTAAGTAATATGAGAAATAATTATAACTACATATTATCTGCTCTTGTTTTAATATTTTTTATATCGTCAAGCTCTTTATTATCGCAAACATATCAAAGAGTTGGACAAAATCTTTCATATTCATCTGACACAAATAAAAATGTTGTATTTACAAAGTCAGTCGACGGATCAGTAGACATAACTGCTAATCTCAACATGTTGTCATTTAAAGAAGGAAGCAATTATTATGGCTATGATTTGGATGGAGACGGAGGAGAAACTTATTCAGCTATTCCAAATAATTGGGATTTTGAAATAATTGAATTATGTGGTTCTGCCTGTACCAACTTAACCAACAACAAAAAAACATTTACATATTCAGGTTCAAATAATAACACTATCACTGTTAGAATAAAAGTATTCGACACTAGCTCTGGACAAACAATAAATAATCTTTCAAACGTTCGACTTCAGTTTTTTATTAGGGATAATTTTACAGTTGCAAACGCTACATGGAATGCATGTGTGCAAGCTTTTGTGTTATCTGTAAACGAGGCAACTAACGGAGACGGCACTGCAGCTTGCTCCCCTTATACTATAAAAGTATATAATCAAAACGATAAAGCTTCAGGACCTATATACGAAAATACTCAAGCAAATAACACTTGGAATTTAGATTTAGATGTGGGAAAATATCAGGCGGATATATTTAATAGTTGTGGGGAAGAAATAATAGATTATGAAATTGATATTAGAGAGGCATACACCTTTGGGTCAGAGGTGATTTTTCAAGGATTTCAGTGTGTTGATGATACAACTGGCTTAGGTGTTATTCAAATTCAAGGAGCCAGAATTTTTGAGGGTGGTGATTACGATGGAACAATAATGTGGGAGCTTCATAACGGAGTAGTTGCAGAAGAAGATGTTTTTAGTACAGTTAGTAATACTAGTATAATTCGAAATAATTCCAACCCAGCAAATTCAATTTTTAGATCATCTGACCAATCTCCTCATAACCCTCCATTTACATATGGGAATGTAAACATAACTTTAGAATTTCCTAATCTTGATGTTGGCACATACACATTTGCTTTTAAAGATTTTAATGGTTGTATTGAAACAGAGACTATAGAAATTAAAAAACCATTAGATATATTATCTGAACTAGATCAAGACTCATCCAAAACTACATTAGACTGCTTTGAAGACGATGACGGTAAGCTTACGTTCATTGCAAGTGGTGGTTGGACCGAACCGTTTGTTGGGAATTTAATAAATACTCCAGCTAATGGTTGGGGGAACCCATATGTATTTACCTTAACAGATGGTAATGGCGTGACATATTCCTCTGGAGCAGTATTAGATCATTATGATGCAAACAATGATCAAGACGGTTATGAAGCCACTTTTTCTAATCTTCCTGCTGGTACTTATACTTTAAATGTTACTGAAAACGTAGTCACTAATCCATATGATTCTACAATAATATATAAGTGTTCAAAAGATTTTACTCAGACTTTCACAATAACAGAGCCTGATGAATTAGTTGCAACTGGATTTAAATCAAATAATAATGGGTTTGGTATTTCTTGTAAAGGAGAGAATGATGGTTCTATTGATCTTTCTGTTACAGGTGGAACACCTAATTACACATATGCATGGACAAAAACAGGGGATAACACTTTTTCAAAAACTACGCAAGATATTAGTGGTTTAGGGCCTGGGACATATAATGTTACTGTTACTGATGCAAATGGTTGCCCCGACACAGCATCGTTTACAATTACAGAGCCTGAAGAACTTACAATTGCTGATGCTGGATTGGATACAGCTATTGACTGTTTTGATGGTAATGGCCAGATTAGAATTAATATTACTGGAGATTCAAATGGAGATGGATCAAATCAAAATTATACTTACACACTAACTGGAACCGATTACAATGGAAATGCAGTTTCAACAACCGTTCAAACCGCTGCACTGAATCATATGTTTGAACCAAAAGCAGGAACATATAAAGTTAAAGTTACAGATGCTAATGGTTGTAATGAAGAAACTGATGATATAACTTTAACTCAACCTAATGCGGCATTAGCTATTGCAGAAAGTATTACTAATATTACATGTAATGGAGATGATGACGGAGCTATTGATGTTACAATTTCGGGTGGTACCACAGGGTATTCATATGCTTGGACTGGCCCTAATGGTTTTTCTTCAACATCTGCTGATTTAATTAATTTAGCGCCTGGAGTTTACAGTTTGACAGTTACGGATGCTAATAACTGTCCAATTTCAGAGTCTTTCACAATAACAGAGCCTGATGAATTAGTTGTAACAGGAACTATTTCTAATAACAATGGATTTGGGATTTCTTGTAATGGCGCTGATGATGGTTTAATTAATTTAAACGTAAGCGGAGGAACAGCGGGCTATACCTATTCTTGGAGTTCACCTGATGGAGGTTCGGGATTAAGCGTTAACAGTAAAGATCAGTCTGGTTTAGGTCCAGGGACATTTAACGTTACTGTTACCGATGCAAACAATTGTTCAGATACAGCATCTTTTACAATTACAGAGCCAGATGAGTTAACTATGTCTAATTTAATTTCAGACACTAATGGATTTGAGATTAGTTGTTTTGGAGCTAATGATGGGACTATTGACATTACTCCATCGGGAGGAAGTGGAAATTATACTTATTCTTGGTCTACAAGTAATGGCTCAGGTTTGACTCAGGGTCAACAGGACCAAAGTGAATTAGGACCTGGTGTTTATACTTTAATTTTAGCAGACAGTAATTCTTGTTCTATTTCTCAAACATTTACTTTAGCTCAGCCTGACGATATTACTGTTTCCGCGGTTATTTCTAATTACAACGGATTTGAAATTAGTACTGCAGGAGCGAGTAATGGATCGATAAATATAACAGCAGTTGGAGGCTTTTTGTCAACAGGTGCTTCATATTCATATAATTGGTCTACAACTAATGGTTCAGGTTTAGATAATTCAGGAGAGGATCAAACTGGACTTAGTGCGGGAACTTACATCGTTGTTGTAACAGATTCAAATAATTGTACCGAGACTAAAGTTTATAAATTGGATGAACCAGATCAATTAGGTTTTTCTAGTATTATTTCAAACTTTTCAGGGTTTGAAATTAGTTGTTTCGATGCAGATGACGGATCTATTTCTATCACTCCTACGGGAGGAAGTGGAACTTACACATATGATTGGTCTACAAATAATGGCTCAGGTTTGACTCAGGGTCAACAAAATCAAACAGGATTAGGACCAGGAACATATAGTTTAACAATCACAGATTCAAATGGGAATACTATTTCTCAAGATTTTGTAATAGATGAACCTACAGCCTTAAACCTATCATCAACAATTTCTGATTATAACAATTTTGAAGTTAGCTGTTTTGGAGGTGCAGACGGAGAAATTGACATTACTATTGGTGGAGGAACTGGACAGTATACATACAATTGGTCAGCTAGTAATAATGGTGCAGGGATTGTTAACGGCCAACAAGATCAAACAGGATTAAGTGCTGGAACTTACACGGTGATTATTGTTGATGAAAACAATTGTGAAATATCTCGAACTTTCACCTTAAACTCACCTGATCAAATTTCAATTATTTCAAGTAAATCTGATTACAACGGGTTTAATGTCTCATGTAAAGAATCAACCGACGGTACAATTGATTTGAATGTTTCAGGTGGTTATTTAGCAACGGGATCTTCTTACTCATATTCTTGGTCTACTAATAACGGAAGCGGTTTAAGTCCAACCAATAAAAATCAATCTGGGCTAAGTGCAGGAACTTACTCTGTTGTTGTAACGGACGACAACGGATGTTCAATTACCCAGGAGATTGAAATTATTGAACCAAATATTTTAAATATTGATGAAGTCATTTCTGATTACAATGGATTTCAAATAAGTGAAGCTGGTGAAAATGATGGTTCAATTAATATTTCTGTTTCAGGTGGAACCTCAAATTACACATATGTTTGGTCAACATTAGACGGTTCAGGTCTTTCAGTTAACAGTGAAGATCAAAATTCTCTTACAGCAGGAACATATTCGGTCATTGTAACAGACACAAATGGATGTGTTATAAATAAAGAATACACCTTAATTGAACCTAAAGAACTTTTAATTTCATTAGACAATGATGCCTATAAAAACGATGTTTTTTGTTATGGAGATTCAACAGCTTCTATAAAAGTTGACATAACCCAAGGGTCAATTGCTCCATATGTCTATTCAATAAACGGAACTACATATCTAAACGAAAATTACAGTCAGTCTTTTCAGAACATTTCTAATTTGACATACACTTTTACGAATCTAACTGCAGGCTCGTACACAATTACTATTACTGATGCAAACGGAGCTAGTAAAACAACCGCAATAAAAGAAATAAAAGGACCAAATAATCCTTTAGGACTTGAAGGCTTAACAACTGATATTACTTGTAATGGTGCTGCTGATGGTATAATTGATATTACAGTTACTGGTGGAGGTGGTTCTTCAAATCAATTTACGTACTTTTATTCATGGACTACTCTGGATGGAAGTGGTTTAGATTCATCCGCAGAAGATCAAACTGGTTTAGGGCCTGGAACCTATACAGTTGTAGCAAAAGATATAAATGATTGTGAAATAACCAAATCATTTACTATTACTCAATCCCCTCCATTAACATACAATTTAGATTCAACTAAGAATATTACATGTAACGGTGACAATGATGGTGAAATTAACATAACTGTCACAGGAGGAACAGGAAATTATACATACGAATGGTCGACCGAAAATGGTAGTGGAATTCAACAAGGTAATCAAGATCAAAGTGGTTTAGCACCTGGTAATTACAAGTTAATCCTTAGAGACGGTTGCAATACTTTTGAATATATTTATACGATAACTACACCTGATACTCTTGAGATATCTTTAGATGAAAAAGTTGATGTTTTATGTCATGATGATAGTACAGGAAAAATTGATATTTCAGTTACTGGTGGAACTCTTCCTTATAACTATGTTTGGAAAGATAATTTTGGAAATGTTTACGACAGAAATGTTGGTAATGTATTTAAAGATGGAGATCTATCGAATATTCCAGCTGGTTTATATGATTTGACAGTTACGGATGCTAATAATTGTATAGCTACATATTCAACTGAAATTACTCAGTCTGAGGATTTAGTGATTCAAATTGATAAAACAGATTTAAACTGTTATGATTCTAATGATGGATCAATAAAAGTAACTCCCTCAGGAGGAGTTGCTCCTTACAGTTATGACTGGGATGATTTTGGTAACGGAGATTTTAGACAAAATCTTTCAGCAGGCATATATCAAGTAACTATAACAGATTCTAATGGATGTATCGAAATTAGAGATATTGAAATACTTAATGCTCCATTATTTGATGTAAATCCAATCGTCACTCCAGTGTCTTGTTTTGGTGCTAATGACGGCTCTATTGAGCTTAATTTTGAAGGAGGTGTAGCTCCAATAAGTTTTAATTGGACAGATGATTCTTCTGCAGGTCAAGTAAGAAATAATTTATCACCAGGCTTATATTCGGTTTTAATTACTGACGGTTCTGGATGTGAAATTCAAGAGGATTTTGTTATTATTGAACCTAAAGAAATTTCCATAGCAGGTGTTATAACTGATGCCATTGACTGTGACAACCCAGAGAGTGGAAGTATAGACCTGCAGGTTTCAGGAGGAAATCTTCCTTACACTTTTTTATGGTCAAATGGAGCAACTACAGAAGATGTTTCAAATTTACTAGCAAACAATTATTCAGTTAAAATCACTGATAGTAAAGGCTGTACTGCTGAAAAAGAATTTTCAATTAATAGACAAGAGGATTTAGAGATTAGTTTACAATCTGACTTTTTTGCTATATGTGAAACTAAAGAAGTATATCAAAAAAATATTGTAACGGTGCTCGGAGGGGTTGCTCCTTATACAATAGAATGGTCAAACGGACTTGTTACTGGTAGTAATAATGAAATTATGGACACCAAAATTGAAGGGTCCTATCAAGTGACGGTAACAGACTTTTTAGGATGTTCTGAATCTTTAGTTTTTGATGTGACAACTCCAGTAATAGGATCTCCAGAGTTTGAATATGATTCTTTCTACTTGCAAACTTACGGAGCGTTAGCGGTCAACGATCCAATAACATTTACCAATTTATCCTCTGAAGAATACACTAATGTTAGCTGGGATTTTGGAGACGGGAACACTTCGAATGAAGAAAACCCCGTACATACTTATTCTAGAAGAGGTGAATACGATGTGACATTAACTGTTGAGTTTATTTTAGGATGTTCTTATTCAATTACTAAAACAATTTATGTTGGTGATCCATACGAAATTGTTATTCCTAATGCTTTTACACCTAACAATGATAATTTTAATGATGTGTTCAGACCGATATATTATGGATTTAAGAGTATCAATATTGGCATATATGATACGTGGGGAACTTTAATTTATTCAGAAGAAACAACTGCAAATGAGATGATAGGATGGAATGGAAGAATTAAAGGCATGGAAGCTGAAAACGGAAATTATTTTTACCAAGTAACTGGCACAACTCACACTGATGAAGAGTTCAGTAAAAACGGTAGTTTTACACTTATAAAATAAGTTTAATTATTTTGTAAAAAACTCTTGACGTGAGATATTTTTTGTTTCTAAATTACCACCCTCTTTTGAATATAAAGTAAAAGAACCGCCTCCAGTAGTATTTCTTCTTAATACCCATATATCGTTTGGATCAGAGTCTTCGGCATAAATTTCGTCAAGCTGAAAACCTCCTTTGATGCCATTTTTTATAATTTCTGAATTCCAGTAATTTCCTTGATAGGTTTTAACAGTATACTTGCCGGGAGGAATGTTAGACATTGTATAATTTGTACCTTTATTGACATAGACATTCCTGATTGGTAAACCTGTTTCGATATTAATTAACAAAATAACAGCATCTTTTATCGACGAGGTTTTTATTTGTATTCTATGTTTAGAATAATCATCATAAATATTTTCACCATAAATTGATTTATATGGCGAAAATCCATTTGTAATTTTTTCATATTCAGGTATTAACTTGATAAAAAAGAAAAATTCATCATCTAACATTTTTCCATTTAAATCGATAATCTTTTTTATTTTAATTGCGTATCCATCTCCTAAACTAAGGTTTTTAATTAAAAACTTTTGTTTACTATTGAATTTGTTGGAGTTACTTTCAATTAAAAGGTTTTGTTTTTTGTTCTCAAAATAAAAGTTAGCTATTTTGAAATCAGAATTTGTATCCAAAACAATTTCACCAAATGAAGATTTCGTAAAAACATATGTTTCATATTCTTCAATAATTTTATCATTAATTAATGCATTAAATGTATTATTTGAAGATGGTTTGCTAATTTCTGTTTTTGAAATATTCTCACCCTCATTTTGTAGTATTTTATTTGCTCGAGTATATCCTTTTAACACAGCGCTTAATCTCTTTTCTCTGTTAGGATGGGTTTTATAGCTGTCATCTTCTTGGGATGAAACTCTTTTTATTATCTCGTTTACCTTTTCGATTGGAGCTCCTAGTTTTGCAAGCACAAAGCTTGCAAATTCATCTGCTTCAATTTCTTGTTGCCTTTTTATTGCTAAACTTTCAGGCTCGATAGCATCCGTTGCATAAAGAACTAAATCTAGACTATGACCGTTTATATGATGGCCAACCTCATGTGCTAGAATAAATAAATTTGACCAATTATTTTGGTTGGAAATAGAGTTCATGAATTTTCTATCATAGAGAATATATCTAACTCCTTTAATTGATGTTGCAATAGCATTATTTATGTTGTCACAAGGTTGAATTATAAAGGTTCTTTTAGAAGCACCTATAACACTTAGAATTCTATCTAGTCCTTTTTCAGCATCAATATTTTCAGAAAAACTATTAGTTTGAAGCACAGAACATAAGTTCATTGCATCAACTTTATTTCCATAATCTTGGCTAAAAGAAATTAATGATGTAAGAATGAGAATTTGAGTAAATATTTTTTTCATAAGACTAAATTTTTATAAAAATCTTTCGTTTATACATTTCTTTAACAATTAGATAGATAAAAAAGGTGTAAAATAGAGCCCAAATAAGTGAAATTAATTGCGGATCAAAACCCGTTGAAATTCCAAAATCCATCCAGTTTTGTTGAATACCTTTTTCATTAAAAACAGGAATTTGAAAAAGCCTCCAAAGCATTGAATGTAACACATATGCAAATATTGCATTAGACCCAAAAACAATTCCGAAATGAAAAAACCTGGTCTTGTTTTTAATATCAATAACCCAAATACAAGTAGCTAAAAATAACATTGCAAGACCAGAGCTAAACAATACATAAGAGCTAGTCCAAATGTGTTTATTCATAGGAAAACTATAGTCCCACAACAATCCTAAACACATTGCGCTGAATCCGGAAACAAAAATTAGAATGATTTTATCTTTCAAATCTTTGGATTGATTTAAAAGTAGATGACCACAGAACATCCCTGATATTCCTGATGCTATGGCTGGAATTGTGCTAAAAAAACCTTCAGGATCCCAAGTTTTTTGATACATTCTTCCAGGTGTGATAAACCGATCAACCCAAGCAGCAAAGTTATTTCCAGGTTCAAGCGTACCGGCAATTGAATCTCCAAAAGGAATATAAGTCATAAATACCCAATAAACCATCAGAAGAATAATTCCAAGCCAAACTTGAATTATAAATGTGGAGTTGAGATAGATTATTGAGCCAAAAAGATAAACGAGTGCAATTCTTTGAAGGACTCCAGCAACCCTAAGATTTTCAAAATCAAAATTTGGGAATAGCGCCAAGAATAAACCAATTGCAAAAATGATAATACTTCTTTTAATGATTTTGAAATAAATAGAAGAATCTGTTTGCTTCCTTTTTGACAGAGCTAAAACAATTGAAACCCCAACAATAAATAAGAAAAAGGGGAACACTAAATCAGTAGGTGTAACCCCATGCCATTCTGCATGTCTTAGTGGAGGATAAACATAAGACCAGCTTCCAGGATCATTCACTACTATCATAGCAGCGATTGTTAGTCCTCTAAAAAAATCTAATGAAAGTAACCTTGAATTCACATATTCAAGTTACAAATAATTTATAATCCTAGTCCTTTTAGATCGTCAGCTTCAGAAGAATTGTTTTCGATAGGGGCAATAGCTTCACAATCTATAGGGATTGAAAGGTCTTCAGGAGCTAAAAAATCTTCTTTGGAGATTCCTAATTCTTCATTTTCATAACATTTTTTCATAAACATTCCCCATATTGGAAGCGCCATAGTTGCTCCTTGTCCATAAGCAATAGTTTCAAAATGAGTTGCTCTGTCTTCAGCGCCTACCCACACGCCTGTTACTAAATTAGGCACCATCCCCATAAACCAACCATCACTTTGATTTTGAGTAGTTCCAGTTTTACCAGCAATTGCATTATCAAAACTATAAGGATAGCCGGTAACAACATCCCTGTATACTGGGTTTCTATCTTCTTCTGGAATATTATGTCTTAACCTAGCTCCTGATCCAAATTTCGTTACACCCTCTAACAAATTAACAGTGACATAGGCAGATTCAGCACTAATAACATCTTTAGTTTCAGGAACAGACTGATATAAAAGACTTCCATTTTTATCTTCAATTCTTGTAATCATGGTAGGTTTCACATAAATACCTTGATTTGCAAAAGCACCATATGCTCCTACCATTTCAAAAACACTTAAATCTGGAGTCCCAAGGGCAATTGCAGGAACATCAGGAACGTAAGATTCTATTCCTAAATTTCTAGCAAGGTCAGCAACAGGCTTAGGCCCAACTTTATCCATTAATTGAGCACTAATTGTGTTTTTTGAATTAGCCAATGCATTTTTTAAAGTTCTAAAACCTCCGTACTTATCGCTAGAATTAGTTGGACACCACGGCTCGGGATTCCCAAACTTATTTGGTTCAATACAATAAATTGCATCAGGAAGTGAGTCGCATGGAGATAGCTTTAACTGATCAATTGCAGTAGCATATAAAAATGGCTTAAAAGTTGAACCTATTTGTCTTTTACCTTGTTTTACGTGATCGTATTGAAAATGCTTATAATTAATTCCGCCAACCCAGGCTTTTACATGGCCTGTTTGCGGTTCCATTGACATCATTCCGGCTTGCATAAAATGCTTGTAGTAACGGATAGAATCTATGGGCTTCATAATGGTATCAATATCCCCTTTCCAAGAAAAAATTGTCATTGGAACCTCTTTTTCAAACACTTGAAACATTTCCTCTTCTGATTTTCCGCTTACTTTCATTTTTCTCCATCTTTCAGAACGTTTCATCGCATTTTTAAAAATTTTTATAGAATCTTCAGACTCAAGATCTAAAAAGGGAGCAGTTGGATTTAATTCAGGTGTATTCTGTCTAAAAAACTC
>Ga0222718_10004041_pt1 | contig 12328 bp, 9 predicted proteins | sample C33_27DmetaG_FD_165045 | JGI IMG/M metagenome (GOLD analysis project Ga0222718, IMG submission 165045) | Estuarine water microbial communities from San Francisco Bay, California, United States - C33_27D | ecosystem: Environmental > Aquatic > Marine > Unclassified | place: USA: California... | reverse complement strand
AACATTTATGATTTTAAAATGAAAACAAGAAAAACATTAGGTTCTGGATATAGTATACATTCATCAATACATCAAAAAGAAGCAAATCATGATTTTATGTTACTCTTAGGAAAAAGCTTAGAGGAAATATCTGCAGATTACAAAAATCCATGGAATGGAGAAATAAAAGAATTGAAAAAAGATCTTTTTGGAAATTATTGGAAGAATCCTGAAGAAATTTTCAAATTACTTAATTCAACAGTAAATTATGTAATTCTAAGAAATTTTGAAAATTTTCCTGATGAATTAATATCATCAGAACATGCAGACGTGGATATTCTAACTAATGAAAAATTCCAAATCCCATTCTTGCTGAATATGAAAAAAATTAATTCCAAAAATGTAGGGTATTCGCCATTAATTGACATTAACGGGAAAAAAGTAAAATTTGATGTGAGATATGTTGAAGATGGATATTATGATCAATTTTGGGCAAAAAACATTCTAAAAAATAAAATAAAGACAGATGAAGGATTTTTTGTGCCGTCAAATGAAGACTATTTTTACAGTTTACTATATCATATGTTAATTCATAAAAGTAGAATTCAAAAAGATTATTCAGATAGGTTGTTTGAAATCATTCCAGATTCAATTAAAGAAAAATATGATAGACAAGATTTTGATAATTTAGAAAAATTAATGCAGATATTAAAGAATTTTATGCAAAAAAACGGCTATAAAAAAACTAATTCAATAGCATATTCAATAAAACATAATGAAATTTTAAGACTGATAAATGTTGGAATTTATACAATAAAACACGAAGGTTGGAATTTTCTATTTAGAGCAATAAGATTCAAAATTTCAAAAACAATATCAAAATAATTCAGAAAAACTATGTCTAAAGAACAATTTCAAAATAAAATGAAAATCATTTTAGAATTAGTTAATAAAGAAGGATACGATAAAGGAGTAAAATTATTTGCCAAAAAATTCCCAGAACACAAAACTGAACTATTAAATCCACAATTTAATCAAACCGTAGATAATTTTGTTTATTCCTATACCAAATATAATGATAATTGTTTAGTCATTCAAAATAAGTTTGGAAATTCAATGGAATCTTTATCAAATATCTACAAAAATGTTATTACACAAAATTCTATTAAAGAATATTTAGAATTTCAAGAAAAAAGAATTAAGAAAATTAATAAAAATAATATAAAAACAAATCTTTGTAAAAAAAATAATTTTCCTTATGAAGATAATATTTTTAATTTAATTATTTATGAAAATTTTATTAACGAAATTGAAGATTTTGATAATGATCAAGTCATAAAAATAATTTCAGAATTAAAAAGAATACTAGATAATAAGGGAAGTTTTTGTTTTGTTACAAAAGAAACTAAAATAGACTTAGAAATGATTTTTAATAAAGTAGGATTAAAATTTGAAAAATATTGGTCTATGCAAAAAAACAGTATTCCAAGTTTTTCTGGAAAAATTAATGATGAATTAAGTCTAAAATGGTGCATGAAAAATTTTTCATTATTTACTAATGTAAAAAAAATGAACATGAAGAAGAAAATTGGCTTATTTGCTATGAAAATAGGCTCAAAAAAATCAAAAGTATTCAAAAACAAGATAGTACCTTCAACCGTTTATCGATGCTATAAAGAAAAAGAACCATCAATGATAGATTTTGTACAAAATGAGACAGGATTTGAACATTGTATTGTTCAAAGTAGACCAAAAAAAATTATTTTGATTTTGTTAAATCAAAAAGGTGATGCAGAAAAAATTCTAAATTTTCAGAGATTTGGGATGGAATTTCCAAAAAAAATTGCATGTACAAATAGAATATTTCCAGAAATGGGTAATCCCAATCAACGTTTATGGATAGAAGATTGGTTTTCAGGAAGAACCATCAACGTAACAAGATCAAAAGAAATAGAAATTGTATTAGACTGGATAATTAATTTTCAAAATGAAACTCAACAAGGAAACATGACAAAACAAGATATTGAAAAAGAAATAAATGGTTTAAAAATACGAATGGAAAATGATAAGATCGTTAATTTTGAAAAATATTTTTTGTGGTTAAATGATTATCAAAAATTTCTTTATGAAAACAATATTGCCATTACTGCAGTACATGGAGATTTATGGTTAAATAATATTATTTTTGATGACAAAAAATCAAAAATTAATGTCATTGATTGGGAAAAATATCATAAACGTGGAAATGCCTTAGAAGATTTCATGTTCTTTTTTACAAATTTAATAACAAAAACTCAAGGCTCGCCATTAGATTTTGAACGTTTCAAAAAATTCCTTGAAAAAGATAGTGTAGAAAATAATTTAATACAAATGATTAAACCAAAAATTGACGAGTGTTTTAATACAAATGTTGACTTGTTGTTACTTCTAAGAATTGAAATTATAAAGAGAATAATAGCACCTCCTTTTGGGACAGCAATAATTAATGAAGAATCAAAAGGAATTCAATATAAAATGTTAAAATTTTTAGAAGAGAAACAATCTGGAATTTTCTAATTGTCTACATTTTATTTAATATAATTTTACCAAGTATTATTTTTGTGTGTGAAAAAAGAATATGAACAGAGTAGAGGTTTGAAATGGGAGAAATTAGAGTTACATATGCAGGATTTGTCTCATTTGGAATTAGATTAACAAGTGTGATTACTGGATTAATTTTCATTTTAATTGTAACTAGACAATTAAGTGTAGAGGAATTTGGAACTTGGGGTTTGATTAATGGAGTTATTGTCTATGCGGTAATAGTCCATCCATTAGTGTCATATTGGTCAACACGAGAAACAGCAAGAGGAGAAAATTCTAGTAAAACAGCTATATCGACAACTGGAGTATTATCAATTGTTGGCATTGCAGTTTATTTGTTAATATCATATATTTCAGGCATTCAGTCTGATGCCGATGTTGGCATTTTATTTTATGCTGCAATTCTTATTCCAGTAATTTTTATCAATGAAGGATTAAATGCAATTGTAACAGGTTTTAGACCTCAAGTAAAGAGTTATGGATTTTTAGTTTTTGAAATTACAAAAATACCAATTGCATTAATTTTAGTCTATTACTTACAATTGGGATTAGAAGGTGCAATTCTTTCATCATTTGGAGCATATCTAGCAAGTATAGTATTGCTACTTATTTTTTGCAGAAAAAAGCTTTCTGGAAAAATGCAAAAAGAATATGTCAAAAAATGGTTTAAATTATTTTGGGTTCCAATTTATAGAAAAATTCCGGGATTAATTTCTATGTCAGATGTAGTAATTTTTTCAATTTTAACAGGCTCTGTTGTAGGAATTGCATATTACACATCTGCAAGAACAATAGGTTTTCTTGTTTATCATTCTCGTTCAATAGGTATGGCAGTATATCCAAAATTATTAGAAGGAGGTCATGAAAAGATTCTTCGAGATAATTTAATGATATTTTTGTATGTTGCATTTCCAATTATAGGTTTATCAATCATATTTGCCAAACCTGGATTATTTGCGTTAAATCCAATTTACCAAATTGCGGTACCAGTTGTTATATTACTATCAATAAGACAATTTTTTACATCATTAAACGTATTAATGTTCAATGCACTACAAGGTATTGAAAAAGTTGATCTAAAAAAAGATTCAACATTCAAAGATTATGCAAAAAGTAAATTGATTTTATTTCCAACATTTCAAATGATTAGACATGGTGTTTATATTGGATCATTAATTGTGATTTTATCTATTATTGGAACTAATTCAGAAAATGAAATTGAATTGGTAATTTATTGGGCATTAATTGGATTAATAGTTGAAATTCCTTTATTTGGATACATTTTATCTTTAGTACGAAAATCATTTACAATGAAGTTAGATCATAGTAGAATTTTGAAATTTTTTATCACTACTGTAGGATTATTTGGTTTAATGTATGTTTTAATGGAAGAATTTCTTGTATATAATGAAAGTATTTTTGAATTTTTACCAATTGTCATGTTATTGGCAATTGTAGTAAGTTTAGGATATGTAGGAATTACATATCTAATTGATGGAAAAACTAGGGTATTAGTAAAATCAATTTTAAAGGAAATTACCAAGAGGGCAAATTGATATGAAAGAAAAAGGAGAAAAAACAATTACAGTAATTGGAGCAGGATTAAGTGGACTTTACACCGCATCAAAACTATGTGAAAATGGATATTCAGTTAACATTTTAGAGAAAAATCACATAGTTGGAGGATTATCTGCCAGCATACCAGAAAAGGGATATCAAATTGACATAGGGCCCCATTATATGACATTAAAAAAAGAATCAAAAATTACTGATGAAATTATTGAATTAGTGGGTAAAGATGAGCTCATAACTATTAACAATATAGAAAAATCATACTTGTCCTATTATCAGCAAAAAATTCTTTATTCTTTCCCTACAATTATGGATGCAGTATTTGCTTCAGGACTTAAGTCACTCGTATCAAGTACCATTAGTATTTTAAAAAAAAAGTCTAGTGCATTATATGATAACAATGCATCAGCAAGTAATTACTTAAAAGCATGTTTTGGTGATTATCTATTCAGAGTGTGGTGTGAACCATATTTGATACAAAATTTTGGAACACTAGATTTACCATTAGAATATGTTAAGAACAGGTTTAGACCAATTACAATTAAAAAAATCTTAGAAAAACTAGTTAATAAAAATAAAAAAAATTCAGATGAAGAAATAAAAAAGACATCAGAAATTTATATTGACTGTTATTTTAAATCAGGAATAGGAAGTTTAGTAAATTTACTTGAAAAACAAATTAAAGAGGATAATGGAAATATTATTCTTAATGCAAATATAACATCTATAGATCATGACAAAAAATCTATAACATATAAAAAAAATAATCAACAAGTCACATTAGATACAGATATTATTGTTTACGCTACATCTCCTAAAATTATATCAAACTGGTTTCAAAATATTAAAAAAGATAAAAATGATGTTAAGAAAACTCATTTTAATTCAATTATGACATTTCTATTTATAGATACAAAAAAATTATTTGATGGTTGGTTGATGAGTATATTTGATACAAAAATTCCATTTTTTAGATTATCACAGCAAAATTTCCTAAGTGATGGGGTAGGACCAAAGGGTAAGACACTTCTTACAGCTGAAATACGATTAGATGAAAACGATGAATTATGGACTAAAAACGATGAAGAGATCAAGACATTAGTAGAAGAACATTTGAAAAAAATGAGTATTATAAAAAATCACCATATTGAGGGATTTAAGATCATTAAATTTCCTAATTTGTATCCAAAGTTTAACCCTGTCAAAAAATACTCTAATTCAACTAATTTAGAATTAATGAAAAATACAAAAAATGAGTATATTTTAGGCACAGTAGAACAAGACACAGGTCGATTTGTCACTGCAGAATCAAAAATAAACGATGATCATGTACCATCAACAGGAGGAATATACAATGCAATTTCAAATAGTAAAAAAATTATTAAAAATATTCTAGAAGATGATGATTAAATGAAAGCATGTATTTTTCCTAATGATCCAATAATTGCATATTTTGAAAAGGGGGAAATCAAAGATAGATACTTTAATCCAAATAATATTTTTAATGAAATCCACATAATTTCATTTACAGATGAAGATATTGAAGAAGCAAAAGTTAAAAAAATTGCAGGAGATGCTAAATTAATTATTCATGCTGTAGGAAAAATTAGTATTAAAAATAGAAAAAAACATGTTACTAAAATTCAGGAGTTGGTTAGAAAAATTAATCCTGATGTAATCAGAACATATAATTCATTGATTCAAGGATGGTTTGCAGCACAAATATCTAAAGAATTGAAAATACCATTGTTTGTTTCACTACATACACAATATGATTATAATCGAAAATTAATAAAAAAGAAAAATTTAAAAAAGTTTTTGGCATTAAAATATTTTGAAAAGTTTATCGAGCCATTTGTTTTAAAAAATGCTGATAAAATAACAATTGTTTACAAAATTATTGAACCATATGTATTAAAACATACATCAAATAAACCAGAATTACTATATAATAAAATTGATTGTAAAAAGTTTTACAATGCTGAAAAAATTAAAACATTATCAAAACCATTAATATTGACAGTTGGGAATTTAATTGAAAGTAAAAATCACAAATTACTTGTAGAGTCAATGCAAAATATTGAAGCAAATTTATTAATAATTGGAAAAGGTGAACAAGAATTCAACTTAAGAAATAAGATAAAATCTATGAATTTAGATAAAAAAATTACTATTTTGAATTCAGTACCTCATGAAAAAATTGCATCATATTACAAAACAGCAGATATTTTTGCACTAGCATATGATCCAAATCAAGAAGGATTACCTATGCCTGTTATGGAAGCAATGGCTTCAGGTACGCCTGTAGTAATACCAAAATCTGAAGATTCAATAGAACTAGAAGATTCAATAGTTTTTACTGAAAATAATGTTACAAAATTTACAGAAAAAATTAATGAACTTTTGAATAATAAAACAAAAACAGAAGAATTGGCCCTTAAATGTAAAGAAATAGTAAAAAGATTTGACATTAGTAACCTTGAAAAACGAGAAGCAGAGATCTATCAGGAGTTAATAAAAAATGGAAAAACTACGTGATAAAATTAAAGATAGAGAATGCATTATAGAAATTTTTGGTCTAGGATATGTGGGATTTCCATTAGCTGTTAGGTTAGCCACTAATGGATTTAGAGTTATCGGGATAGATGTAAATCATGAACGAATTAATCGATTAGAAAAAAATGAATTATTAGATTCAGAAATTTCATTAAAAGATCAATTTATCAAATGCAGAAAAGAAAATCTAGTGTTATCTGTAACAAGCTCAAAAAATGAATTATCAAAAGTTGGTATTATTTGTGTGCCCACACCCATTCCAAGTGAAAAAATTAACTCAGATATTTTTGTTAAAAAAGCAGTAGAAAGTTTTCTTGAAAATGCAAAAGAAGGAGATTGTATTATTTTAGAAAGCAGTATAGAAGTAGGAACTACTGAAAGAATGCAGGAAATTATAAAAGAACATGGTTTCAAGATTGGAGAAAGTTTAGGTTTATCATTTTGTCCTGAAAGAATTGATCCATCCAATAAAGAATGGGGAATTGAAAATATTCCTCGTGTGATCTATTGTTCAGATGATTCAACTTTTGAAATTTCAAAAGAGATCTACAATAATGTAAATGGTGGAAATCTTATCAGAGTTAAACATCCAAAGATAGCAGAAGTAGTAAAATCTTTTGAAAATGCATTCAGATTAGTAAACATATCTTTAGTAAATGAATTAGCTATTTTATGTGATAATTTAGGCATAAGTGTAAAGAGTGTAATTGATGCTGCAGCTACAAAACCATTTGGTTTTATGCCTCATTATCCAGGAGCAGGGGCAGGCGGTCATTGTATTCCTAAAGACCCAAGATTTTTGTTAGAATCAGCAAAGAAATTTCAATCTAATTTTATTACTATTGAAAATGCATTAAGTATCAATACTAACATGCCAAAATATATCGCATCTGCAATAGAAGATAATATAGAAGAATTACAATTAAAAAAATCAGTATTGATTTGTGGTTTAAGTTATAAAACAAACGTTGAAGATATGAGGGATTCTGCTAGTTTTAAAATAATTAATGAATTAAAAACAAAAGGCTATCAAGTATATGGTTATGATCCATTTTTTAAAGATGAATCATTATCAAAGTATTTGATTGAAAATAATTTAAAAGAAATTAATTTTATTCGATTAGAAAAAATGGATGATGAATCATTAAAAAATATTGATTGCATATGTATTGTACAGCATCATGAAATTACAAAAGAGAAATTAAATGAAATTTACAAAGAATCAAAAGTTCCATTGTTATATGATTGCCAGAATAAAATCAAAAAAATAGATAATTCCAAAACAGCTTTAAAATTTTTAGGTGCTTAAGCATTAATACAAAAATTTAATTTGTTCTGAAAATTTTATAGAATTAATATTTTCATACCAATAAATTGCTTGCAACGCAAACATTGATGTCCAAGAGTTTATTCGAAGTCTTTTTTTCCATCCAAGAAATGACTTGTAATATTCTTCATAAAATCCGCCATTGATTTTAATAGAATTATCAGATGCCTGTAAAGACATTAAGAAATTGTAAAGGATTTCAACTTTAGATTTGTAATGTGCATTTTTTTCTCCACTGTTAAAAAGAACCAAAATTCTAATTAATTGAGCGATCGGATAGGCTGCTTTTGAGTGATATTTTGAATTATGCCAAAGTTGTATACTTCCATCATTTGAAATTTGATTCAGGCACCAATCTAGAGAATTTTTAATAAGAGTTAGATATTTTTCATCTTTGGTAAAATTATAGCCATAAACAAGACCTTCTAATGCGTAACTCAATGTATGTAAATTAATGATTTTTGAATTTTCATGCAATCGAATAGAGCCATCAGAATTTTGGTATTTTGAGATAGAATCACATATCTTTTTTCCAATTTTTAAATAATTTGGGTCGTCTACATATTGACTGATTTGAAAAAATGGCATGGAAGTTTTAATATGAAGACATCCTTTTTGCTTATACCAAACTGAACCGTCTTGTGTAGGAATATTTGTTGTAATATCTTTAAACGGAATTACTGAACCATCAGATTCTATGAATTGATTAATCAAATCATCAATCATAATTTTTGCATATGATAGATATTTTTCATCATTAGATAATTCATAATAATCCAGCAATCCTTTAGCGCAAATTGCAGTATCAAATGAATAGGATAAATTTGAAGTAGGTGAATCATTTTTTATTCCTTGAACAAGTGAGTTATATTTTTCATAAACTGAAATTAACCAATCAGAAGATGATTTAGCATATTTTGAATATTGATTATCAGATTCTAAGGAATGCAAAAATTTCATAGTGCTTATAAAATAGCCAGTTATCTCAGGATAAAGAAAGCTATAATCATTTGATTGTTCATCAAAAAAAGAGTAGACAGCACCATAATGTTTAGAGTTATTATCAGATACAAATAATCCAGATGAAATTAACCAGTTTTTTACTTCTTCAAAAGATTTATTCAACTTACCATAACATTTTTGTGGTTCTTTAAAAGGATAAACACAGTGCAAATTCTTTTCATGGTATTTCATTTTCCACCAATTAGTGGAGGAGGAGTTGTAGTAATTGTTGAATTAGCAAATAAATTGGCAGAACTTGGGCATGAAGTAACTATTTTAACACCAGATTTAGAATGGAACGGTGAAAAATATGAGCCTCAATTAAATAAAAAAATATGCATAGAAAAAGTTTCAACACCATCAAGATCAAATTTAAAAATTGCCGCTAGAAGATGTCACAATAATATGAGAGAGAAAGGTATTGAATTAGGTAAACAAAACAATTATGATTTTATTTTATCAATTTTTCATCCTTTTCATTTAGTTCCAAAAGCAGCAGTAGAGTGTGGAAAAGAAATACAAAAACCAGTTTTAATAAAAGTTGATGATGCAATTTATGAAAAAGCTAAAGGAATAAAAAAAATTCAAAGAAGAATTGAAAAAATGTATAATTCAAAAACTTTACAAAATGCAGATAAAGTATTGGTAATGAATGATTTTACAAAAAAAATTATCAATGAATATTATAGTGTAACAAGTAATAGAATTTCTATTGTGACAAATGGAACAGATTTAGAAAAATTTTATAATTCTAAAGAAAATAATAAAAGAGTAATTTTTTCAGGTGCAATGTACCATCATAGAGGAATAGATGTTTTGTTAAATTGTGCATCACAAGTGATTGATCAAATTAATGATGTTGAATTTCTATTATTAGGAGATGGACCAGAGATGACTAGATTACGTGAATTTGTAAACAAAAATAACCTTTCAAAAAATATTATTTTTAAAGGATGGGTACAACGAGAAAAGATTCCAGAATTTCTCGCTACCAGTTCTATTGGAATTGGACCTTTAAGAATTACAGATGTAACAAAAGGAGCACTACCAATCAAAGTACTTGAATATATGGCATCATCTTTACCGATTTTAGCCATGAAAGAAACACTTCCTGAAGATATCTTAAAAGATGAAATTAACGGATATGCGATTACTGATTCAAATGAACTTGCACAAAAAATTATTCACATCTTAAAAAATGATGATTTAAGAGAACAAATGGGGGGAAATTCAAACAAAATGGTTCAAAAATTTGATTGGAAAAATGTTGCAGAATCAATAATCAATGAATTTAGATCGATTAATTCTTAGTTAAAATAAATGATGTATCTTTCATTTTCCTATTTGAATAATCATATGCAATTTTTTTAATTATATTTTGTAAAGGTTTTGGGAAATTATAGAATTTAAATTTACCAAGTTTTCCACGAAGTGCCATCATTTCATGTGGACTAAATTTTTTAACATTAAAACCTCTAGCTTCAAAAATTTTTTTCCATTCTTCAAATGGATTAGTAAAAACATCAGTTTCATTTCGTTGTTCTAAACCTTCATCGGGAGTAAGGAACCAACCAACTCCATCATCTTTTAGAATTCTTTGTAATTCTTTTGCAAAAAAGTCAATATTATGAATATGTTCAACAGAATAAAAACTTCCAACAACATCAAACGTTTTATCATTAAATGGAAATTTATCAGAATTTAAATTAACTTTAAATAATTTTGATTTAATTGATACATCTGAATTATTAATTGCGTATTCTGAACCATCAACTCCATATGCCTCAACACCCATATCGTGTAATCCCTTAACAAGTTCTCCATATGCACAACCAACATCTAAAACTGTTTTAGGATGAAATTTTTCAATAATAAATTCAGCTCTTCTGATCCACATTGGTGGTCGCGAACGGGTTGAAAAATATTTTTTATCATAAAGTCGCTGTAAATCTTCATCATCATACATGTCTTCCATAATTTTTACTCAATATTTTTAATAAAAATGGATTATTAAATCATATAAAATTAAAGATTATTTCTTAAATGTTGAATAATTTTGCTAGCAGAATTTCCATTTCCATAAGGTGATTTTTTCTTAGGAATAGATGGATTTTTTGCAGTTTTAATTAAAGATTTCAAAATATTATTATAATTTGTACCTACAATTTCAGAAAAACCTCCTAAAACAGCTTCAGGTCTATCAGTAGTTTTACGTACAACAATTACTTTTTTCTTAATTGATGACGCAGTAGCTTCTTCTTGAATACCTCCTGAATCAGTTACGATATATTGGCAATTTTTCATTAATTCCAACATTTCAAAATAACCAACAGAATCAAGCGTCAAAATATTTTTTGAATTTTTTAATTTTGTGAATAAATTAAACTCGTGTAATCTTTTTTGTGTACGTGGATGAATAGGAAAAATAAATTTTTGATTTGAATCAAGAATTGATTTAATTATAGATGAGATAATTGATTTATCATCAACATTTTCAGATCTATGTAAAGTCAATAATACGTAATCATTATAATCTAAAGATAATTTTGAATATTTTTTTGAAAATTTAGAAAATAAATTTATAGCATCAATGACAGTATTTCCAGTAACAAATATTTTTCCATGAACTTTTTCTGAAATTAGATTTTGTTTAGTCATTTGTGTTGGAGTAAAAAGATAATCAGAAAAATTATCTACAATAATTCTATTGTGTTCTTCTGGCATTCTCCAATCATTACTACGTAATCCAGATTCAACATGGGATATAGGAATATTACACTTTAGTGATGCAATTCCTGCTGCTAAAACAGTATTTGTATCACCTTGAACAATTACATTTTCAGGTTTTTCTATTGCAAAAATACTAGATAATTTTTTGATTATTTCAGAAATTTGTAATTCGGGTTTTGTTTTGGAGATTTTCATAGAATAATTTGGTTTGTTTAAACCAAGTTGATCAATAAATCTCATGCCCATATTATGATCATAGTGCTGACCAGTAAATATTACAGAAGCAGATTTTTTATTTAGTTGTTTGATAATAGGTGCAAGTTTAATAATTTCTGGCCTTGTTCCTAAAATTACTGCAACTTTCATCTAATTTCAATTTAATTACTCATGGATATTATTATTACTATAGAAAATAGTATTATTAATTTGAATTATATGATTTACTACTTTTATTCTGAACAAATTCATTAAGGTAAGAATTTTAATATTTATGAAGAAATGAAAATTTTGTTTATTGCTCCAAAATATTCTGGAGGTATAGGAGGACATGCATTTAGAGTATATGAAAAATTACAAGAG